>Ga0256843_1002905_pt1 | contig 12250 bp, 10 predicted proteins | sample AlvinellametaG_FD_191572 | JGI IMG/M metagenome (GOLD analysis project Ga0256843, IMG submission 191572) | Pompeii worm associated microbial communities from hydrothermal vent at the East Pacific Rise, Pacific Ocean - Alvinella | ecosystem: Host-associated > Annelida > Integument > Unclassified ... | reverse complement strand
GGATTAAGAATTAATAAAGCATCAGATGATGCATCTGGATTAGCGATTGCAGATAAATTAAGAACACAAGCTTCTTCAATAGGTCAAGCTATTTCAAATGGTAACTCAGCAGTATCTTTAACTCAAATTGCAGATAAAGCTATGGCAGAGCAATCAAATATTTTAGATGTAGTAAAACAAAAATTAATTCAAGCAGCAACTGCTACTACTTCTCAAGAAGGTAGAACAGCTATTGCAAAAGATGTTAATAAATTACTTACTCAATTAGATAATATTGCTGGTCAAACAAATTATAATGGGATCTCTTTACTTCAAGCTTCAGCAGCTGGTACAGGATCATCTGTAGAACAAACATTTCAAATGGGTGAAAAATCAGCTAATACTATCTCTTTAGGTGCAGGTATTCAAGCTAATACTACAGGTTTAGAAGGTATGAGTGCTTTAAAAACTAGTACTACTGGATCTGCAGCAGATACTTTTTCAGCTGGAGATGCTAGTTCTAATATGGTAAATGTAGATAGTGCACTTAATCAATTAAATGCATGGAGATCAGATGTTGGTTCTACACAAAATCAACTTGAATCAGCATTAAGAAATATGATGACTCAAAAAACAAATATTAAAGCAGCAGAATCTGTAATTAGAGATGTTGATTATGCACAAGAGAGTGCAAACTTTAATAAACAAAATATTATAGCACAAGCAGGAACATACGCACAAAGTCAAGCGAATGCAATGCAACAAAATATAACAAGATTATTACAATAATAATTTTGCTGAATATGTATAATATAAAAGCCTCAAGTTATCTAAACTTGAGGCTTTTTATATTTTATATTGTATAATATAAAATATTTGAAATAGGACAAAATATGGAAAAAGAACTAAAAGATTTAAGTAGTACACTATTAAGTATATATGAAAATAATTTAATATTTTTAAAAGAAAATTTTGAAGATATATTTAATCGTGTAAATACATTATCAGAAGATATTAATAGTGGTAAAATAAAAGAAAAATATACATTAGAATATAGAGATGGATATTTTGATATATTAAATCATGAAACTAATAGTTGGTTTTATAATGAAAATAGTTATGAGGATGCAGATAATAGAGCAAGACTATCTAATTTTACAAAAGATGGTTCACTAGATCTTTTAAGAAAAGGTTTAGATGGTAAAAGTTTAATAGGTAATGAGTCATTTAAAGATGTATTACCTATATTAGATTATATTAATAAAAAAGTAGATTTTGATAATATAGAGTTTCAAAAAGTTTATAAGTTTGTATTTTTAGATGTAGGATTAGGTTTTCATATTCATGAAATTTTTAAAAAATTGGATCCTTTTACTACATTGATTATGGAACCTGAATTAGAAATTTTTAGATTATCTTTATTTACTATTGATTATAGAACTTTTCAAGTAGGTGAAAAAAAATTATTTCTATCAATAGAAGATGATATTTTACAAAGGACAAATATAATAAGAGAATTTTATGAATATCATAATTATATGAATTATAATATTAAGTATAATCAGTTAATAGATAATCATAAGTATTTATTAGAAGAATTAATAGAATTTTTTGGAAATAATACTGCTGGATCATTCCCATATTCATTAACAATTGAAAATTTACATAAAACTATAGGTTTTATTAAAAATAAAGATAGGTTTTTAAATAGTGATAAAATAATAAAAAATAAAATATTAAAAGATAAACATGTTTTATTAATAGCGGCTGGTCCATCTGTTGATAATTATATAGACTGGTTAATAGAACATCAAGATAAATTTATAATAATATGTGTAGATGTAATATTAAAAAAATTAGAAAAATATAATGTTGTTCCTGATATTGTTGTAACAATTGATCCATCTCATTTATGTGCAGATTACTTAACTACTAAAAATCCTGGATTCTTAAAAAATAGTACTATCGTATTATTATCACAACAAGACAAATCAGTTTTAGATGTGATAAAAGACAAACATTATTATTTTGCACAAAGTATTCTGTATATAAAAGAATTAGGATTTCTAGGGAGTACTTCAAATGTTGGCTCATATGCATTATTATTAGCTGCTCATTTAGGTACAAATAAATTATATACTTTAGGAAATGATGCTGCATTTAATCAAGAAACAGGTAGTAGATATGCTACAGATAATGCTTTAACAACTATGGATAAAACTGAAAATAAAAATAGTAAAGAATTAGTTTCTGCATATGATACTATTGAGATGGAAGGTAATTTAAGAAAAGTAGTTAAAACAAATAGAGTACTAGCTCATTTTAAATATTCTTTTGAAACAACACTTAATGAATTAAAAGATACATATTCTGATTTAGAGGTATTTAATTTATCTGATGGTGTTAAAATAGAAGGTTTTAAGCCAATGAAATTTGAAGAGATTGATAAAAATATAAATAGCTTTAAATCAAAAGAAAATAATATAGTAGAGCTATTAGATTCTATATCACAAATTGTTGAAAAAGCAAACTTTGAAGATGATATAAAAATTTTAAATACGATTATTTCAAGATTAAGAAAACATAAAAAGCTAAAATTAAAAAACCGTAATGAATTTTTAGAAAAAAAGCTTGATATAATGATTTGGATACTTGAAAAATCAAAAGAGATGTCAAGTGGCTTATTTGGAAATATCTTTTTGTTATATACTGAGTTATCAGATATATATATAAATTTTATTATCAATTTAAAACAAAAAGATATTCATACAAAAGAAAATTTAAATAAAATTAATACAGTTTGGACAGATGGTGTAATATCAGTTTTTAAAGATCTAAAAAAAGCAGTAAAATAAAAGGATATAAAGTGAAAACAATAATTTTTAGTATAGGTGCAATTGGTAGATTATTTTATAGAAAATTTAAAAATAATAAAACTTATAATATTATTGGATTTATTGATAATAATCCAAAATTAGATGGTACTACTTATGATAATAAACCAATATATTTAGTAGAAAATATTAATGATATTGATTTTGATAAAATTTTAATCGGTGGAGTTCATTATGAATCTATGTATAATCAATTAAAAGAGCTAGGTATTGATGATGAAAAAATTGAGATGATTGAGGATGATCAAATTACTTATTCTGATGATATTAGATCAAAAGATGTTGATAAAATAGTAAAAACTTTTTGTGATGTGATGGAAAAAGAAAAAATTAGATATTATTTAATAGCATCTTCTTTATTATGTTTATTAAGAGGAGATGACCTTTCAAAAGTTTCTGATGTAGATATTATGCTTGATTCTAAAGAAGATGTAAAAAAAGCATATGATATATTTAAAAAATATGAAACAGAATTAAAAATAGATGTTAATTATTATCCTGTAGAAAATACAACAAGCTTTCTAGAAAAGGGTGATCCTTCATTTGTAACAATATCTTCTAAAAATGATCCAACTATATCTGAACCAGCAGTAATAGATTTAAATATAATTTTTAAAAGTGATAATCATAGATTTTATAGATTAGGAGATAAATATATATATTTTGATAAATCATATTTTGAAAAGGTTATATATTTAGATTATAAAGATTTTAAAATTCCAGCTCCACTTGAATATGATAAGTATCTTAGTGAAACATATGGAAAAGATTATATTGTTCCTCCTAAAAGATGGTCTCATTCTAGAGATATGAATTTATGTACAGAAGAAGAGTTATTAAAAATAATTAAATAGAAATAGATTTATTCTATTTCTATACCTTTGTTAAATAAACAAAATTTTTGATTTGGTTTATGATGTTTTATTAATAGTTCTTTTATCTTTGTTGGTAATAAACTATGGTTTATATTATTTTGTTTGCCTATAAGGTGTTCATATCCCTTTAATTGATGCATTATGTACCATTTTATACCACTTTGTGACATACCTAGCCATTTAAAAAATCCTTCTACATCAACTTTACTTTGTGAATAAATATTTTCTATTTCTAGAGCTTGATTTTTATTAATTCTATTATGTCTAATTTCCCTTGACAAATGATCAGTTATTTTTCTATAACCAACTCTTTTTAATTTTAATAGATCATGTATTTGATAATATACACTACTTCCCGCTCTTTCATATATATCAAAGCTTGAATTGTTCTGCTGTGGAATGAAGCCATATTTTAAGATACTATGATTTTGTTTTAATGGATCCCAGTGAAAATAGTTACTTAAGTAAATTCCTTTGATATTTGATTTATTTAATGATGAGATATCTGGATAATTATAATATGTTAAATCTTTATTGAGAACTTGGGCACCATTGCCTATAAATGTTTTAATATCCTTACTAAATAGATCATGTTCTTTTCTACTCCATTTTGTCATTTGTACATTATCATAATGTGAAAACTTACCAACTTGTTCTATTGCTTGGTGTTGCCCCCATATAATTAATGGTATATTTCTTTGTTTTGCAATATGAACAGGAAATGATGTATGTAAAGATAAAAAAGGCAATAATACATGATCATATTTTCTTAATGATGTTCTAATAAGTTCTTTGTAAACATTTAAATTTGGATTATATAGTAATGAATCTACATCAAATATTGTAATAAGATTATGAATATTATGCCAACCTATATCAGTTCTAAAATAGTCATTTACACATACGATAAGAGGATTTAGTCCATATTTTAGTACTTTCTCAACAACATAATAATCTTCAGCATCTCCAATTACAGGGATAATACAATCATATGTTTTATTATGTTTTTTTGTTTTTTTTATAATTTGTTTAAACTCTTCTTCTTTTTCTTTCCAATTTATTATATATTTTTCATCATGTGTAAAGCATCCAGAGCAAATGTTATTATCAAATGATATATGAAAAGGATGATTGCAAGTATATAGACAATTTTTGCATTTGTTAAGCATTTTTGTAATCCTTTATAGAATATTCTTTATGTAAAACCTTATTTTCTATTAAAATTGATGCTATATTTAAATGTTTAGCAATTTTAATATCATTTTTTTGAACACCTCCAGATAAAATCAATTTAGTTTTTGATATAGTAATATAATCAAGAATACTTTTATTATAACTATTTGTTGTCCCTTCATTAGTAGTATCGTATAATATAATTTCGTTTGCATAATTATTTATAAAATTAAAATCTTCATTAGTATATTTGATATAATTATTTGTATATGAAGAGAATATATAAAGTATATTATTTTCAATTTTAAAAGGTAAAAGTGCCTGAATAGCTTGATTACCAAATAGCTCTTTTGCATATTTTAATAGTTTTAAATCTTTTTTTATAAAAGCTGATGAAAATATTAATCTCTCTATTGGTAATTTATGTAATAGATCTAATTGTTTTTTATCTCGTAATCCTCCACCAAAACTAATTGGAGTTAAACATTTTAGAGATTTTATAATATCTAAATCTTTTAAATATGACTCTGTACTATCTTGTTTTCTGATTGGTCTTATTATTGATATCTCATCACACTCATACTCTTCTAATGAATCAACAACTGATTGTAATTTTCCAAGTGGTCTTAATTTATTCCATTGATATGATTGATAACAATAACCATCTAATAATAAAATTGTACTACCTATTCTCATATTGTATCCTTATAGAATTAATGACATTAAATTAATGCCTGTTTGTTGACTTTTTTCAGGGTGAAATTGCATACCTATAATATTGTCTTTTATAACTATTGAACTATATTGGTTTAATTTTGTAGAAATTGATTTTGTAAAACAATTTTTATCTTTACAAATAAAACCATATTCATGATTATAAAATACTCTACCTTTTATACCTTGCTTTTTTGTAAATTTTAGTTTTGGAATAAAATTTTGTTCTATTAAATTTTCTTTTTTTATACTGAACTCTTGCCATGTGTTGTTAGATAGGTTATTTTCTAATCTTTTAGTATATCCATCTATTAAATTAAGACCATATACTCCACCATCTTCATCAGAATATTTACCTAAAATTTGAAAGCCAAGACAAATACCTAAAAGTTTTTTCTTTTCTTTTACATGTTTTTTAATAGCTTTATCAAAGCCACTATTATGAAGTTTATTCATATATGATTTTGCTGATCCAACACCAGGTAGTATTAAAAAATCTGATTTTATCTCTTTTGGAGATGAAATAATTTTAGTTGGTATATTTAATTTATGTATTAAATTTTCAATTGAATGAACATTTCCAACTCCAATATCAATAATTTCAATTAACATAATTAACTCCAATTTCAAATTTCTTAGTAGGAGCTTTACCTTTATTTATTGTAAAAATATCAGTATTAACCCATTTGTTTGTAATATCCCAAAAATCAGTAATAGTGATACCTACATATTTACAAAACTTTTCGATTATTTTTATATCATATATACCATCATATTTTTTAACAATTTTAATTGCTTCATCTCTTGATATAGAACTACTTCGAATGAGACCACATGTATAATCTGTAGCCCTTCCAAATCCAAATTTATAATATCTAAGTAAAAAATTTAAACTTATAAATTGTTCATCTAACATAGATGCGTTTAATAAATCTCCTGTTGAATTTTCTTCTCCTGGTTTTAATTCTAATCCTTGAAGTGCTGCATATATTGAATTGTTTTCATCACTCCAATCATCCCAAGCTGGACCTAAGTAAAGAATATTTATATTACTTTTTTCAAATTCTTGTATTGTAGGATATAAATAATGATCTTTTAACTCTAAACGAGATATTGTATCATCAATCCAATCAACTCCTCCATTACTTAAAGTATTTAGATTTCGTAAATTATTTCCATCAAATTCATCTATACCACCAGATGCAGAATCACCTACTTGTAAAGCAGCATTTTCACCCCAAAAAATTAAATTTATTCCTAACTCTATAGCTAATCTAGGTACAGTTGAAAATAGTGACATCTCTGTTGCTTTCATAATATTACCAAACTCTTTGAAAGCTTTTAACATGAGTTTACTTGAACTTTGAGGAGCTGGAGTATCCATAATTATATCAAACCCCATCTCTATAAGATTTGATACATTATTTGCTCCTGTGTATGACATTTGTTTTGGTGGATATGCTGCACATATTAATAAGGGGTTAAGGCCTAGTCTATCTCTTACCCAATGAGCTTGTCTAGTACTATCTTTTCCTGCACTTACACCTACAATACAATCATATGTATTATTTTTAGATTTTCTTTTTCTTAAATTTTTTTTGATTTTATCTTTTAATATTTGTAACTTTATATCATAATTTTCATTTTTAATACTATTATAGTATATACATGGTTCACAAATTCCATTAATAAATTTTGCATTTGGTCTTAGATCTGTAGATAAGCATTTTTTACAATATTTCATAATAATCTTTCTATATTTAATTTTATTAAAGAGTTTTCTACTCTTTGATTGTTGTGCAATGAAGTGAGTAATTTTTCTAATTCATTATCATTAATGTTATAATCTTTAAATTTTGTAGAGATATTTAATTCTTTTAAAATACTCCTTAATTTATCTGAATTTAATTCATCAAATATTCTTTTTAAAGCTTCATCTATAAACTCATATTTGCCAATAATATTATCTATAATTAAAGGTAGAGTAAAACTACAAGCTATACCATGATCAATACCTTTATGAGCTGTAATATAATAACTCATAGCATGAGCAATAGCCGTTTGAGTATTACTAAAAGATAATCCTGCATACATACAAGCTTTCATAATATTATCTCTATATTCTATGTTGTCTAAATCTTTTGAAAGTGGTATAATATTTTCAATAATTAATTTTGCTGATTTTATTGCATAGTTAATTGTAATTTCACTTGCATTTTTATTCCAAATAGATTCAAGTGCATGAGATAATGTATCAAGTGCTGTTTGAATTGTGATATTAAGTGGTATAGATAAAGTTAAACTAGGATCATAAAGTGCGATTTCACTAAAAAGATTAGGTAAATGCAATGAATATTTTTTCTTTTCATTCATATCCCAAATAGTAGCCCATGGAGTAATTTCACTTCCAGTTCCTGCTGTTGTTGGAACTGATATTATAGGAATAAGATTATAATTTTTTTTAGGTAATTTCCCTTTTATAATATATTCTACGAATATAGCTTCTTTATTTTCATTTTGTACACTAAAGAACTTTGCAGCATCAAGTACACTTCCTCCTCCAATTGCTAAAATTAATTCAAAATCTATTTTAGATATTTTTTCATAAGTTCTTTGTAAGTCTTGAAACTCAGGATGTGATTTTACTTCTGATATTACATCAACTATATAAGAAGTTTTAGATTTTATACTATTTACTAAGCCTCTTTTTATAAATCCATTTGAAGTTATAAGTAAAGTTTTTCTTCCATTGATATATTTATCAATATTATCTAATTCATTTATCCCATATACTATTTTTGTAGGCATATGATATGAAAAGTTTTTTTCCATCTATTTAAACTCACTTACTTTTACAATTTCTAATGGTGGTCTTGGAGTTTCATTATCAAGTCCGCATTTAACACAGATAAAATTTATAGATTTATTATCTAGCTGTTTTAAACTATTTAATAATATGTCTACTGTTTTAATCTCCTCATCTACTACACTTATATTAGATGATTTTGCAATATTAATATAATCAACATGTTCTTGATAAGTATTTTGGCCACCTGTACTTTTATTTTGTTTATTATCAAATAGTATATATGTTAAGTTAATATTTTTATATCTTCCTGCAGTTATAAGTCCACCCATATGCATTACAAACTCTGCATCTCCACCTAGTACTATTACTTTTTTACCTGCTAAACTAGCACCTAATCCTAAAGATAAAGCTCCACCCATATTTCCAGCCATATAAAAATTGTTTGTATCTGGCATAAAGCTATACATCTCTCTAGAAGTATTTCCTGTAGTTCCTATAAAAAGTGTATTTGTATTTCTATATTGTTCATTTAAAGCTAATAAGTATTCACTTCTAGGTGTTAATAATGATAAATCTAATTTGTGTTTCTCATCTAATTCTACTTTAGAAAAAGTATCTTTTTGTAGGATACAAATAGTTTGTGTGGTATTACAAAGATCTATTTGCTTTATTGCTTTACTTATATCAGAAGTATCTAGTATAGTATTTTCATATCCATAAGCTTCTATTAGTTTTGGTAATTCTGTTGCTAAGTGTTGATGTTGAATTTCACTATCTCCATCTTTATATGTTCTCCATGATGTGATAATTGGGAATGTTACATCATAAGGTTTAAGTAAACTAGTAATACAACTTCCCATATTTGTCAAACCTGAACTTTGAACTATTACAATAGGTTTTTTCCCACTCATTTTAAGTCCAGCTGCAATACTACAAGCAATAGCTTCACTCGCACATGGAATATATTCTATATGATTGCTATTTATTACGGCATTTATAATATTCTTAGCAAAACTACAAGGTACCACACAAAGATGTGTATAATCTTTTTGTATTAAACTATCTAAAAATTTATTTGAATCTAGTGCCATAATTTAGTTTAATTTTCTTTTCTAGATGATAATGCTTTACTTATTTTACTATTTTTATTACTTGTTGCCTTATCTTTAAAATATTGTTCATAATTATCGCCATCACTCAATCTATTGTAAGTGTAATAAAGGATTCTTCTATATCTTGTATCACTATTATTTGCTTCACTTCTATGTGGACATCTATTACTAAAAAATACTATATCACCTGGATTTAAATCAACTTTATAAAATGTAATTTCATCTTCTATCTCTTTTTTAAGTTGAGGAGTACCATTTTTATATGTTTGCTCTAGCATCTGTTCAAAGCTCATATCACTATGTATTTCATTTGAAACTTCAAGTGTACCATTGCCTTCATCACATTTATCTATGGCTATTAATACATTAAAAAATTCAGTTGCATATTCATGCCAACCATTTCTTTTTATACCATTTTCGTCTTCCCAAATAAAAATTCCATCATAGTGAGCATAAAAACCTTCCCCTTTTGGTGGTTTTACATTATATTTATCCTTAAATAAAATCATCTCATCTTCAACAATTTCATTTAATAGTTTAAGAATCTTATCATTAGCTTTACTAAGTGCAGGAGTTTTGTATGCAACTTGTTCTAATCTTCTTAATATAGAATTTTCATCTAAATAAGCAACACTATCTTGATTTTGCAACCCATTTAAATCCTCTATAATATTTTTAATCTCTTCTTCTGAAAAGAAGTTACTAACTTTAAAGTGACCATTTTTATCATAACTTTGTTTTATCTCTTTTGTATTCATATTTTATCCTTAATGAATTTATTTTGTATTTGGTATTAATTCTAATATCTCATTGATAGATAGTAAATTTTGTTCTATTTCAAAACTCCTATCATTATCTAAAATAGATTTAGCAGTTTTTAACATACCTGGATATGCTGCTCTTAACATATGATTTGCATAAATTACAATGTTAACACCTGCTTTTTCTAATTCTTGTGCAGTTATTTGATTATAACTTGTTGGAACAACTACAATTGGTATATGAGAATTTTCTTTTTTTATTAAATCACAAAATTCTAAAATCTCTGTAGGCTCCTTTTTTCTAGAGTGTATCATTATCCCATCTGCACCAGCTTGAATATACGCTTTTGCTCGGTTGATTGCATCATTCATCCCTTTATCTAAAATTAAACTTTCTATCCTAGCAATAATCATAAAATCTTTTGTTATTTGAGACTTTTTCCCTATCTCTATTTTTTTAGAAAAATTTTCAATGCTATCTTGAGTTTGCATAACATCATTGCCCAAAAGAGAATTTTTTTTCAAACCAGTTTTATCTTCAATAATAACTGCACTTATACCTGTTCTTTCTAGGGTTCTAACTGTAAAAGCAAAATGCTCAGGTATTCCACCAGTATCTGCATCAAATATCATAGGTTTAGTAGTTACTTCAAATATCTCATTTATTGTAGAAATTCTTGAACTTAAATCAACAGCTTCTATGTCTGGTTTACCCTTAGATGTAGAGTCTGTTAGTGAACTTGACCATACTCCATCATACTCTATACCAGTGTTAGATTTTATATTTTCAACTATCAATGCACTAATAGCATTATGTGACTCCATAATTCTTAATAATGATTTCGAATCTAATAGTCGCCTTAATCTTGATCGTCTTATATCTGGTGTTGTTCCAATTTCTTTTAATGAGTTGTTTAATTGAGTTGAGGATATACCTGCTGTATAACTTGGTTCAATTAATTCTCCACCCCATTTTGCTAGTGTTTTGATCACTTGTTCTCTTGTTTTTGCTTGTATTCCATTTTTCCAGTCATCTCCATGTACTACATAATCTGGTCTTAAAAGCTCTAAATTCGGACGATAATCTAATGTATCTTGAGGTATAACTTTTATAACCCCTTTTATATTTTCTATTACTTGTTTTCGTTGTTCATAATTCATATAAGGAAGTCGTTTATAACTTGCTATTGCCTTATCTGTTAAAAGACCAACAGTAACATCTCCTAACTGTGATGCCACTTTTAAAATATTCATATGTCCAGGATGTACTAAGTCTACACTCATACCTACATATACTTTTTTATTCATTTTTTATATCCTCTACTTGATTAATCCATTGTTGAGTTTGATTTGAAATACTTGCATTATGTAATAACTCTATACCGTTTTTTGCATGGGTATAACTATATACATATTTATTTGTATATGGTTTATTATTTTTAAAATCATTAAGTGAATTAGCAATATCGTTATACAGATTTGCAAATGCTTCTATAAACCCTGATGGATGTCCCGGAGTCATCCTATTATACAACTTATTAGGTAACATCTGTACATCACTACCTCTATCTATAATAACTTTTTGACCACTACTATATGAAAACTCCAGTTTTTCAGGATTTTCTTGATGCCATAAAGCACTAGCAATGCTCCCATATACCTCAATATGTAATCCATTTCTATGTCCAAGTGCTGTTTTACTTAACCAAATATTACCTTTTAGGTTATCATCATACTCTAAAAACATATTTACATCATCTATAATATCATACTTTGAAAAGCTACTATAATTTGCCATAACTTTTTTTGGTTCTTTTTGAAGTAAAAAGAAAGCTAAATGGTGCAAATGTGATCCTAAATCTAAACTAATCATAGGAATAAAATCATCTTTTAGTCTCCATTTTTGAGGATATTTTACACTTTTTGGTGGTCT
>Ga0256843_1002904_pt1 | contig 12252 bp, 9 predicted proteins | sample AlvinellametaG_FD_191572 | JGI IMG/M metagenome (GOLD analysis project Ga0256843, IMG submission 191572) | Pompeii worm associated microbial communities from hydrothermal vent at the East Pacific Rise, Pacific Ocean - Alvinella | ecosystem: Host-associated > Annelida > Integument > Unclassified ... | reverse complement strand
AGATTAGTGAATATTTAGGGGATAAGAGATATTTTGAATTTATGTGGGATGAATTTAAAACAAATGGAAGTGGAAAAGTTTTGAATAAATTAATTGATGAATTTAATATAAAAATACCACTTAATAAGCTAATAGAAATTTATAGATTTCATTTTCCAAAAATAACTCTTCCAAAAGAGAGCAAAGAGCTATTGAAATTTGCTAAAATTTCAGCACTTATTACTGATGGGCATTATATAACACAACAAAATAAATACAAAGCTTTAAATTTAGATATAAATTTACCTATTTTTACAGATTTTTATCATACAAAAAAGCCGGAATTAAAACCATTTCAGATGGTGATGGATAAATATCCAAATGAAAAGTATATTTATATTTCAGACAATCCAAAAAAAGATTTTTTTGCTCCAAAAAAGCTTGGATGGGGGACAATAAGATATAAAAATCCAAATGGAATATATAAAGAAATAAAAAATAATGCAGATATTGAAGTAACTTCAAGAAGTGAAATTTTAGAAGTTTTAAAGGATAATAGATGATTTTTCTTTCACCTCCCCATATGAGTGGAAATGAGCAAAAATATATTGATGAAGTTTTTAAAAGTAATTATATTGCACCTGTGGGGGAATATATAAATAGATTTGAAGATAGTGTAAAAAATTATGTAAATATTCAAAATGCAGTAGCTCTAATCAATGCAACAAGTGCTATTCACTTAGCTCTTAGAATACTTGGGATAGGTGAGGGTGATAAAGTAGCAGTATCAAGCTTTACTTTTATAGGTTCAGTCACTCCTGTGCTTTATCAAAAAGCTGAGCCTATTTTTATTGATAGTGATGAGAGTTGGAATATGTCGCCTGAGTTATTAAAACAAGCGATAAAAGAGAATGATATAAAAGCTGTAATAGTTACTCATCTTTATGGGCAAATGGCAAAGATTGAAGAGATAACTAAGATTTGTAAAGAAAATGGAGTTTATTTAATCGAAGATAGTGCTGAGAGCTTAGGAGCAAGTTATAAAAATAAACAATCAGGGACTTTTGGGGATTTTGGTGTATATAGTTTTAATGGAAACAAAATCCTTACTACAAGTGGTGGTGGAATGCTTGTAAGTGGTAATAAAGAGTGGACTAACAAAGCAAAATTTCTTTCAACTCAAGCCAAAGAGGATTATCCATGGTATGAGCATACTACTTATGGATATAATTATAGAATGAGTAATGTTTTAGCAGCTATTGGTGTAGCTCAAATGGAAGTTTTAGAAGATAGAGTAAATAAAAAAAGGGAAATATTTTCTTGGTATAAAGAGTTTTTGGATGAAGAGTTTATGCCAGAAATTGAAAATTCAAAAGGAAATAGATGGCTTACAACTCTTACTTTTAAAGATAAAAATCCACTTAAAGTTATGGAAGTTTTAAAAAATAATCAAATTGAAAGCAGACCACTTTGGAAGCCTATGCATATGCAACCATTATTTAAAAACAATAAAGCTTATTTAAATGGAGTTAGTGAAAAATTATTTAAAACTGGGCTTTGTTTGCCAAGTGGTACACAACTTACTAAAGATGATGTAAAAAAAATAAGTGAGATTATAAATGAAGTTGTTTAAACCTACTGGAATAAAAAGGGTGTTGTTTTTTTTAGTAGGAGATATAATACTCTCAGTTTTTAGTATAATTTTAGCATTTTTGATTAGGTTTAGGTTTGAAATACCTGAGCAGTTTTATGCTGCTATTTTTAATACTTTTGTTATTTTGATTCCTTTAAAGATAATAGTTTTATCATTTTTTAGACAATATTCTATTACATGGAGGTTTTATTCATTTCAAGATGCTAAAAATTTATTGAAAGCTCATTTTATAATTTATATAACTTTTGGAGTAATAGCTATTTTTAGTTTTGAATATTTAAATATTCCAAAAAGTATTTCAATAATTGATTTTTTCTTTTCTTTTGTTATGCTTGGTAGTTTTAGATTTTTAAAAAGATTACTTATTGAAAACAACTATCATGATAAAAAAGCTATATTTGTAGGTGCAAATACAAAAACTCAAAATTTAATAAAAAGGTGTTTAAATGGGGAATTGCCTTTTTATCCTATAGCTATTTATGATGAGGTTGATACTGAAAGTTATATATCAAATGTTAAAGTATACAATATCTCAAAATTACAAAAAACTGAAGCTAATATAGCTATTATTACAAAAAAATATCAAAAAGAACAATTAGATAATATTGTTGATATATTGACTAAAATAGGTATTAATGAAATAAAAATAGCTACTGATTTTGAAAATAAGATAAAAGATTTATCAATTGAAGATTTACTAGCAAGAAAACCAAAAGATATAGATACTAAAGAGATAGAAAAATTTATCAAAGATAAGGTTGTTTTAGTTACAGGTGCAGGAGGTAGTATAGGAAGTGAGATAGTAAGACTTTGTGATAGATTTGGTGCAAAGCAGATAATAATGGTAGATAAATGTGAATATAATCTGTATCAAATCTCAAATGAGGTTGATGGCATAAAAGTGTTAACTTCTGTAAATTCACCTCTTTTTGAAGAAACTTTTAAAAAATATAATCCAGAAATAGTCATACATGCAGCAGCCTATAAACATGTGCCAATGTGTGAGGAAAATAAACTAAGTTGTATTTATAATAATGTTTTTGGAAGTATAAAAGTTATAAATTTAGCTATTAAATATAAAGTAAAAAAATTTGTAAATATTTCTACAGATAAGGCTGTAAGACCAACAAATGTGATGGGTGCAACTAAAAGAGTAGTGGAAATTTATGCTAAAAATGTTCCAAGTGATACTACTGAAATAGTATCAGTAAGATTTGGTAATGTATTAGGAAGTAGTGGAAGTGTAGTACCTTTGTTTAAAAAATGTATAGAAGAGGAAAAAAACCTCCCTGTAACTCATCCAGAGATTACTAGATATTTTATGCTTATAGAAGAAGCTTGTTTGTTAGTTTTACAAGCAGCAGCTATTGCTAAAGGGGGAGAAGTTTTTATATTAGATATGGGAGAAGCTGTAAAAATTAAAGATTTAGCACAAAAAATGATAGATTTAAGTGGAAAAGATGTAAAAATAGAGTATATTGGACTTCGTCCAGGTGAAAAACTTTTTGAAGAACTTTTAATTAGTAAAAATGATTTAAAAACAAAATATGAATCTATACTGATTGTAAATGAAGAAAAGATAGATTTAGATAAATTTGAAGAAAAATTGGATTTATTAAAAAAAGATAGTGAAATATTAAAAGAATTAGTTCCAGAATATAAGGAGAGAATATGAAAATACTTTTTGTTTGTTTAGGAAATATTTGTAGAAGTCCTTTGGCTGAAGGGATAGCTAGAAGTTTAAGTAGTGAGCATATTTTTGATAGTGCAGGAACAGGACATTGGCATATAGGAGAGCCACCTTGTAAGAAATCACAACTTATAGCAAAAAGAAAAGGGATAGATATTTCAGATCTTAGAGCAAGACAAATATCTAAAGATGATATAGGAAAATGGGATAAGGTAATAGCAATGGATTCTAAAAATTTAGCTGATTTAAAAGCTATGGGATTTAAAAATGCTCAAATGTTACTTGATAAAGATGTACCTGATCCATATTTTTTTGATGGAGAAGAGGGGATGGATGAGATATATGAAATGATAAAAACAGGTGTTAAAAAAGTTATATGAAAAAACTTCTGTTACTATTATGTAGTGTTTATTTATTTGCAACTACAAATATTATTGTTTCATACGAAAATAAAGCAACATACCCTTATTATACAAATCCAAACTCAAAAAAGCTTGGTTTTGCAATAGATGTTTTAAAATCAATCCAAAAAAAATTGGATGTCAAATTTATTTTTAAAAGAGAGCCTGGAATAAGGGGGCTTAAAAATTTAGCAGCTAATAAAGTAGATTTATTACTTTTTGCTTCTTATAATAAAAATAGAGAAAAAATAGCTGTTTATCCTAAAAAAAATGGTTTAATAGATACTTCTAAGAAAAGTATGGAATTAGGATATTATTTGTATAAGTTAAAAGATTCAAATATTACTTGGAATGGAAAACAGTTTTTTAATGTAAATGGGTTAGTTGGAACTACAAGGGGATATTCAATAGTAGGATTTTTAAAACAATTAGGGATTAGTGTAAATGAAAATAATTCTAATGAAGCTGATATTTTGAAATTGTTAAAACATAGAATTGTAGGTGTTGTAAATCAGTCTTCAAAAATAGATCTATTTTTGAAAACACATCCAAATATTGATTTAAAAGTAAAAAAAGTTTATCCTGCTATTAAAAAAAAGGCTTATTATATAGTGTTTTCAAAAAAATTTTATTCAACTCATAAAAAATTAGCTAATCAAATATGGAATTTAATGAAAGATTTAGATAATAATCCAAACTATGACAAATTTAGAAAGAAATATTAAAAAATAGCTTTTAAAAGCTATTTTTACATTCCTGGAAGTCTAGGAATTTTATTTAGTTTTGAATTTTTACAATACCAACCCCATCCTTTTTTCATTAAATGACCAATCCAAGGCATAGGGATCATTTTTGCTTTTTTATTGTCTCTATATACAAAAGCAGCACCATCACCTGTATCCATTACACATAAAATATTTATATGTGAAATATATTCTTTTCTACTTTCACTTCCTTTTTCCATTTGAGCGATGTTATAAGCTACAGCTTTTGCCATTACTTCAGCTAAATGTCCTTGTTTTGCTCTCCAATCAGGCCCATCAATAGCAGCACTATCTCCTATAGCAAATACTCTATATTTACCACTTTCACTTTCTTCATTTTCATCAAAGTTATGAACTACTTCACAATATTCATTGATTTTTATAAATCCAGCTTCGTTTAAAGGTAAATCACTATTTGCAAATACTTTATGCCCATTTCCAGCAGGGATAAACATAGTTAAATCACTCTCAAGTTTTGTGTCATCTTCAAAAACAATTCCATCTTTTTCAAATTTTTTGATTTTTTTACCTACATGTTTTTTGATATTTAATCTCTCAAACATCATATCCATCATACTTAAAGCTTTTTCACCCATTCTAGCACCTGGTTTTGGCATTGGAGCAAAAAAAGTGATTTCAAATTTATCTCTTATTCCAAGTTTTTTTAGTTTATTGTGAACATTAAACATCACCTCAAAAGCAGGTCCACCTCTTACATTACTTGGATCTTTTGGATTTCCACCAAATCCAAACGTAAGTTTTCCACTCCCTTTTTTTATTAGTTCATCAAGTTTTTCTTTAATTTTTATACTTTCTTCTGGAGCTCCACAAATAGAGATAAAATTTTCTTCTCCATTATGTTTCATTTTTCCACCACCAATAGCAATTACAAGATATTCATATTCAAATGTGTTGTTTTTACAATATACTTTATTTTCTTTTGATTTAATTGATTCTACTTCATCTATAATTAGTTCAAATCCATGAACTTTACTTAAATCGTTTAGATCAATTTTTACATCATCAAAATTATATTCTCCAGTAGGAATCCAAATAGATATTGGATAAATATAAAAATAATCTCTATTAGATACTAAAGTAACATCAAATTCCTCTTTTCTTAGCCAAATTGCACTTTCAAGTCCTGCAAATCCACCACCAAGAATTAATACTTTCTTTTTCATTGTATAAGCACCTTTTTTTTGTATAATTCTATCATAAAAATATTCATAATTTCAAATTATAATAAATATTATAAAAAGTTATATATGAGACTATTATTGAATACTCTTTTTATTTGTTTTTATTTATGATAAAATTAGTCTTATTTTATATATAGGGAGATTTTATGATTTTTACTCGTTCAACAGGATATGCATTGTTAGCTTTAGCTGAGCTTGCTAATATTAAAGATGCTATTGATACTACTCATTTATCTGAAAGGATAGGAGTTAGTAAATATTTTTTAGCAAAACTTTTACAAAATTTATCAAAAAAAGGGATTGTAAAGTCTTTTAAAGGTGTAAATGGTGGTTTTATTTTAGATAAAAAACCAGAAGAGATTAAAGTAATAGATATTTTTAAATGTGTAGAGGATAAAGATTTTTTAGTATATGAATGTGCTCAAAATGAATCTGATTGTCCAAATAATAGAGCAAGTGTTTGTAGTATTTGGCCATTTTTACATTTATTAGAAGAGAATATACTTACATATTTAGAGAAATTTACATTAGAAGATGTTGTAAGGATGAGAAGCTGTTAGCAAAATTATCTAAACTTAAGGAAAAAATAGGGGGAATTAGTGACTTAGGAGTAGTATTTTTTGTATTTGCTATATTACTTATCATCATAATTCCTCTTCCAAGTGCTATATTAGATTTTTTTCTTACTATTTCATTAGCTGTATCAGTTTTGATTCTTTTAATTTCACTTTATATTCCAAAACCAACTGACCTTTCAACTTTTCCAACACTTATACTTATTGTAACTTTATATAGATTATCTTTAAATATTGCTACAACAAGGATGATTTTAAGTAATGGACATGAAGGACCTGAGAATGTTAGTGAGCTTATTACTGCATTTGGAGAGTTTGTTGTAGGTGGAAATTATGTAATAGGGATTATTGTATTTATTATTTTAGTTGTTATTAACTTTATGGTTGTAACACAAGGGTCTACTAGAGTTGCAGAAGTTGCAGCTAGATTTACACTTGATGCAATGCCTGGTAAACAAATGGCGATTGATGCTGACCTTAATGCTGGACTTATAGGTGAGGATGAAGCAAAAAGAAGAAGACAAGAATTAATCTCTGAAGCAAATTTTTATGGAGCAATGGATGGATCGAGTAAATTTGTAAAAGGTGATGCAGTTGCTGGTATTATTATTACTCTTGTAAATATAATAGCTGGGTTTTTAATAGGAGTATTTCAGCATGATATGAGTATGGCTGATGCAGCTAGTAGTTATACTATTTTAACAGTTGGAGATGGACTTGTTGGACAAATACCTGCTCTTATGGTATCAACTGCTACAGGTATTATGATTACAAGGGCTACAAAAGATGAAAGCAATTTTGCTGAAGGGGTAATAGGTCAGCTTGCAAATGATTATAAAGTATTGATGATTGTAGGGTTTGTTATGTTTTTATTTTCGCTTACACCTGGATTTCCTACATTTAGTTTATTATTTGTTGGATTTGTGTTTTTTATAAGTGGATATATGATGAAAGTAACTAAAGATGGACATAATCCTATAAAAGAGATGTTTTCAAAGTTTACAAAAAAAGAACAATCAAAACAACCACCTTCTACTAAAAAAACTCAAGAAACTCAAAAATCTCAAGAAAAAAAAGAAAAACCAGAACCACCAGAAGAAAAAGCAGCTAAAGAAGAAAAAATTATAGAAGATGTTTTAAAAATAGAGATTTTAGAACTTGCAATAGGATATCAGCTTATTAAATTAGCTGATCCAAATCAAGGTGGAGATTTACTAGATAGAATAAAAACTATGAGAAGAAAGATAGCAGCTGATTTTGGCTTTTTAATGCCTCAAGTAAGGATTAGGGATAATTTAAGTTTAAATCCAAATCAATATCAGATTTTATTAAAAGGTGTTCCTATTGGTGAAGGTGAAATTTATCCTGATAAATTTATGGCTATGACAAATCCAATGGTAACAGAAGAGATTGATGGAATTCCTACAAAAGAGCCAGCTTTTGGTATAGATGCGATATGGATAGATGCTGATAAAAAAGAGGAAGCTCTTATGGCAGGATATACTGTAATTGACCCTTCTACTATTATTGTAACTCATATGAGTGAGTTAGTAAAAAAATATGCAGAAGAACTCTTAACAAGGCAAGATGTTCAAGAAATTTTAGATAGAGTAAAAAAAGATTATCCAGCTATTGTCGAAGATTGTTTAAAAGTGGCTTCTATTGGACTTATTCAGAGAGTTTTAAAAGCACTTTTACATGAAAAAATACCTATTAAAGATATGATTACTATTTTAGAAACTATTACAGATACTGCTGAAATTACTAAAAATGTCGATATAATTGTAGAACAAGTTAGAACAAGACTTAGTCGTGTAATTACAAATCTTTATAAAGATGAAAATGGGGTGATTAAATTAGTTACATTTGATAGTAATACTGAGCAATATTTATTAAATAAAATGAATCAACAAGGTGATATGAGGCAATTTAATTTAAGTGTAGCTGAAATGAACAAATTAGTTGAAGAAGTCTCAAAAACTGCACAGCAATTATTATCACAAGGAGTGGCACCAGTAATACTTATCGTAGATCCAATGATTAGAAAATCTTTAGCAGAAATTTTTGAAAGGTTTGGATTAGATGTAGTAGTTTTAGCTCATTCAGAAATTGATTCAAATGCAAAATTTGAAGTATTAGGTTCAATTAGTATAAATTTTTAGGAGTTTGAGATGGTAGTATTAGGGATTGTGTTAATTTTAATAGGTAGTTACTTTTCTATTTATTTAGCAAAATTAGAGTTAATAAAAGATTTTTTATCTTTTTTACCTACATTTATTCCTACTGAATTTGTAATAAATAGTATAGCTTTTATTATAGTGTATATTATTTATAATTTTATAGAAAAAGCAAAAAATAGAGCTTTATTTGAAGAGATTGATAAAATAAATAATCTTTTAAATCAATTTATTTCAGATAAAACAGTAGATGATATAGAAATTTCTTCTCCACATTTAAAAACAACAATGCATTTAATAAATAATATGGAAAAAGATTATCAAAAACAAACACAAAAAATTCAATCAAAGTTGAATAATCTAGAATTAGAAATTGATGAATATAAGAATATTTTAAATTTAGAAAATATTTTAGTTTGTGAAGTTAATGAAGCTGGTAAAGTAAAAAAAGCGAATAAAAAATTTTTAGAGTTTTTTGAATTTGATAGTGAAATGAAGTTTAATATGACTTTTAAAAAAATAAATTTTGCTTTGGGAGAAGAGTTTGAAAATATATATTTAAATGAACTTTTACATCAAGAAAGAAAAATTACAATAAATGGAAAAGAACTTTTATTAAAGGTAGAAAAATCAGATTTAGATAGTTATATTATAAGTTTAATAGATATTAGTGATTTTGAAAAAGAAAAAAGAGAAATAGAAAAAAAAGTTTTATATGCAAATGGAAATTTAAAATCAGTAAAAGCTATAAATAAAACATTTCAAATAGTAATGATTAGAATATTAAATTATGAAAATTATGCAGCTTATTTAGGTAGAGGAATTATGGATGTTTTTGAGGAAAAATTTGTAGAAAAGATTAAATCTTTAGGGTATGATGAAATATTTAAAGTTCAAAATGATATATTTGCTATATATGATTTACAAATTGATTATGAAAAATATAAAAAAATTTTAGAAGATACTATTAAAGTATCAGTAGCAGGTGATACATATATTTTTAATCCTAAAGTGATATTAGGAGGTGGAGTAAATTATGACCAAGCTTATCAACAAATATTAGAATCATCAAAAACTTTAATATCAAAAGCAAAAGATAGTGTGAAATATCATCCAGAAATTATAAAACTTATAAATAACTCTATCACAAATAATAATGTATTATTAGGTTATAGAATTATAGAAGATAAAGATGACACTGTTATGATTACTCCTGTTATTCGCGACGAATATGGTAGTTTAATAGATGAAAACATTACAGAACATATTATCAGAGAATTTAATTTATATTTAATGACAATTAAGCAATTGATAATAAACAACATAAATATGTTAAAACATCATCAAGTTATTATAAATGTAACGAGTGAAGAACTTTTATCTACTACTATTTTAGCTGACTTATTGTCTTTAATCAAAAGAGAAGACCTATTTGTAATATTTAATATAGAAATCAATTCTAAATATTCGATTATTTATCCTATTTTAAAACAGATTAAATCTTATGCTCAATTAGGTATTAAAAATGTTGGAAAAGGTTATATTAGTTTTAAAGATATATATGCTTTAAAAATAGATTATTTAGAAATTGATAGTTCTATAGTAGAATTAATAAATAAAAATTCTCAATGGGAATTTTTATTAGATTCAATAAAAATTTTAGTTTCAGCTCAAAATACAAAATTATTAGCATATGATTATAAAGATAAAAAAATTTTTAAAATATCTAGTGAGTTAAAAACTTACCAAAATTAATATTTTGTTATCAATTTGTTATAATACGAATATATAATTTTAAAAAAATAAAAAAGGAATAAAAATGAAAAAGATAATTGCAGGTTTGACATTAGTAGTTAGTTCATTTGCATGGACAATCAATGGAACAGGAGCATCTTTTCCATATCCAGTATATAAAGAAACAATCAAAAATTTTTATAAAGAAACAGGAAATAAAGTAAATTATACACCCACAGGAAGTGGTACCGGGATAAAAGAAGTTATCACAAGACATGTAGATTTTGCAGGGAGTGATAAACCACTATCTCCTTCAACACTACATAGACACAAACTTTTTATGTTTCCTACTGTAGTGGGTGGAATTGTGTTTGGATATAATATTCCAGGTGTAAAAAATTTAAATTTAAGCGAAATTGCTATAGAAGGGATCACTTTAGGTACTATTCAATATTGGGATAATCCAATTATAGCTAAAGTAAATAAAGGGGTTAAGTTACCACATAAAAAAATTATTTTTGTTCATAGAAGTGATAAATCAGGAACAACTTTTAACTTCACTTATTATTTAAGTAAAATGAGTAAATTATGGAATAAATATTATGGAGCTAAAAAGGCACTTAATTGGCCAACTGATTCACAAGGAAGAGGAATCGCAGGGAAAGGTAATTTTGGTGTAAGTAGTGCTATTAAAACAAATAAATACTCTATTGGTTATGTAGATTATGCAGATGCATTAAAAAATAGATTAAATATGGCGAATGTACAAGCTAGAGATGGTAAATTTGTAAAACCTGAACCAAAAGCTTTTGCTACTGGAGCAGCATATGCAGGATTTGATCCAAGAAAAGATTTTTATAAAGTTATTGCTTATCCAAAAAAAGGGTATCCTATTATAGCTGCAACTTTTATTTTATTACCAGCAGAACATAAAAATAAAGATAAACAAGTAACAACATTTGTAGATTATATGTATAATCATGATGAGATTGCATCTAAACTAGGATATGTTCCATTACCAGCTAATGTAAAAGATCAAGTAAGAAATTATTGGTCTCAAAAAGGAATTAAATAAAAAAGGGTTTTAAACTCTTTTTATTTTCTTTTTAAAAAGTTATAATTACAAAAAAATTACAAAAATAAAAAGGTCTTAAATGGAATCTTTGTTTAAAAAAATTGCTTCGATGAGTGCTACAACTATCCTTTTAATATTATCATCTATTTTTATTGTTTTATTTATATATGCAAAACCAGCTATTGCGGAATATGGACTTAAATTTGTAATAGATCCAAGATGGGGTGTAGAAGTTCCAATTGAGCCAAATAATGATGTAAATAAACAACAATCAGCTTTGCCAGCTCAAGCTATAGTAAATGATGATACTATAAATATGGATGATGAGGATGAAGATGTTGTGGTAAATGAAGATGATGAAGATGAAGTAGTAGTGAATGATGAAGTAGAAGAGAGTAGTAATGCTACTACAAAAACTATTTATGGTGGCTTAGTTCCTATAGTTGGTACTATTCTTTCTACTATAATTGCTTTATTTTTTGCTGTACCAATAGCAATGGGAATAGCTATATTTCTAAGTGAAATTGCACCAGAATATATAGCAAAACCAGTAGGAATTGCGATTGAGCTTTTAGCTGCAATTCCTAGTATTATTTATGGAATGTGGGGGCTTTTTTATTTTGGACCATTTATTTCAAGTATTTTTGGTGGAGGAAGTGTATCTCTTTTAGTAGCAGGACTTGTTTTAGCTATTATGATTGTTCCATTTATGGCATCTCTTACAAGAGATAGTATGAATACTACACCAGCCGTGTTAAAAGAATCAGCTTATGCAATGGGTGCTACTAAATTTGAAGTTATCAAAGATGTAGTGTTTCCTTATGCAAAAAAAGGGATTATAGGAAGTATGATACTTGCACTTGGTAGGGCTTTAGGTGAGACAATGGCTGTTGCATTTGTAATTGGAGGAGTTTTTACATTTCCAAAATCAATTACAGATCCAACAGTATCGATTCCTGTGGTATTAGCTAATTCATTTGCGGAGAGTAATGGGATTAGTT
>Ga0256843_1002903_pt1 | contig 12259 bp, 8 predicted proteins | sample AlvinellametaG_FD_191572 | JGI IMG/M metagenome (GOLD analysis project Ga0256843, IMG submission 191572) | Pompeii worm associated microbial communities from hydrothermal vent at the East Pacific Rise, Pacific Ocean - Alvinella | ecosystem: Host-associated > Annelida > Integument > Unclassified ... | reverse complement strand
CACGAGGAGGATATCAGCCGCATCCTCGTCTACTGCAACCACCATAGGATCGCCATCGTCCCCCGGGGAGCGGGCAGCGGCTTTACCGGCGGGGCGCTGCCGGTCAACGGCGGCATCGTCCTGGCGATGGAGAAGCATATGAACCGGATCCTGGAGATCGACATGGAGAATATGCTCGCCGTGGTCCAACCCGGCGTCATCAACAAGGACCTCCAGCGCCACGTGGAGGAGCGGGGGCTCTTCTACCCCCCCGATCCCGCCAGCGAAGAGTACTCGACCCTGGGCGGCAACGTCAGCGAAAACGCCGGAGGAATGCGCGCGGCCAAGTACGGTCTGACCAAGGACTACGTCATGGCCCTGCGGGCGGTGCTGCCCAACGGCGATATCATCCGGGCGGGCAAACGGACCATCAAGGATGTGGCGGGCTACAACATCGCCGGGATCCTCACTGCCAGCGAGGGAACCCTGGCGGTCATCACCGAGATCACCCTCAAACTGATCCCCAAACCCCGCTACGCCAAGAGCTACATGGGAATCTTCCCCGACGTGGAGGCGGCCATGAACGCCGTCTTCAAATCCCTCGCCGGCGGCGCCAACCCGGTGGCGATGGAGTTTCTCGACGCCCTGGTGGTCAAGGCGGTCAAAGAGAAGCTGGGGATCGAACTGCCCGAAGAGGCGGGCGCCCTGCTCATCGGCGACGTGGACGGCAACGTCCCCGAAGAGGTGGCGTTCCAGCTGAAGGTCCTGGAGGAGTCATTCCTCTCCAACGGCGCCCAGGAGTTCCGGGTCGCCGAGGATCCCGCCGAACGGGAACTAATCTGGAAGGGCCGTCGCGGCGCCTCCCCCTCCATCACCATGTACGGCACCAAAAAGCTCAACGAGGATATCTCGGTCCCCCGCAGCATGCTGCCCGAAGCCCTCAAGCGAATCTACGCCATCGGAGAGAAGTACGGCCTGGTGGTCCCCTGCTTCGGCCACGCCGGCGACGGCAACATCCACGTCAACGTCATGGTCGACGGTAGTGACCCCGACGAGCTGGAGCGGGGCCACAAAGCGATCCGGGAGATTTTCGAACTGGTCGTGGAGATGGGCGGGACGCTGAGCGGCGAGCACGGCATCGGGCTCAGTAAAGCCGAATTCATGGATATCGCCTTCACCCCCGCCGAACTCAACCTCTTCCAATCGATCAAAAAGGCTTTCGACCCCAACGGCATCCTCAATCCCGGAAAGATGGGGCTTTGACGGAAACCTTCGGCTTCCGAATTGAGAAGGGAGAGTTGAGAATTGAGAATTTTTTTTGAAAAGAATCGGCACGTCAGTGCCGTCAACCAAAACTTTTCGTTTTTCGTTTTTCGTTTTTCACTTCTTCATCGTTCGGAAGACGAACGATGAAGATCGGCGTGCTTTCCGATTCCCATCGCCGCAGCGACCTTCAGCAGGTCGCGATCGACAAACTGCTGGAAGCGGGGGCCGAATATCTGCTCCACGCCGGAGACCTCTGCGTCGAGGAGAACCTCCGTCAGCTGGAGGCGGCGGGCGTGCCCTACGCCGCCGTTTTCGGCAACAACGACGCCGCCCTGCACTCCCTGGCGGGAACCTATCGGATCAAACCCGAACCGTGGTACTTCAAAATCCGGGATCTGAAGATCAAGATGATGCATCTCCCCTACTACCTCACACCGGACACCGATCTCGTCATCTACGGCCATAGCCACCGCTTCGAAGCAGAAAAGAGGGGAGAGACACTATACCTCAACCCCGGTGAAGTCTGTGCCCGGGAAAAACCTCTGAGTGAATGTGTACTGCTGGAATATACAAACGGAAATTGGAAGCTCCGTCGTTTTTTTCGTAATCCCGAGGCATCTGAGTGGCAGGAGACACGTCAGATCTTTCCGGGCACGGAGAGATCATAGAATCCTGCAGAGAGTCAACGCGCCTCCACCGACGCCAGATAATCCTCGATCGAGGCGATCAGCCTTCGCAGCTGAACGGAGAAATTCTCCAGCGCCTCGCGTTGCATCTCCTCCTGTTGGAAGAGATACCCTTTGTAGAGCTCTTTGACGGCGGCATGGACTCCGGCCGCTCCGATGGTTCCCGTCAATCCCAACAGATCAAGCAGCAGGCTCTTGATCGCTTCGTCTTTCCCCTCCGACTGTAAAAGTCTCAGTCGCTCATCGCTATCGTGATAAAGCTCGACGAACTCCCGAAGTACCTCCTGCAGAAGCAACTCATTGCGGTTGGTATGCGCCAGAGCCGCTTCCATATCCAACGCTTCGGGATAGCGGATTTCCCCTTCCGGTCTGCGGGAACGCTCCCGCCTCTCCGTCACAGGCAGATAACGGGTAAAGACCGTATAAAGCTGACCGATATTCAGCGGCTTGGCCAGGAATCCGTCCAGACCCGACTTACGCATCTTCTCCAACTCCCGTTCCAGATGCAGCGCCGAGAGTGCCACGACAGGCATCCGTCGATCCGTCTCCATCTCCCGAATCTTCTCTGTCGCCTTATAGCCATCCATAATCGGCATATTGATATCCATCAAAATCAGGTCATAACCGCCCGATCCCTTCGCACGAACCCGTTCCACCGCTTCGGCCCCGTTGAGGGCACTGTCAATTTCGATTCCCGAACGCTCCAGCACTTTCAGCAGCATCTTCAGATTGATCTCATTGTCTTCCACGACCAGCAGGGAAGCGCCCCGGAAAGTCTCGAAATCGTCCAGAGTGACGGGGTGCGTCTCCGGATATTCGGTGATGAAAGATGCTTCACGCTCCGGGGGCGTCGATGCACTCGTTACTTCAGCTTTTTCGGCTTTCTGTTCCGTTTCGGCCGGTGCCGTCGGCGTCTCCGTCTGCTCCGTACAGTGATAGAGTTCGTCAATCAGCGCATAGACCCGTTCAATAGTCAGAGGCTTGCTCAGGCGTGCATCGACCAGGGAGGCGTCGAAATGGGGTTCTTCCGGCGAAAAAATGTTGCGGACACTGACGACCTTCAGATCCCGATGTCGACGGATCTTCTCCACATACTGAGTCAGCAAGGGATCGACCAGCGCCTCTTCGATCACAAGTATGTCGTAGTGGACCAGCGGCGGACGCTTATGTTCAAACTCCCGGTAGGGCATGACATCCACCCGGTGACGAAAATAGGAGAACATCTCGGTAATGGCGGTGGAAGCGTGATCGTTGCGATTGACCACCAGCACCGCTTTGTCGGTACAGGCCAGACTCCCCAGACGATACTTCCGCTTCTCCCGACTGTCGGGAATCTCCACCGGCACGCGACACTCCAGACGCGTCTCTCCCCTCTCTTCGTCAAACGCGACCCGGACTTCTCCGCCCATGAGCACCAGAAGCTCCCGGCCGATAAAACAGTCAAGTCGATGGTATTCGCCGCTTTTCTCATCATAGACCGGGATAAAATACCCTTCCCGGGGTTCCCGGACCCCCTCGGGCACGAAATAGCCGATCCGGAACAGCAGTTCCGCCCTCTCTCCCCGGATACGGCCGACACCACACTCCATCACCACCTCACCGGGACGACTGTAGTAAAGCGCGTTTTTCAGCAGACTCGTCAACGCCTCTCCCAGATGGAGGAAATCGCCGGTCACATCTTTGGGCAGACTCTTGTCGAGCTGAAAAATGAGTTCGACATCCTTGCTGCTGCGCATGCCCGCCAGCAGATTGCCCACCACATCATCCAAAACCCGGTTGAGATTGAAGCGTTCCCGGCGAATCTCCACTTTCCCGGCTTTGAGACGCAGAAACTCCAACAGACTGGCGGTCGTATCCAGGATCTTGGTTTCGGAGAGAATAACCTGTTCCAGTTTTTTCCCGATCTCCGGATGTCCCACCTCTTCCAAAACATCCTGGGTGGTTTCAACGATCTCCCGACTCAGATCATGGATCGTCTCTCCGACACTCCCGTAGAAGCTGTCAAAACGTTTCTCCATCTCCTCCTGTTGCCGACGCATCCGTTCGTGCTCCCGACGGAACTGTTGCATCTTCCGGGAGGAGAAAAAGAGTCCGAAAACTCCGGCCAGAGCCATGGCGAAGAGCGCCATCCAAAGTATCCGATTATCCTCCGGCGTCTTCGGATCCGACAAAGGCTTCACCTGCAGATTGGGAGAGACTGTTCCCGGGACATTTCGGGTAGGGGGCAGCTCCACCGTAATCAGTGAAGGGAAGATCTTCTCCATCCGTGTCAGGAATCTGTCGCTTCCCTCCCCCTCCGGAAGCGGTCCCAACTCCACTATCCACTTTCCCCTCTCCCGTCGAAGCTTCGGTGCGGGCAGTGCTGCGCCGGGAAGTCTGCGCAGTGAACCATCCACCGCCAACGCCCCCTCCAGCTGCCGAAGAACCTGACGGGCCTCCACCTCGTTTTTGGCCGGCAGTACCATCAGTGTCTGTGCCCAGAGCACACCCCCGACCATCCAGAGTATTCCGATTTTTCCTGTTCGTCTCATTCCCTCTCCTCCTGCAATCCGTTCCGGGGAACGGATCAACCGCTCTTTATCTCTCATTTTCCCTCATTTCGCCTATCATTATATCCCGCTCAGCTAATACTCTCCCCTCTCTCCTTCCCAACGCTCAGTCGCCAAACTGCATTCTGACCTTCTGCCAATCAGAGAAGAGATGATTACGGTTCGTCAAAATACGCTTCCAGCGAACGTCGGACTCTGTCCAATACAGCCCCATATTCGATCAGATAATTGGGAATCAGTTCCCATCTCTCCTGAAGCTGCAGATTGTAGAGTTCCTGAAGAATCCGATGGAGTTCCGTCGCTCCGATCGTTCCGGTCAATCCGAGAAGATCGAGTGTCCACTGTTTCAACGCGGCATAATCCCCCTTCTCGTAGCACTGACTCAACTCCTTGTCACTGTGGCCGTACCCCTCCAGAAATTCATGCAGAATCTCCCTCAGGAGCATCTCATTGCCGTGTGTCCGCCTCAGTGCCTCTTCGATCTCGATCCCTTCCGGTTCTCGAAGAGGGGTCTCTTTTTCTTTCGAATCCTCCTCGACGGATCGGGGAAGATAACGTCCAAACACCGTATAGAGTGCCCCGATATCGAGCGGTTTGGGCAGATAACCGTCCATCCCCGCCTCCTGCATCCGCTTCAGATCCGTTTCAAGATTGAGTCCGGAGAGCGCGATGATCGGCAGGTTTTCATATCCGGGAAGCTTTCGGATCTCTTTCGTCGCTTCCAGACCGTCCATCACCGGCATATTGATATCCATCAGAATCAGTCCAATCCCGTCATGTTCAGGATCCTGAAGAAGACGAAGTGCCTCTTCCCCGTTCCGGGCACTGAGAAGTCGAATGCCCGACGCGGCAAGAACCCTGTAGAGCATTTTGAGATTGACCTCATTGTCTTCGACGACGAGAATCGTCGCGCCCCGAAAATCCCGAAAGCGCTCCGGACTGATATGGGATGACTCCGGAATCTCTTTCCAAAACTCCCGGGTCGAAGCATCCCCGGCGCCTTCCTGTGGCGATCCACCCTCCTGATCCACATCCTGATCGAAAAGTGTATTGATCAGTGTCAGAACCCGCTTGAAATTCAACGGTTTGGTCTCGCACAGATCATAAAACCCGGCACACGGCGCTCCGTCCTCTTCGAAAAGATTACGGAGTCCCACCACTTTCAGCGATCCCTCCTGCCGGACTCTTTGCAATGTTTCCGAGAGCCCTGGATCGACCAGCGCCTCGTCGATCACCAGGATATCGTAGGACTCCAGTTCGGGATGTCTGTTCTCGAACTGTTCGGCATCCAGAATATCGACCTGGTGTCGGAAGTAGGCAAACAACTCTTTCACAGCCAGAGAGGCATCATAACTGCGGTTGACGACCAGCACCCGCTTTTGGGTGTACTCTTTACGATTCAGCCGATATTTTCTGCGCTCTTCGTTTTTCGAAACACCGACCGGAATCGTCACATCGACAACCACCTGATTGAGGTGGGGATTGCGGGCGGCAGTCACCCGACCGCCCATCATCTGGATCAATTCATGGGCGACGAAGCAGCCCAGTCGACGATACTCTCCCCGTGCCTCATCGTAATAGGGAACGAAATACTCCTCGATATTTTCGGTGTTCTCCGAAGGGAAATAGGTGATCTCAAACTGCAACTCTCCCTTGGAAGTGAACGAGCGATAGAAATTGACATTCAGTCTCACGTCGGTACCGCCGGCCTGTTCAATCGCATTTTCCAGCAGATTACTCACCACTTCGCCGATATGGAGAAAGTCGCCGACAAGCGACTTGGGAACATCCCGGCCGACCTCGAAAATCAGCTCCGTCTCGATCTCGGCAAAATGTTCTTTCTTCTCGACAAGCGACTCTTCCACATCTTCCAGCATATTGTTCAGATCGAAGGGCTCATTGCGAATAACGACCTTTTTGGCCCTCAACCGGAGAAAATCCAGAAGATTGGTCGTCGTATCGATGATTTTATTCTCGGTCGAGACGACCCGACGAAGCTTTTCTCCGATGGCCCGGTCATGGACCTCCTCCGCCATATGACTGGTGAAACGGATCACATCATTGCTCAAACGATAGATATTCTCTCCCAGACGTTGAAAGAGATCGTTGAAACGCCGTTCGATCTCTTCATGCCGTTTCAGGATTTTTTCATGTTGCCGATCGAGCTGCTGCATCTTGCGCGATGAGACGAAGAGGGCCAGGACTCCCGTCACAGCCAGAGCGAAAAGGGCGATCCAGAGCCGATACTCCTGGGCTGAACCTTCAGCATCCGGCAGTGTCAGCCACGTCGACCGCTGATCATTCCGATAAAGCTTCGGAGGCACTTTTTTCTCGGTTTCAAACACGACGGCGGAAGGAAAATGTTTTTTAAGACGATAGTAAAGAACCGCCGTTTTTTCATTACTCGGAAGCGGTCCGACAATGAGGCGATACTCCGAACCGCTCTTCACGATCCGGGGCGCGACACCTCCCGAATTCTCTGCCTGACGGGCTGAGGCTTCCAGTACGGTTCGGTCCTTTCCCGTTTCGAGGATAATCAGGCTTCCGGCCTCAACCCAGTGGCCGAGAAGCAACAGCGATACGAAAATCCACCCCGCGCTTTTTAGCCGTCTACTCATGGTAATGTTCTCCCGCCTCGATCTCCATCTGCAGATGGTTTTGTCGCCGCTCCAGCTCCGCCTGCCGATCCCGGATCCGACGGACTTCCCGGAAACGACGAATCAGAAAGAAACTCCCCGCTCCCAACAGAAGAAGAATCACACTCCATGTCCCGGTCCAGCTCCCTCCCCCATCTCTATCTGAATCTGAAGCGTTTTTCCTCAGGGGAATCGGGGTAATCCCCTCTCTCGCCAATCCGTTGAGAAGAGCCTGTCGACGAACATCACTCATCTCAATCGGCCCCAGTTCCACCAGCCAGACATTCTCGACCGGATGCACCGTCACCGATATGTTCATTCCCTCCGCGGTCACTATCGCCGCCACCTGCCGACGCAGAGACTCCGCCGCATCACGGTTCCCCTCCGATCCGGTTACGAAATAGAGAGGATCACCCCACATCCAGACCGAAAGCAGAACAAGCACGATCCATCCTCTTTTTTGCCTCATCCCGGATTCTTTCCTCGTTGATTTTTTCTCTCTTGCACTTTTTTTGTATCATATCGCAGAATCGCTCAACGGTCAAAATCTTTTGTATAATGACGCCATGAAATCGACTGGGATCTTTCTTTGTGCCATCAACAATGTTCTCAGTGGAAGCTGCAATGAAGATTGCAAATTCTGCAGCCAGAGTGTCCGCTACAAAGCGGAAATCGAGCGTTACACGTTCAAGGAGGAGTCCCGGGTCCTTGCCGAAGCCCGCCAGGCGGCCGCCAACGGTGCTCTCGGTTATTGCCTCGTCACGGCGGGCAAAGGACTTGATGACCGGCGGACCGAGTACATTGCCCGCCTGGCCGACCGCCTCTCCCGCGAGCTGCCGACACTTCGTCTCATCGCCTGCAACGGTACCGCCACGATCGAACAGCTCCGCCACCTCAAAGCCCACGGGATTAGCAGCTACAACCACAATCTGGAGACCAGCGAACGCTACTATCCCTCTATTTGCACCACCCACAGCTGGGCGGAGCGCGTCGCTACCTGTGAAGCGGTCAAAGCCGCCGGACTCTCTCTCTGTAGCGGCGGCATCTTCGGCATGGGGGAGCGTCCCGAAGACCGGGAGAGCCTGCTCCTAAGCCTCCGCAGCCTGCAGCCCGACGCCGTTCCGCTCAACTTCTACCTCCCCAATCCCGCCCTGCCGATCCCGGAGCGAACCATCGACCGCGAGGGGGCCCTGGCGGTGATCCGTCGAACCCGTGAATTGCTGCCCGATCTGCCGCTGCTGATGGTGGCAGGGGGGCGGGAAGCACTCTTCAGCGGTCATGAACAGGCGATGTTCGACGCCGGGGCCAACGCGATCGTCATCGGCAACTACCTCACCACTCCCGGAGAAGCCCCGGATCGGGACCGCCGACGTCTGAAGGAGCTTGGACTGAGTGTTGCGACGGAGTGTCATGACTCCTGACGTCACCCTGATCCTCACCCTCTCTCTGCTGCTCTGGCTCTCTCCGTTCATCGCAAAGGGACTGCGAATGCCCACCCCGCCGATCGAGATCATCCTGGGGACGCTGCTTACCTCTGCCGGACTGCTCCACGACAATGAATACTTCAAACTGATTGCGGAGGTAGGGTTCCTCTACCTGATGTTTCTCGCCGGGATGGAGGTCAACCTCAAAGAGATCAGCTCCAGTCCGAGCCGCGTCATCCGACAGGCGCTCTTCTTTGTCCTCTCGCTCGGAGGGTTGGCCCTTCTCTCCGGTCTGCTGCTCAAGCTCAACCCCATCGTCATCGTCTCTCTGCCGCTGATCTCCATCGGGATGCTCGCCTCACTCACCAAGATCCACGGACGCAAAGAGCGCTGGCTCAACCTGGCGATCATCGTCGGTGTACTGGGTGAAATCGCCAGTATCGCCGCGCTGACGATCCTCGATGCCGCCAGTACCGTCGGTTTCGGTTGGGAGTTGATCTTCAAGATCGCCTACCTCGTCCTCTTTATCGCCGCCATCTATATCGCTTATCATCTGCTCCACCTGCTCTTCTGGTGGTTTCCCGAGCTCAAGAAGAAGCTGATGCCCCGGGCCGATACCTCCGATCAGGATATCCGCCTGGCCATGGCACTCTTTTTTATGATGATTACCGTGATGCTGCTGCTCCATCTGGAGCTGGCACTGGGCGCCTTCATCGCCGGCGTAGCCATCAGCGCTTTTTTCCATCATGAAAAACGTCTTGAAGAGAAGATGTCGAGTCTTGGATTCGGTTTTCTTGTCCCGCTTTTTTTCATCCATGTCGGGGTTTCGTTTGATCTACCGTCGATCCGGATCCCCGGCGTCCTCTCCGGTGCCCTGCTGATTACGGGACTGATGGTCGGAATCCGGATCCTCGCCGCCTTTCATCTCCGGAAACTCACCGGTGCCTTCGATGCACTGACCGTCGCGTTCGCCCTTTCTATGCCGTTGACACTGCTGATCGCCGTCGCCACCATCGGCTATACGACCAACAATATCAGTCTTATCACCTACTACAAGCTGATCCTCGCCAGTCTTTTCGAAGTGATTCTGGCAATGGGTATGCTGAAGATTCTCGGGATCTACCGGGAAAAGCAGAAGCAGAAAGCCTGGAGACGGGAGAAACTCACCCCCCGGTAATTTGAAGATATTCGAAATATTTTTTCTGAAGTTTCTGATTTTCGCTCTGTAGACGCCGCTTTTCCGTCAGAAGCTGACGCTTCTCCCGGCGAAGGGAATCAAGGACCTCCAGAGAGTTCTCTCCGAAAAAAAGAACACCGACATAGAGACCGAAGAGCAGAATCCCGACCGTAATCAGGAAGAGACTGCGCAGCGAAAACCCAAACCAGGGTTCTCCGTCTCCCGGGACGGGAGCAGACGCCGGATCAGAAGAGGGCATTGCCGAGATATTCGAACTCACCGAGCTCCTGCTCGATCGCCAGCAGGCGGTTATACTTGGCGATCCGCTCGCTGCGCGCGGTGGAGCCTGTCTTGATCTCGCCGGTGTTGAGCGCCACGGCAAAGTCGGCGATGAAGCTGTCTTCACTCTCGCCGGAGCGGTGGCTCATCACACAGGTGTAGCCGTTGCGCTGGGCCAGACGGACCGTCAGCATCGTCTCACTGACGCTGCCGATCTGATTCGGTTTGATCAGGATGGAGTTGGCGATTCCCTTCTCGATTCCCTCGTTGAGGATATGGGCATTGGTCACGAAGAGATCATCTCCGACGAGTTGGATCTTGTCACCCAGGCGCTGGGTGAGCTCTTTCCATCCCTCCCAATCGTCCTCACTCAGACCGTCCTCGATGGAGACGATGGGATACTTGGCTACCAGCTCCTCGTAGTAGCCGATCAGTTCGCTGCTGCTGAGCTCCCGGTTTTCGGATTTGAGGAGATACTTTCCGTTCTCACTCACCAGTTCACTGGAAGCGACATCCAGAGCGATAACGATATCTTCACCCGGCGTGTAGCCCGCCTTTTCGATCGCCTGCATGATCACCTGGATCGGCTCTTCGTTGTTTTTCAGGTTGGGCGCGAACCCTCCCTCATCGCCCAGAGAGGTACTGTGTCCCATCTCATGGAGGATCTTTTTGAGCGTATGATAGACCTCACTGCTGGCCCGTAATCCCTCGGAGAAACTCTCAAATCCGGTCGGCATGATCATATACTCCTGGAAGTCCACATCATTGTCGGCGTGTTCACCGCCGTTGATGATATTGAGCATCGGTGTGGGCATGACGACGGCATTGGCACCGCCCAGATAACGGTAGAGGGGGATCTTCAGGGAATTCGCTGCTGCACGGGCCACCGCCATGGAGACCCCCAGAACGGCATTGGCCCCCAGATTGGCGTAATTGTCGGTCCCGTCAAGCTCCTTCATGATCAGATCGACCTCCGCCTGGTTGAAGGGGCTGATCCCGACCAGCGCTTCGGCGATCTGGGTATTGACGTTTTCACACGCGGCGAGCACGCCTTTTCCCAGGAAACGGCTCGGATCACCATCCCGAAGCTCCAGGGCTTCCCGCTTACCGGTACTCGCTCCGCTGGGGACGATGGCATCCGCGACGGTCCCGTCACTCAGGCGCACGGTCGCCCGTACGGTCGGATTGCCCCGGCTGTCCAGCACCTCATCCGCTACGATATCTTCGATATAGACCATTCTTCTTCCTTTGCATGATTTTCAGGATGACTTATTTTACCGTAGCTATAGGAAAGAGGGGATTAACGGGAGGGGAAACGAAACGAAGACTTTTCTTCGCTCATCGGAGAATAGGGTCCGTCGCAAACGAGCATCGACCGAACAGACTCAATCTTCCGTCGCGACGATCTCACTCTCATCCATTGTCAGCTTCTCGCCGAAACCCAATGCCTCCTTGATCTTTCCTTCGATCTCCGCCCGCAGTTCCGGATCCTCTTTGATCGTCTGTTTGGCATTCTCCTTGCCCTGCCCCAGTTTCCGGGGTCCGTAACTGTACCAGGAGCCCGACTTGTCGATGATATCGAGCTTGACCCCATAATCGATCAGTTCCCCCTCCTGGCTGATTCCCTCACCAAACATGATGTCGAACTCCGCCTGGCGGAAGGGCGGAGCGACCTTGTTTTTGACCACTTTGGCCTTGACCCGGTTGCCGATCTGGGATTCTCCCTGCTTGAGGGTCGCGATCCGCCGCACATCGATCCGTACCGACGCATAGAACTTCAACGCGTTGCCTCCCGTCGTGGTCTCGGGGGAGCCGTAGCCCATGGTGCCGATCTTCATCCGGATCTGGTTGATGAAGATGACCGTGGTATTCATCTTGTGGAGGATTCCCGTCAGCTTTCTCAGCGCCTGGCTCATGAGCCGCGCCTGAAGCCCTACATGGGTGTCGCCCATATCGCCCTCGATCTCGCTCTTGGGAGTCAGGGCCGCTACCGAGTCAATGACCACCAGATCCACCGCTCCGCTGCGGGCGATCGTCTCCAGGATATCCAGTGCCTGCTCCCCGAAATCGGGCTGACTCACCAGCAGGTTGTCGATGTCAACACCCAGGTTTTTGGCGTAGAGGACATCCAGGGCATGCTCCGCGTCGATAAAGGCGCAGACTTTACCCTCCTTCTGGGCCGAGGCGATGGTCTGGAGCGCCAGCGTGGTCTTCCCCGACGATTCGGGTCCGTAGATCTCCACGATCCGCCCCTGGGGAACCC
>Ga0256843_1002902_pt1 | contig 12259 bp, 13 predicted proteins | sample AlvinellametaG_FD_191572 | JGI IMG/M metagenome (GOLD analysis project Ga0256843, IMG submission 191572) | Pompeii worm associated microbial communities from hydrothermal vent at the East Pacific Rise, Pacific Ocean - Alvinella | ecosystem: Host-associated > Annelida > Integument > Unclassified ... | reverse complement strand
CGGAGACCTTTTAAGCCAATTTCTTGGCTTTTTTAGGCTCCACTCTCCACCCTCTTCTTTCAAAAACACAAACTTCATAACAACTAAAAAAGCTTTCATTTTCCCTTCTGTATACAATATACTCAATTTATTCTCATTTTTATAGCTAAATATGATACAATTGAAGACTTTAATACAATTATGAGAATATACCTATGTACAATTTAGACAATATTGAAAACTTAATAGCATTCACGCAAAAACTCACTTTGCTCTATGTAGAAGACAACCCAGAAGCCAGAGAGACTACTCTTATGGTTTTTGAAGAGTTCTTCAACAACATCATTGTAGCAACCAATGGTGAAGAAGGCTTAGAGAAATTCAAGTCAAATGACATAGATCTCATTATTACCGATATCAACATGCCAAAACTCAACGGTCTTGACATGATTGAAGAGATCAGAAAGATAGATGACAAGATCTTAATCTTTGTTCTCTCTGCCTACAATGAGTCTGGTTTTTTCATTGACAGTATCAAGCTTGGTGTTGAAGGTTACCTCTTAAAACCTATTGAGATAAATCAGTTTCTTGGTATTTTAAACAAAGTAGTAAATAAGCTAGAGCTAATGGAAGAGGCTCAGATCTATCTACACTTTCTTAAAGAGTATGAAGAGCTTACAAACAGCAGTGCAATTGTCACAAAAACCGACATTCATGGAAATATCACCTTTATAAATGACAAGTTTTGTACCATTACAGGTTATGAGAAGGAAGAACTTCTTGGCCAACACCACAGTGTTATCAAACATCCCGACATCTCTCAAGAGCTCTACCGTGAGATTAAAGAGACTTTAACAGAGAAAAAAGAGCTTTGGAGTGGTATTATCAAAATACTCTCAAAAAAAGGCAAAAGCCTCTATATGGACACAACCATTAAGCCTATTTTAGACAACAATGGTGTACTTATTGAGTATATTGCACTACTCAAAGATATCACTGACATTATGAATCCTAAAAAGCAGTTAAGTGATACGCTTAAAAACTTAAAAAATCCTCTTGTAATCTATATGAAGTTAGAAGAGTATGACATTTTAGAAGAGCTCTACGATGCCGACACTATTGAGATTATTCAAGAAAAAACTACAAAATATCTTCAAGATGCCGTACAAGATGTATGTCACTTTGAAAAGGTTTTTCAACTTGGAAATGGTGAGTATGCAGTCACACAAGAGAAAGATATCTGTATACAAAAAGATGAAGACCTTGATAGCTTTGTAGAGAAACTCAAAAAGTTTCAGATAAAAGTACGCAGAGACAAAGTCGATATTGGCGAGATAGACTACGATATGGCTGTTTTAATCAGTGTCTCTTATGGCTCTCACAAAGTTTTAGAGAGTGCAATGCTTGGTATCAAAAAACTTCTGCGTGAGAATAAAGAGTTTATTATCTCTACCAACTTAGCACAACAAGAGCTTGAAAATGCAAAAGAGAATATCAAAACAATCTCTATGATAAAACATGCCATAGAAGATAGTCAGATTATCTCTTACTTTCAACCTATTATCAACAATGCAACACAAAAAGTAGAGAAGTATGAATCTTTGGTTCGTTTAGTCAACAAAGACCAGGTTCTAACTCCTTTTCACTTTTTAGAGATTGCAAAAAAGAGTAAGTACTATCCACAGATTACAAACATTGTAATTGATCGCTCGTTTGAAGCGCTGCAACATACAGAGCATGAGATATCAATAAATCTCTCAGCGATGGATATAGAGAACAAACCAACAAGAGATAAGATCATACAGCTTCTAAAAGAGAATGAGAACAACTGTTCACGCATTGTTTTTGAGCTCTTGGAAGATGAGAGTGTTAAAGACTTTAATCTCATTAGAGGCTTTATCGCTACGGTAAAAGAGTTGGGCGTACAGATTGCCATCGATGATTTTGGTGCAGGATACAGTAACTTTGAGAGACTTGTAGACTTCTCACCAGATATTCTCAAAATAGATGGTAGTCTTACACGAGACATAACAACAAACGACTACTCACTCTCAGTTGTTAAGACAATTGTTGCCTTTGCCCAAGAGCAAAATATTAAAACTGTTGCTGAGTATGTAGAGAATGAAGCGATCTTTACCCTTTTAAATGATCTAGGAGTTAACTATTCACAAGGTTACTACTTTGGAAAGCCTCAACCACTTAACGAGAAAAAATAGATGAAAAAGTATCGTACATTCAGTAAAGATCTACAACAGAAGTTTCTTCTTATTGGTATAGTCCCTACCCTTGTCGTCTCTGCTTTTTTATTTGCAAAAATCTACTTTATCTTTGAAGACCTTAGTATCAAATCACATGAAAGAGTATTAAAAGATATACACTTCTATGTAGACCAGCTGCTAAAAGAGCTAAATGCTGAAACATCTTTTGTTCAAAAAGATTTTCAATCTGTCCATCTAGACAAGTTTGTTAAAGTAAATGATGAGATAGAGACAATTACTATCTTTGATAGGAATAAACACTCAGTAGTAGGCTTTGCAACAGACTACCCAATAACCAAAGAGAGAAGAGAGAAGTATCTACAAAAAAACTCTTATGAAATCTATAAAGATATTAATACAAAACAGTTTCACACTGTACATAAATCTATCAACGGAATTACAAAAACAATTGCCTATGTAATTCCTACAAAAGATCATCTCTTTGTCTTTGACATCAACCTTTTTAAACTCCAATCTTTTATAAACTATATCAAACAGAGTGTTGACTATATTATTCTTATTGTCGATAAAGAGGGAAATTATATCTATACCAGTGATATCAGGCCTTACTTCCATGACAACTTCTTTCAAACAGAGTACTACACAAAGGTTGTAGAAAAATATAAACCATTTGAGTATGTAGAGTTCTTCAACGAAGAGCAAGATGTTGACAACTTTATGGTCTACTACAAAAGTGATGATACAGGCTGGACACTAGTTACCATAGAGGATTATGATGCCTTAGATGATCAGGTCTTAGCACTACTGCCATATGTTGTTGTTCTTATTCCTATTATTATTCTTGTAATTATGATCTTGGCAAGAGAGTTTACAGAGAAGATTGTTACACCTCTTGAGATTCTCATACATAAGATGGAGAAACTCTCCACCATGAAAAATGTCAAAAAAGTTGAGATTGACAATATTGAGTACTCTTTATTTAAACGAATTATTGACAGCTTTAACAATATGCAAGAGAAGATCTTACAAAGAGAGAAAGAGTTAAGAACATCAAATGATCTTCTTGTTAAAAAGACAGAAGAGATCACTGAGCTTAATAATAGTCTCCAAGAAAAAGTCGCTATTGAGATTGAAAAGAACCGTAGAAAAGACCAACAGATGTTACACCAGTCTCGTCTGGCACAAATGGGAGAGATGATCAGTATGATTGCCCACCAGTGGAGACAACCATTAACAGCAATCAGCTCTGCAAGTATGGCTCTTAATATGAAAGCACGACTAAATAAACTCGATAAAGAGGTTGTTTTAGATGTTACAAACAAGATTTCAGACTATGCGCAACACCTCAGTACCACAATAGATGATTTTAGAGAGTTCTTTAAAGCGAACAAAGAGAAAAAAGAGACAAATTTTGAAGAGCTTATCAACAGTGTTTTGAGTATTGTAGAGATTTCTCTGACAAACAAAGATATAAAACTCATCCAGAGACTCAACAGTAATCAAGTCTTTTACACATACCCTAATGAGCTTAAACAGGTTATCTTAAACCTTATCAAAAACGCAGAAGATGTACTTATAGAAAGAGGAGTAGAAAATCCTCAAATCATTATAGAAACAGAGGGAAATACACTACGAGTCATTGACAACGCCGGTGGAATTCCTGAAGAGATTATGGAAAAGATTTTTGATCCTTACTTCTCTACAAAAACCAAAAAAGATGGTACAGGATTGGGTCTTTATATGAGTAAGACAATAGTTGAAGAACATTGTAATGGAATTTTACATGTTTATAATAATGAAATGGGTGCGTGCTTTGAGATTATTTTAGATCCAGAGAATAACGAAAGAACTTAAAACAAATGGATATTAAACTAAAAACATTTTTTAGCTTAATAGGAATTGCTATCTTTACGATAATGTTTTTAGTTCTCTATGAGATTTTTCGTCTCTATCAAGTTACAACTGAGCTCTCAGTCATTGCAGATCAACGCTATGAGATGATACTCAAAGCTGATGAGCTTCGACAGAGCTCTGATGACTTAACAAAGATGGCCCGCAGCTATATGATAACACAAAATCAAGAGTATAAAGATGCCTACTTTAGGATCTTAAATATACGCGACGGTAAAGAGCCTCGTCCTAAAAACTATGAAGGTATCTACTGGGATCTTCCAAAAGGACAACGAGACATCCTTCACCCTTTAGAGAAGAACTCTTCATTAGAAAAAGCTATGCAAGAGCTTCCGTACTCAGAATATGAACGACAAATGCTATTAGAAGCAAAAATCAACTCTGATGAACTTGCACGCTTAGAGCAACAGGCTTTTGAGGATAATAGAACAGACTTTACATTACCTACAAGTATTGCTCTACTATTTTCACCACAATACTCCTTGGCAAAAACAAAAATAATGCTCCCTATCGATCACTTTTTAACATCTATACGACAAAGAACTGAGCATGATATTATAAAAACACACAGTAAAGTAAATAATATCTACAAAGAGATAACATTTCTATTTTTTTTAAGTGCGATACTTCTTTTTATGGTTGTCTATGTCCTTAGAAAGAAAGTTTTAAAGCCTATTGAGTATCTTCATAATACAATTTTGGCTTTTAAGAATAATGATGCAAATATTCAAAAACAACACTTCTATCAAGATGAGATTGGACAGATGATTGAGCAGTTTTTCCAAATGAAAAAACGAATAGATATGGATAATGAAAAACTTCGTCATCTCGCAACTACAGACCCTTTAACAAAGGTTTATAACCGTAGAGCCTTCTTCGACATTGCCAACTCTTTTTTTATACTAGCAAAAAGAACAGATGTTCACCTCTCAATTATGATCTTAGATATCGACTTTTTTAAAAAGATTAATGATAATTATGGACATATTATTGGAGATACTGTTTTACAAAAACTAGTTGGAAGTGTTGAAGAAAAATTACGTGAGAGTGATATATTTGCACGTTATGGTGGAGAAGAGTTTATTGTTATGCTTCCACATACAGATATAGATGCAGCACAACATGTAGCACAAAAGATTCGTAAAGCTATAGAAGAGACCCCATATAATGTTGATTCAAAAGATATTTATGTCACTATCAGTATCGGGTGTAGTAGCTATAAACGTGAGGATAGCTCCCTTAATGAAGTTATCTTACGAGCAGACAGAGCCCTTTATAAAGCAAAGAAAAATGGTAGAAACAGAGTCGAGGTTATTATATGAAAGAGAAAAAGCGTATCTCTTTAGTTTTAGGCAGTGGAGGAGCTAGAGGGCTCACGCATATTGGCATTATTAAATGGTTAGAGGAGCATAACTATGAGATAGCATCTATCTCAGGATGTTCCATAGGTGCTCTTGTTGGTGGATTTTATGCTGCTAAAAAACTGGATGCCTATGAAGCTTGGGTTCGCCAACTCGATGTACTAGCGATGTTACGACTTCTAGACTTTCAAGGAAGTGGTGGACTTGTCTCTGGAACAAAACTGATGAGAGAACTCGAAAAACTCCTTGGCAATCCAAACATAGAAGAGTTAGCTATTAAATATACTGCCGTTGCAACAGATATTGATGCGCAAAAAGAGGTATGGATAAACCAAGGCTCACTACTAAGCGCCATTCGAGCCTCTATATCACTTCCTATGTTTTTTACACCCTATAGATATATGAATAAAAACCTTGTAGATGGTGGTGTTTTAAACCCTGTTCCTATTGCACCGACATTTCATGATACAAGTGAGCTAACCATCTCTGTAAACCTTGGTGGTGAAGCTACACACGCTCCTCTACAAAAAGAGACACAAGAGCAAAGCAGTAAGCTTTCACAAACAATTAAAGAGTATTTTGGTACATTTTCACTACCAGAGAGCTTTTTAAAAGAGAACAACATCTATATGATTGCAAATAAGTCCTTTGATACTATGCAAAGTAACATTGCAAAGATGAAACTTGCTGCTTATCCGTCAGATATAGAGATAGATATTCCAATAAATCTCTGTGGTACATTTGAGTTTCACAAAGCAGATGAGCTCATAAAATATGGATATAATCTCTGCAAAACTATCGAGGAGTTACAAAACTAAATGGAAAACCCTTTTGAATCAGGACATATAAAAAACTATCTACTACTCTATGCAAGTGTCGTTGTCATTATGATACTATTTTTTATTGCATCGACACTCTTTAATGATATAAAAGTACATGAGAAAAAAGTTTTTAATACTAAAGTAGAAAATTCACAAAAAATAAAAGAAGAGCATGCTCAAACTCTAAAACAAGAGAGAGATGCTATAAATGAGAGAAGATTTAAACTCCTTGATCCACAAGAGAGCTATTGACTCTAAACAAATACTTTTAGCTGTTTAGGGTCAATTGAAGCAACAAGTTTCTCAAGTCTTGTCAACTCACTTAAAAGGCTTTTAGAACATCTCTCTAGATCATATAAGTAGAGTTTTGCTCGTTCCTTTTGTCTTGCACTTGGTTCTTTGTATGATGATGCAAGTAGTTTTGAGACAAACCAAAAACGCTTAGATTCAACAAAATAGATCTTATATACATTAAGGTATATATCATGCAGTTCAACATGACACTTCTCTATCTTGTCAATGATCTGCTCAAACTTCAAAACACTCTTGTACTTCATTCCATCACTGTAGAGCCAGTTACCAAATTCACAATGTGTAGGGTCAAGAGCAACCATACCATCTGAGACAGGTAAGCCCTCTATGAGATGTTGTGCTCTGCGAAGCCATCTTGTATGAGCAATTCTTGCCTCAGCTATCTGCTTTAACAACAATTTTTTTTCATCATATGACATCTTCCATTCCTACTATTTCTTTTCTTAATGAAATAGTAACAAATTGAAGTGATTTACTGGTGAAATCTGTTTCTACTTTTTTTACTCTTTTGTAACAATATAGAGTTGCTCATGACCTAAGCGTTTGAGTATATCCATAACACTCACAAAGTCTTGAAATTTTGACTCTTTGTCACTGCGAAGAACTACTGTCTGCTTTTTAGATATCTGTGCCAGTTTTGTTTCTAACTGAGCTAAAGTGACCTTCTCTTTCTCAAAGAACATCTCACCTTTGGCATCTACATAGACAGTAACCTCTTTTGTAGTATCCTCTTTTTGTGCTGCTTTGGCATCTGGTAAATCTACAGGAATAATCCCCTGCTTGATAAATGTAGCAGTTGTTAGTACCATAACCAACAAAACGAGCATAATGTCTATAAATGGAATAACATTTATCTGGTCAAAACGCTTGAAGTTTTTATTTTTACACTTAGACATTGTTTATGATCTCTTCTCTTGCTCTTCTTGTAGAATGTCAAACTTAGCTAAAAGACGCTCAACCTTACGAAGTACTATTGTATATGCAACAATAGCAGGAATCGCAACAACAAGCCCCATTGCAGTTGCTTTAAGTGCTAAAGCAAGTCCGGTCATAATCTTCTTTGCATCAACCGCTCCAGCATCACCTAGCGTATAAAATGTAATCATAATTCCCAGAACTGTTCCAAGAAGCCCTACATAAGGAGCATTTGAACCAATTGCACTGATAATACCTATGTTATCTGTAAGATCAACTTCTAAAGCATCTCTATGTTTATACTCCTCAACACGTACAGATTTATAAAACATCATACGCTCTATAAAGAGCCAAAGTGTTACGATACTCATCAGTACCAAGATTCCCATCACACCATAATCAAGTGCATTTTCCGCATATTGTAAAAAAGAGTTTGTTGCTTGCATCTACTATTTTCCTATTGTTTTAAATTGTAATTTTACTGTTGTTCCAACTTTTGGAGTGGAATCAAAAGAGAGTACTATGTTATTTTCATCGCAAAAGCGTTTAACCATAGAGAGCCCTATTCCAAAACCCTGCATCTGTGAGTTTGTCTGGTAGTAGGTATCAAAAATCCTTAAAAGCTCTACCTCACTCATTCCAATTCCAAAATCTTGGATTATGAGATAATCTTTTTTGCTAAGAACTCGAATCTTTTTTGAGTCACCAGAATACTTCACTGCATTGTCAACGAGATTATCGATGACTTTAGCCAGACCTATTTTATCACACTCAAGGCTAATATGTTCACACTCCACTTCAAAAGTAAAGTGAGGATAGAGCTTTTCTAAAAAAGTGATACGCTCACGAACAAGTTTATCGAGATCAAAAAGCTCTTTGACTGTACTCTTACTCTGTTTTTTAATAAGATAGTCCAGTTCGTTATAGCGTTGCTGTAGCATATCACAAGCACTGCTGATTCTGCCAAGTCGCCTGTGCGACTTTTCATCTTCTAAAGTCTTTGCAAGCATCTGTGCATTACTTTTTATGGTACTTATGGGAAGATTTAGTTCATGAAGTGTCTCTTGTGAAAGTGCCTGAAGCTCTTTTACATAGGCTTCTAAAGGATCAACAGAGAGTTTGGAGATAAAGACTGCACTTAAGATGATTAAAGAGAGCAGTATAAGAGCAAGCAGATAGAGATTTTCAATATGTAGTACAAAGATAGCGTTATAAAAAAGGAGTAAAAAGCTGATAGTCGTGACAATATAGAATATAACAATATTGATACGCAGATTACGAAACAAGTCTATATCCTATACCACGAATATTCTCTATAACTACATTGGGAAGCAGCTGCTTGAGTCTGTTTATATAGACACGCAAAGCACCATCACTACCACCTGAAGCACTGCTCCAGAGATTGTCCAAAATAAGCTCTTTTGGCACTATCTCATTTGCATGCTGCATCAACAAAAGTAAAAGCCCATACTCTTTTTGTGAAAGATCAAGTGCTTTTCCATCATAGCGAATACACTTATGCTCTGCATCATGGCAAAGCAGCCCTACACACTCAACCTCTTTACCTTTTGTACGACGAAGCAGTGCCTCTATGCGAAGAAGCAACTCATCCATATCAAAAGGCTTTGTGAGGTAGTCGTCGCCACCATGTAAGAAACCTTTTTGAAGGCTCTCTTTATCTTTGCGTGAGGTTAAAAAGATAGCAGGTGTATTGTCCCCTGCCTCACGCAAAGCTTTTAGGAGCGAGAGACCATCTAGCAGAGGTACATTGATATCTAAGAGATAGAGATCAAACTTCTCTTTGTATGTAGTCTCAAGTGCATCATCACCATTTGGCACATGTTTGACACAATGGCCTTCATCTTCAAGCATATCAATAAGTGTCTCCCCAAAGAGGAGATCATCTTCTACAAGAAGTATTTTACTCGACACTCTCAATAGCCCAGTTTAGAGTCTCACCTGCATAAAGAGGTACAACATTTCCATATATCTCAGGAACAGTAAACGGACGCTTCTCTAATGTTACCTCTTTAAATTCAGGACAAATTCCATAGATACGCTGTGCATTATCACTTACAAAGTCCTGTAGGTTATCAAGCTTGTCAAACTGCTCAAAGATCTCACATAGAAGTTGTAGTGCTATTGGAGCAGTAAAGACACCAGCAGCACAACCACACGCCTCTTTTTTCTCACGTGGATGCGGTGCAGAGTCACTTCCAAACATCACTTTAGGGTGTGCTTCAAGAGCTACACTTAAAAGAGCATCCAAATCTTCAGGGCGTTTTGCGATTGGCTTACAGAAGTGATGTGGCATCATCATCCCACCAATAACATCATCAAGAGTAAGCAGTAAGTGATGCACTGTAATAGTTGCATAGAGGTTTTCATACTTATCAAGCATAGCAACTGCCTCTTTTGTAGTGATATGCTCCATAATGATTTTTAGTTTTGGAAAGTTCTTTGCAAGAAGCTCATAGATAGACATAAATTCAGCTTCACGATCCATTACAAAACCATCAGTCTCACCATGTACACAGAGTGGGATGTCAAGCTCACTCATCGCTTCTAGTGTGGGACGCATCTCTTCGATGTCAAAAGAGCTCACGCCACCCTCTGAGTTTGTAGTAATTCCTGCTGGATAGAGCTTAATAGCTGTAATCTCATCAGCAACATCTACTAAGAATTTTTTGTCATAGTTTTGGTAAAAGAGTGTCATGTATGGTTCAAAATAGTCATTTGGTACAGCTGCCATAACGCGTTCTCTGTAGGCAAGAACATCTTCTTTACTCGTTACTGGAGGGACGAGGTTAGGCATAATAAGTGCACCACTAAAGCTGTAAGCAGTAAGAGGTGCAATGTTTTCTAGCATCACACCATCACGAAGATGCAGGTGCATATCGAGTGGCATTAAAAGTGTATGGGTTTTCATAAAGTTCCTTCGTAAGTATAATTAAGAAATTATAACTTATTAGGAATTAAATACCCCATAAATAGACATCAACAAAAGAGATAAACATTCCCATAAATGCCAATGACTGATAGAGATGAGAGACTTTTACAAAAGGTTTTCCATCTATAAAGACACCCACTTGAATAGCTGAGACAATAAGTGCTGCAAGCACATAAAAGAGATAAGCAGCGATAAGGACAACATACCATGTCTCATGCATAAATCCATATACTAAAAGAGCTATCACAGCAGCAAGTACGAGAACATTTTGAATGAGCATATTGAGATTTTCTTTCTCCTCTTTTTTATAGACACGGGCTATTTTAAAGTAGAGAAAGGCAAAGAAAAGAGCTATATAAAAGAGCATTGAAGAATTCCTGTCAAATAATTTTGCAGGAATTCTATCATAATTGCATTAAGTTAGGTTTACTAGGATTAGTGATCTATAATATTTTTAGGACTTGAGAGGGAGAGAATCACTTCTGACTCTATATTTTTAGGCAATTTACCATCTGCAGCAAGTTCAATGAGCTTATGCAGGCGCTGCTCTTCTAACTCTTTCTCCTTTAAGAACTGTTCATGTTTGAGTTTCTCTTCATGAAGCTGTCTTTTTAGCTCTCTGTTCTTTTTTGCATTAAGATAAAGAAGATAGAGTGCAAGCATTAAAAGAATAATAACAGCTATTGCGATGTAGATACTATACTTTGCACTCTCTTTTTTTACAGCCACTTCAAGTTCAGAGGTCTTTACTTTTGTTTTTGACTCCTCTTTTACTATCTCTTTTTGTGTCTCTGCATTGATCTTTGCAATAGTGAGCTCATTTTGAGAGCGAATCTTCTCAAGCTCTATCTTTGTGTTGGCCTCTATTTTTGAGAGTTCTACTCTGTTTTTATGCTCTTCAAGCTGTTTTTTCTCCATGTTAAGCATTGCATTGTTACTAAACTTCTTAACATGCTCTTCACCCATAAGATGAATCTTTTTTGGCTCTTGTTCACTACTACAGCCAACCAAGAAAAAAACAACACTTACTAAAAACAAAATACTTTTTTTCATCATCAACTCTTTATAAAGACTCTTTCGCGTTTGCGATAAGTTCATTGATCTTCTCTTCATAACGCTTTGCTTCAGCTGCATCAACAGACTCAAAACGCGTAACTAAAACCGGTGTCGTGTTACTTGCACGAACAAGTCCCCAACCATTTTCAAAGTTGATTCTCACACCATCAACATCGATGATATCTTTGATCTTTGGAAAGTCTGCAGGAGGATTTTTGAGCAGCTCTTTGATCTTATCCATCAACTTAAACTTCTCATCTTCAGTCGTCTCTACTTTGATCTCTTCCGTTGAGAAGACTTTTGGAAGTTTTGCAAGTTCAGCGTCAAGATCTACTCCCTCATGAACAAGCTCAAGCATACGAAGTGTTGCATAGATGGCATCATCATACCCGAAGTAGCGATTTTTAAAAAAGACATGCCCACTCACTTCACAAGCAAGGTCAGCATTAACCTCTTTCATCTTTACTTTAAGGTTTGAGTGCCCTGTTTTATACATAATAGCTTTTGCCCCACGGCGCTCAAGCTCATCATACATCACTTGTGAACACTTCACTTCACCAACAACAGTCGGGTTCTCCATCTTCATAGCAAAAAGCAGTGCCATCATGTCACCCTTGATGTTGTTCTTATGTGTAAGCACTGCAATTCTGTCTGCATCACCATCATAAGCAAATGCGATGTCACCCTCTTTTTCTAAAAGTCTCTTCACATCTTCTAGGTTATGCTCTACTGAAG
>Ga0256843_1002901_pt1 | contig 12275 bp, 20 predicted proteins | sample AlvinellametaG_FD_191572 | JGI IMG/M metagenome (GOLD analysis project Ga0256843, IMG submission 191572) | Pompeii worm associated microbial communities from hydrothermal vent at the East Pacific Rise, Pacific Ocean - Alvinella | ecosystem: Host-associated > Annelida > Integument > Unclassified ... | reverse complement strand
AAAATATCTGTAATTATTCATAAATTATTCTTAGATAGGATTAAGAGTAATGGATATATAGCGTTATTTGACCCTAAAGAAGTTGATTTGAATAAGTATAAAGATACTGATAGTTTTAAAGAAGCTTATGAAAAATATGAGAAAGACCCTAAACTAAATAAAAAATTTGTTAAAGCTAGAGAATTAGCAATACATATTGTTACACAAAGAAAGAAAACTGGTAATATTTATATAGTATTTAAAGAAAATATTAATGGGGAGACAACACCATTTAAAGATGTTATATATCAAACGAACATGTGTTCCGAAGTTTTCTTACCAAACATACCAACAACATTAAACAAAGTTACACTAAGTAAAAATATTACTAATAGTGAGTATAAATCAATTTATGAGTTTGGTGTAGGGAATACAATGCTGTGTAACTTAGCAAGTTTAAACTTATTTAAAATTATGCAATTAAATAAGGAAGCTAGAGAGAGAACTATTTATAGATTATTAGAAGCACAAGATAATATTATAGAATATAGTTTTTACCCATCAACTGATGGTGAATATGGCAATAGGTTATTCAGACCTATTGGAATTGGTTTAACAAATGTTGCACAATATTTTGCACATTTAAAAATAAAGTTTGATAGTGATGAAGCTTTAAAAGAAACAGATAGATATATGACAGAGCTACAAAGATGTGTTTTAAAGGCAAGTGTAAAATTAGCACAAAAAAGAGGAGCTTTTGATAAAATAAAAGAAACTAAATGGAATGATTATAGATGGGTAGATAATTTTGTAGTAGATAATGAAGTTGCTCAGGCTGTTTGTAGTTATGGTGTTAGGTTTTCAACACATTGGGCTATTGCACCTACTGCAACAAGTAGTTTAGTTGTAGGGGCTACAGAGGGAACAGAACCGATTAAAGCATTTATGAGTATTAAAACTACTGATAGGGCGACTATACCTCAAGTAGCACCTAACTTAAGAAAGTATAGAGCTTATTACTCTTTAGCTCACGATATAGAACAAGAGTGGTTAGTAAAATTAGCAGGTGTTAGACAAAGATTTATGGAGCAAGGACAAAGTATAAATATATATGAGGAAAAAACAAACAAAGAAAAATCATATAGTATTTATGAAGAGATAAAACTGTGGGAACTCGCTTATAAAAGTGGTGTGAAGTCATTATATTATTTTAATGGTTTAAAAGGGGAGCAGGAAGAATGTTTTAGTTGTAGTGCGTAGATAATAGAAAAATTTTCTATTATCTTAACAAAAACAATAAAAATTTTTCAAAAACACTTGACATTTACTATAATTTATGATATAATGTCGTTATATTTAAGGTTAGTTCAGCAATTATATACAAGGATTTGACTTTTAATCAAACACTCTAAACTAACCTGAAGCTATGTGTAAGGTAACTACTTACTGCGTTTTAGTAGGCTCTGGATAGTCTAAAGTAAGTTAGTCTTACACAATTTTATTTTATATTAGGTTTTTTTAGGAAGTTTATTATAAAATAAAATGGAAAGGGTTTTTTATGTTAAAAAGAAGAAGTGTATTAGAGAGGGTTCAAATACTGTTGAATGACATTTTAAATGATAAAAAAAGATTAGATGATGTTGTTACAGCTTGTGAAACGAAGGTTCAAAATGCTTTTGAGCAATATCAACAAACTAAAAGTAAAAATGATGAAATTATTAAAGAGGCTAAAACCGAAATCAAACAACTTTCTAAATATGAAAATAAATTACAAGATTTATTAAAGGATAATTAATGCAACCTTTAATTATTATGTTAGGGTATAAGAAGCGTAGTGGGAAAGATACATTTGCTTCACTTCTTTTTGATGAGTTAAAAGATTATAAAGTTCAAGTTTTATCTTTTGCAACTCCTATGAAAGAAATTTTAGTAAATAGTTTAGAGTTATCTTTAGAGGAATTAGAAGATTTAAAAAACACGGAAAGTTATTTACAACAATGGTATTTAGACGATAGTTTTGCTAGTATCTCATATAGAGAGTTACTTCAAAACTTTGGACAAGAAATGAAAAGGTATTTTGGAGATAATGTTTGGGTAGATTTACTAAAGCAACAAATCAAACCTGATACTCAAGTGGTTATTATATCAGATTTTAGGTATTTTATAGAATTTAAAGGATTAGATGAAACTTACTCTAATATTTACACTATTAGAATTAATGGTATAGATAAAAATATTGACAACCACTCTAGCGAAATTGAGTTAGATAACTTTATTTTTGACAAAGTTATAGAAAATGATTTTGTCTTACAAAATTTTAAAAAGAAAGCTAAAGAGGTAGCTAATGAATTAAAATTAAGGATTACATAATGGTTAATAAAGGAGGTAGAGGAAATAGGTTATTTTCTTGTGATGACATTAAACAAATTTTTAAAATGTTTATTAAAGAGGAAATACCTATGAAACATATTGCGGAACAATTAAATTGTTCAAGAACACTTATACATAATATTTTATATTTTAAAGATTACTATGACTGTTCTAAAGATTTATCATATACTTTAGATATGGTTGAAAGTAAAGCATTTTACTTACAATACGAATCAACAAAAATAAAAGGGAATTAAATGGATTGGAAAGAATTAGGTTTATATATTTTAAAAGAAGCTGAAGAATGGGCTAAGGAAAGACGCTTAAATGAATTAAAATACAATGCAGATAGTTGTAAAGGTAATGTTTTTGAGGAATACTCAGAGTATTATAGAGCAAAAGCACAAGGTGATGTTGAGGGTATGTTAGATGCTATGGCGGATAGTTTAATTTACATTGCTGTAGATTTAACAAAGAATTTTGAAACAGAAGCTGATAAAAGAGAACTTGAAGAATATTTTGCAATTGAATTACAAAATAATGTGAAAGAGGCTGAAGAATTAGGTTATGACTTTAAAAAAGTAATGGGTGAAGTGTTCAAGGAAATTAATAGTAGAACAGGTGCTTGGTCTGATGAATTAGGTAAATGGAAAAAGTTTGAAACAGATGAAGCTAAAGCTAAATGGTATAAAGCAAATATGAAAAATGCAAAAATTTCTTAATTTTTGTTAAAAACTCTTGACATTGAGTTTAAAATATGTTATAATACGAACATAAAAATAAAGGGCAAGTCAGCAACAACTTAACTATTGATTTTGGTGCAATAAATTTTTTGCCCTGTTTTATCTGTGTGTAGCTCATTGGTAGAGTGCCTCGCTTGGGACGAGGATGTAGGGTGTTCGATTCGCCTCACACAGACCATTAGGCTTGGAAGCTAACTAAGTAGAAGCACTAGATTGAAAATCTGGGGGAGTTGGAGCGTTACCAACCCAAGCCACCATTAGGCTCTATGTAAGAAATTGGTTATCTGGTCGCCCTTTCAAGGCGGAGTTACGGGTTCAAACTCCGTTGGAGCTACCATTAAACAAGATTTAAACAAAAGGAGAAATCAGCAATGAATTTACAAGAACAATTACTGCAAAAATTAGCTATTGGTAAGCAACTTTCTCCTGTAGATAATAAATTTATTTCAAACATCACTAATCAAACTACAACTTGGAATGGTGCTGTTTCAAATAAATCTACAGGGTCAGAGTTAGTTGATGACTTTTCAAGAAACGGAACTTATATAAGTAGAGATGTAGAAAATGTTTTCAATGGTATGGACATTCTATGGAATGAGAATAAAGATTTAGCTTTAGCATCTATTTTTTATATTAGAGCTATTAGCCGTAAAACTAAATTTAAGAAAGATTCATACCAAACAAAAGGGCAAGGAAAAAGAGATGAGTTCCTTAAAAGGTTACTATGGTTAGCTTATAATCACTCTAAAACATTTGAAGAAAATTTATATTTAGTTCCTGTTATAGGTCGTTGGAAAGATTTATGGGATTTAGTGCTTATAGATTTTGAAAACAGAATTGATAGAAATGTGGTATATAAATTAATTGCATCAGGTTTAGCTGATAAAAGTCAGTTTGATTTAGTTGCTAAATATTTACCTTTGTTAAAAGCTAAGTCTAAAACTAAATCAACAAGACATAAGTTACTGAATGTATTTGTCAAAGAGTTTTTAGCTTATTTAGGTATTACACCAAAAGAGTTAAGACAAATTAAAACTAACGGTAACGCACATACTTGGCAAAAATTAGTATCTATTAAAAAGTATGATAAAATTGATTTTAATACTATCGGTGGACAAGCTATCAATCATTTAGTTATATCAGGTTGGATTGATAGACATAATCAAACCAATAAGTATATTAAATTTTTAGATGATAATGATAAAATTAAATTTAATGGTTATCCTTATGATTTAGTTAAAAGTTATGAGGATTGTAAAACAACTATATGTAAATATACAATTAACAAACAATTTAAAACATTGTTAGAAAATAGTGAACCGTTACAAGGTAATATTTTATGTGCTTTAGACACATCAGGTTCTATGCAATGGGATAGTGTAGGTAAATATACACCTTATGATGTTTGTATCGGTTTAGGTATTTATTTTAGCTCTTTAAATACAGGAGCGTTCAAAGATGTAGTAGCTATGTTTGATGATACTACAGAATTTTTAAAGCTTAATGGTGAATTTACAAATAAATTACATCAAATACAAACAACAAGAACAGCTTGGGGTTCAACAAACTTTTTAAGTGTTATAGACGCTATTGTAGAGTTTAGAAAAAGTAATCCTAATGTTAGTTTAGATGATTATCCGACAACTTTGTTAGTTGTTTCTGATATGCAGTTTAACCCAACAGGTTCAAAAGAAACTAATTATAGAGAAGCTATGAAAAGATTGGCTTCAGTTGGTTTAGGTGAAATGAAAATTGTTTGGTGGCAAGTTAATAGTGAAACAAAAGATGTTCCATCAACTTTAGATGATAAAGGAACATTTGTTATAAGTGGGTTTGACGGTAATGTAATATCGTTACTATTAGGGAAAGAAGTTGTTGAAACAAATCAACAACCTAAAGATATGTATGAGCTAATGGTTAAAGCTTATACTCAACCTTTATTTAAAAAATTAGTTGTAAAGGACTAAAGGTGCTTGAAAAGACGATTAAAAAAGAATTATTACAAGAAAAAGGTTTTTTACCTAAACCTTACTTGATTGAAGATGATTTGTATGTATTTGTAAAACGGCGTAACAAAGAGGAAAATAATTTTAAACTTGTTACAATAGGGAGTAGAGAGGAATGTATAAACCAAAATAGAGATTTAGAAAGTTCTTCTTATGAACTTCTAAGGGTTGTTTAGCCCTTAGAAGTTATTTTTATTATAGGGGTGTAAGGTTTTATGAAAGTAATAGGGAAAGATAATTTAAACAGAGAAGAGGTAGCTGATATAATACTATTAGAAAATGTATCTAAAGAAGAGTGTGAAAATTTTAAAGATAACTTTATCAACAAATACACTATCAATAAAGGAACGGAGAGTGAGAGTTATACTTACCCATATTACCCTTTTATAGTGGAAGATTCTTATAGGTTATGGAGAGGTATGGAGGAGTTTATATGAGTAGATTGTTTGTAACAGGTGATACACATATGTCATCAGAGTTAGTTAAATTTAACACAAAAAGATTTAAAGAACAAAAACAACTAACTAAAGATGATGTAGTAGTTGTTTTAGGTGATTTTGGTGCTGTTACTTGGGATGAAAGTAAAGAAACTAAACATAATAGAGAATGGTTAGCCGAAAAGAATTTCACAACAGCTTTTGTGGACGGCAATCATTGCTTACCAAAAGACACTGAGGTTTTAACCGAAAATGGTTTTATTAATATAGTTGATTGTTTTAAAGGTAATTATAAGATAGCTAATTTTGATAAAGACACAAATATAGTATTTAACTATCCATTAGCTAAGTTTAAAAGTTTTAAAAATGAACAAGTTATATTTAAGTCATATCAACTATATCATAAATGTAGTTTAGACCACGATGTTATCATTAAAGGTAAAAAAATAAAAGCCTCAGAAGCTATTAAACTTGCTTTAAAAGTAAGTGATTTTACTTTAGCTAGTAAATTAAGTATTAATACTAAGGTAGTTAATTTGTCAGATGATTGGTTAAGACTATTAACACAAGTAGTAATGGATGCAACTATTGTTGATTATAGTAAATACAATAAAAATTCTAAAAAAATTAGAGTCCAGTTTCATTTAGTAAAACAAAGAAAAATAGATAGAGTTATATCATTATTAACTAAATTAGGGGTTAAGTTTACATTTTTACAAGATACAATTAAACCTAATGCAAAGTTTATAAATATATATGGAGATTACGCAAGAGATATATTTAATAAACTTAATTATAAAAAAGTATTCCCAAAAGATTGGGTAAACCTAACAAAGGAACAGTTAAATATTGTTTTAGAAGAGATTAGACTAACTGATGGAGACTCTAATATTAATAACCATATTATTTGGGCATCAACAGATATAAATAATATAGATATAATTCAGGAGTGTTGCATTAAAAATAACATACCCTCTTATTTTACAAAAGTTAAAATAGGTGGATTTAAAACAAAAGTAAAGAAAAAGCAGTTGTATAAAGTAGTAATATATAATAACAATTTCAATATTCAAAGTAATCGTAGTGTAGATATTGAGATTAAACAATATAATGATTATATGTATTGTTTCACTATGCCATTAGGTAACTTAATTGTTAGACAAGAAGGTAGAATTACATTTACTGGAAACTGTAACCATACTTTATTAAAACAATTACCTAGAACCCAAAAATGGGGGAATGAAGTTGCATATTTTAAAACAAAAAATGGAAGAATATATTACTTACTCAGAGGTAATGATTATATTATAAACGGTAGAAAAATATTAGCTTTAGGTGGTGCTGAATCGCATGATAAGGAGTATAGAATACCAGAAATTAGTTGGTGGAAAGATGAAAAATGGACTTATCAAGATGAACAGAATATAGCTAAAACTTTAGAAAAAGGTGTTGAATATGATTATGTGTTTTCTCACACAGCTCCAAGCTTTGTTACAGCTAGTTTAGTTCCCTATGTAAGAAAGTGTGTTGTTGAGAATAAAATGAGTTTAATTTTCAAAGATATAAAATTTAAGAAATGGTATTTTGGTCATTATCATTTAGACCAAGAAGTTAATAATAGATTTACTTGTTTATACCATAATATTGAGGAGCTATAATGTATTTTAATACTAATGATATTATATATGGCATATTTGTTTTTGTTGTATTAATTTTGTGGGTAATTGCTTTTATTAATTATTTAGGTAGTGAAAATGGGTGAGTAACAATTACTAGAAGCAATGATTGATATGAGTAAGTTTTTTATTATTTTTGTTGGTGTAGTTATCCTTATGGATTACTGTTTTGATTGTTAAGTTAATTATAAGTATAAACTATTTATAATTAAAGAAAAGGAGTTGATATGGAAATATTCATAGTATTAGCTGAGTTTATGATTTTATATAGAAATCAAATAGGGTTGATGATTTCTGGTTGGGGTGGGTGGTATGTAATAACTCATTACGAATCTGAAATACATCAAGCTTTTAATATATTTGTTTATACTATATTATTCTCTGCTATGGTTTTTGTTTTGCTTTTATTAAATGGAAGTTATCAGAGAAGAAAACAAGAGAAGATTGATAAATATAAAAAGTTGTTGCTGAATACAGATTTTGAAAATGAATCTATATTCACAATTATTAGTAGATTTATGCGGTTTACAAGTGAGCCTCTAAGAGCTATGACTTTTGTAATGGAAAAGAAAGGAAAAGTAAATAAATTTATTTTAGAGGGTAAATTTAGAAAGTTTACTCCTATGAATGCTAGTAAAATAATAACAGAATTTAGAAGGATAAATTATGCGTAATATATTAGAACAACAAAAGAGTTATATGGAATTTTATAATAAACTTTCTAAAGATGAACAAAAATACATAGATGCTTATAGTAATTTTGATTATTTGTTTATTAAATATAACAAAGTAATCTTTAAAGTATCTAAGTTAAAAAATAATCAATGTTATATAGGTGGTTTAATTAGCTTAGAAAAAGGTGAGGGTAGAAGAGTATTTGATTGGTTTGTAAAAAACAATCCACACGATTACTCAATTTTTAGACTTAATTGTATAGGTAATAAATTAAGAGAATATTATGAAAATATTGGATTTAAAGTTTTGTATAGTATGCCTTCTGCTGATATAAAAGGTGAAACTTTTTATGAAATGATTTATTATAAGGATAAAAAATGAAAATATATAAAATTCCTAAAAACAAGATAGATGATTTACAAGGATTTGATTTATCATCTTATACAGACTATTTTAAAATAACCACAAACGATAGTTTAGAGTTTGTTAAAGTAGATGAAGAATTAGTTTGTTTACAAGATTATACTTTTACTTTGTATGAACCAGATATTGACGAGGAAGAGTTAAAGAAATATGAAAAAGATATTAACTTTTATGATTTAAAAATTATTATACAAGTAATTTTAAACCATTTAATAAAAGAATATGCTGAAATGTCTTTAGAAGAACCTAAAATGCACGAAAGAGCCTTAGAGTTTAGGTTAACTACCATTAAGCAATTTAAAGAATTGTTGGAGGTTATTGATGATTGATTTATTTAAAGATATATTTGGGGTTAATATCTTTGACGAGTATTATCAATATAAAGGTAAAACACCCTATAAATTAGTTAAAATGAAATCAGGTATGTATGCTATTTCTTTTAATGATAGTTTAGGGACAAGTCGTTATAGAAATTTAGAAGATGCTAAACAAGTATTTATAACATTGTGTAAAGGGTATTTAGGTGAGTGAAATATTAACTTTAAAAATTTTAAAACAACTTGAAAATACCTCTAGTAGGAATGCTAAAATAAAAATATTAGAGGAAAATAAACACAACACAAAATTACAAACTTTGTTGAAGATTGCCTTTGACCCTTTTGTAACTTTGAATTTAAAAACAGTTAAAAAACCTAAGCAATTAAAGACAAAGTTTGGAAGTGTGTATGATGATTTTATAAAATTAGTTTCTAAATTAGAACAAAACAATATCAATGACCAATTAAGAAAAGAGGTTCAAGAATTTTTAGAAAATTGCATTCAACTTCAGTATGAGATATATTCTAAAATTCTTACTAAGAAACTTAGAATTGGTTTAACAGGTAAAACAATCAACAAGGTTTGGCAAAATCTAATAACAGAGTTTGATGTTATGTTAGCAGACACTAAAGAAATTGATTTAAACCAACCTTTATACTGTGAAACAAAGAAAGATGGGGTTAGACTTTTGTTTATAAAAACTAAAGGAAAAACTAAAGCATATACTAGAAAAGGAAGAGTTGTTCCTTTACCTAATATAACAAAAGCTTTAGACGACACACCTTTAGGTGAGTTTGTATTAGATACAGAAATATTTTACAAAGATAGGACAACAACCTCAGGGTTAATTAACAGTGCTTTAAAAGGGACTGAAATTGATGACACAGTATTTACTGTTTATTGTTTTGATTTATTAGATTATAAATCATTTATATACAACAATTGTTATGCACCTTATAAAGAAAGGGTAAGACGATTACATAATATGCTATTTATGTTGTTAGATTACACTCATTATTTTGTTAAGTTAAAAGGAAAAACCACAACTTCAGAAAAAGAAGTATTAAATTTTTATAAAAATAGAATTAAAAATGGTGAGGAAGGTATTATTATAAAAACTTTAGACCATTTATACCAAAAAAAGAGAAGTAAAGATTGGATAAAGTTAAAACAAGTTAATACTTGCACTTTAAAAATAATAGATATTATAGAAGGAACAGGGAAATATCAAAACAAATTGGGTGCATTTGTTTGTCAAGATGAAACAGAACAACTAAAAGTGAATGTAGGGTCAGGTTTCACGGATATTGATAGAGATGTGTTATTCACTAAAGATGTTATTGGGAAACTTGTTGAGGTGAAATATAACGAATTGCAACAAGATGAAAAAGGAAATTATTATTTATTTTTACCTATTTTCTTAGAAATAAGGAATGATGGAGATTTAGATAATTTAAACAAAATAAAAAAGGAGTTTAACAGTGCAAAATAGAAACCAGTGTTTAGATAAAATTGATGATATTATTTATTCAATTGAGGTTGAGTTAAGAGATGGTTATAACAACAATTTACTTGAATGTATAGAAAATCTAAAACTAATTAAAGAGTGTATTTTAAAGGATAGTAAAAATGGTTAGTCATAAGTTAAGAAAAACATACAAAGAAGATTTAATTTGCGAAAAGTGTGGCTGTGTGGAAGTTTATGTGAATTATAAACCCTCTGAGCAACTTTATATGTGCGGTAGTGTAAAAGAAATAGAGCCTGAAAAATTAGAAATAACTTGTCAAAGCTGTGGTTACACTTGGGCTGTTGAACCTTTAGATGCTTTAGACCGTTGTTGAAATAGAACTATCGTAAAAAAGGAAAAGTTATGAGCAAAGAACCTATTTTTGTAGGGGATATTTTTGGTGATTTGGTAGGTGGTTATCTACCACCTGAAGTGTTGTTAAAAGACATTGCTCCAGATGATATTGAGGATATAAATAAAGCAATTGAAACCTTGAAATGGTATATAGATATTTTAGTAAAGAATAATAAAGTGGAGTTAGCGTGAGAGGAATTTTAAATATGATTCAAAGAAAGATTGGAAGAGTTTGGTTGATTTTAATCATTTGTAGCTTGTTTGTAACTTCTTTAGTAGCTAGTTTATATCACCCTACACATTCCAAAATCAAACCATACAGCACAACAGCTTATGTGAATAGAGTTGTAGATGGTGATACAATTGTTGTTACTTTATCAGGGCATTTACCGAGTGTGTTCAAACATATTAAAATCAGGTTTGCAAGAATTGACACACCTGAGTTACATAGTAGGAATTTGTTTGAAGTTGGTAGAGCTAAACAAGCAAAGAATTACACAAAGTCTAAAGTCTTGTTCAAAAGAGTTAATCTTGAGAATTGTAAACAAGGAAAATACTTTAGACTTGTGTGCGAGGTGAATTATATAGATAATTTTAAAAGAGCGAATCTGAATGACGAATTGTTAGAAAAAGGTTTAGCTAAGGTTTACGGTAGATAGAACTATCGTAATAATAAATAAGGATTAATTATGAAATTATTAGATAGAATATCTTGTGTGCTTTTCTCTGTTGCTTTAACTAGGGTTTATATTTATTTTAACGGGTTAGGAGGTAATGGGGAAGTTGTGTTATATGTTTCTTATCTACTTATTACAGTAGCCTTTTTAATATCTTTTGGAATTGGTTATTTATCACAAAAAAATTAGTTTGAACCTCCTACTTTATGTTTAGTAGGGTAAGGTTTATTGTTTAGAGGGGGTGTAACCTTTGTTTGAGGTGGGTTACAGGCGGGTGGGACTCTGCAACCTCCACCCGCCTGTAACCATTCTACACCCCCCTATACAAATTAAAACAAATCTACAACCATTTAAGCTTATTTTAATAACTCTTATGTTACGCGCGTGTATCTATATATAAATAAAATAGAAGCTAAAGCTAATAAATAAAATAGAAGCTAAAGCTAATATAAAATAGAAGCTAAAGCTAATATAAATATATCAAATAAATATTTTTTTGTGTTTTAAACTGGTTTAAGCTTTGTTTAAGGTTATTATGTTATAATGTGTTAAATTATTTTTTAAGGAGTTAAATTATGAATAAAAAAAAATTTATTCAATTTATTAAGGTAGTTACTAGATGTAACTACCATACACCAGAAGAATTTGAGGGTATGTTATATACCCTCAAATTCGTGGATGGAGGCGATGATATTGCTTTCATCGTAAAAAATTTAGTAGAGGTGAGAGCTAAAAACTCTCACCTTTTTTACGCCTTTTTAAAAGAGGCGAAAAAAGCAGCTTCTAAAAAAGAGGCTGTGATGTTCTTGAAAAAGAACATCGACTTTGTGCGTAGGTTAAATGCACAAATGTAAAAAAAGTGTAGTAGATATTAACTCTACTACACTTTTTTTTACACCAATTCAAAGCACTTTAAATTACAATAAAAGTGCTTTGAATTGGTGTTATATCTATAATTTCTTGAAATTTCTATAAATTTAAGGAATTTAAGGAATTTTTAAGGAATTATATGCTATAATGCTAATTGTAAAATGTTCTTTTACTTATATATAATAGGTTTAAAACTCCCCTGCTACATAGTGGAGTGGCATATAACACAGTATAACTCT
>Ga0256843_1002900_pt1 | contig 12276 bp, 12 predicted proteins | sample AlvinellametaG_FD_191572 | JGI IMG/M metagenome (GOLD analysis project Ga0256843, IMG submission 191572) | Pompeii worm associated microbial communities from hydrothermal vent at the East Pacific Rise, Pacific Ocean - Alvinella | ecosystem: Host-associated > Annelida > Integument > Unclassified ... | reverse complement strand
AAGTGTTTGATATAATTCACGTTCGAATGGATAAAGTAAATCAATGTCTTGTTTTCCGTTATGTGTAAACATTGAAATTTTAACATAGTCGTCATATATTTTTGTTAGTGTTGATTTACTAAAAACTTTCCTCGGGTCTATATCAATAAATATTTTTTGATTACATTTACGACACATAAACCCGTGTCGTAATTTTAGTAAGTTATTGTTTTGTTCTTTTAGTAACTTTTCGAGTTTAGAATAATCTTTTAACGATAAGTTATCTGTATTTATAATAGTTTCCGGTGTTGTAAATAACCCATAAGGAATTTTTTTACCTTTGAATTTGAGTGGTATTTTATTAAAACATTTTTCTATTGGAAAGAACGGGTTGTTCATAGTATTACAATGAGGACAAGTAACAATAAGTTCGATTTCGTCACCAACTGATATTTCCCTTAATTTTAGTAAAAATGCTTGTGCTTCTAATTCGTTTATTGGTGTTAAATCTGTTAATTCTTTAAGAATAGAAGATACCGGTTCAGTATCTTCCACTAACAAAGCGTTTTTTTCTTGTAATGTATTAAAACGTTTTAATTGATTTAAACGGTCAAAGAAAAAATTATCAGGAACTTTCCATGTCATAATTTTTCCTTAAATTAAAATTTCTTCGAAAATATCCGGTAGGTTTTCTGTCCAGTATTTAGTTTTAGTTTTACATTTAGAACAATCATGTTCAACCCATGGTTCCATTTGTGGTGCAAACGATGACAAATCTTCCATAACTTGTTTAAGTTTTAAAATAGGTAAATCGTCAATCCACTCTAGAGTTTGTTTTGTATCTTTACCGTTATCAATATGTAAAGCTATTTCAACATCAGTTTCGTTAGTAATACCATCATAATAAATGTCATCCATAATTTTTCTTGTTTCTTGTATTAACATCGAACGTGTTGGAATATCTTTAAATTTAACACCATTTTTTTCACCTGGAAATGTATTTTCTGTAAAATGATAAATTTCATTTATGTCTTTAATAAATATTTCTTGTGTTCCACATTTTTCACACGTTCCTGTTACTTCAAACATGGTATCAATAGATTTTCTTCTAATTTCAAGTAAGATTCTTTGTTCTTCAATATCTGTTAAGTAAGGGTCACCTTCCAAATTATCGTAAAGTAATATTTCCAGTGCGTCTTCTGTATCCAATTCGTCAGGGTTTTCAATATCTTTTAAAAGTGATGTAAACGACCGTCTTGTTTTTCCAGTCCATAATTTATAATTAATACTTTTATTAGGTCCTAAAACTATTGTTTCGGGAAATTCTTTTTGTTCTTCAACTTTAGTTTCTTCTGTATTTTCTGTTTCTTGTATATTTTCAACTTCAGTTTTTTTGGTTTCTTGTGGTTTTGGTGTTTCTTGTGTTGCTTGTGTTTCTTGTGTTGCTTTTATGTTTACAGGTTCTCTATTTTCTTTTAATTTATCTGCTTGTGCTTTTAATAAAGCCATTTGTGTTAGTTCTTCTTCAGTCATTGTAATCCTTTTTTTCTTATTTTATTAAATTTAACTTAATTTTAAGTTAAAACCAATTTGTAATTTTGTTTATAGTATTGCTCAATCCTCCTAAAATACTACCAGTTGGGAGTGTTGTTTCACCAAATAATTTTCCAACAGATATAGTTGGTTTGTTTTTATTAGTAAATGTATCCGAACCAAATTTTGTTACATCATCATTACTAAAATATGGTGATGTAAACTCAACACTAAATTCAGCAATTTGATTTTCGTTATTTGTTAACTGAACTTGCGATACAGCGGATATTAAACAATCATCAGATTTAAATACTGTCTTTCCTTTTACTCTAATTTCAACAGTACTTTTAACATCATCGAAATAACCTCTTTGTGCGTCCATCCAAACCTGACTAAAATAATTTCTTAAATCTAAAGAAGCGAAATCACGGAATGTTATAGTAAATGAGAAGGGTTCAAATTTAGCATTATAAACTCTCCATTCACCTGCTTGCATAACACTTTCAATACTGGACCCCATTTGTGGTAAATCTATATTAATTATAGCAACATCAAATAAATCTTTATCATTCATTGTTGAAGTATTAATAGTAAAAGGTCTGTTCCTGTTATAAAATATAAATTCAAAATCATCAACCGTCGTCCAATTAACTTTAAACGCATTACGCATTATTTTTACAATAGAACTTTGGTCCTGTAATATTCCTGCTTGTGGCATACTCAAACCCTTTTTATTGTATTTATAAATTATAAATATTAAAAAAGGAACAAAGTGACAAAGATATCTGAAACATTAAATTATGTTGGTGGCAATATGGCAAGACCAACAAGATACAGTGCTATAATTTCACCTCCTCCTGAAGTTACTAAATCGCAATCACAGGAGACTTTTGATGTTTTATGTAAATCAGTTGTTATTCCTCCTATTACCAATAATGCTATTGAAATCTTTTATAAAGGTCATCCTATTAAAATACCAGGCAGAACAGTTCAAGAACAAACTATACAATTAACATTTTATTTAGATGAAAAACATACATTAAGAAAACTTTTTGAAGATTGGATTGCAGGAACAGACGATAGATATTACGCTACAAATTCTGAGGGTAGTTCTAATATTGCCGCTTCTAAAAATAATTTTGGGACACTTATAATTAAAGCAAGAGATTTTGATGAAACAGTTGACGAACCAATGAATTACGTTTTTGACGGTGTATTCCCAACAGAAGTTACTGGTCCGGAATACGGTGCAGATATGTTATCTGCTGTTCAAGAATTTACTGTTACTTTATCTTATTGGAGATTTTTAAGTGGACCAAGACAAGGTATAACATCAGATTATGATGATGTTGACGGTATTTTAGTTAATTCATACAATAACAAAAGTTTTTAAGGAAAGAAAATGGCAATTAATCAATTCGGAAATAAAACACCATTTTATGGAACATATAATGTAACGTCACCACAAACAAGAGAGTCAACACCCGAAAGTATTATCAACGGTAGGTCATACGGAACAAGGTCAAAAATAAACGATACATTAAATAAAATTCAAGCAGGTGCTAGAAATAACAAATACAGAATATTTTATGACACATTAGGTGAAGATTTTGATATTATGGTTCATTCAACTTCTATGCCCGGTAGAGAAGTTTCCTCAACTGAGGTTTTTGTTCGAGGACGTAAATATAAATTAGCAGGTGAAATTTCCGATGACGGAACATGGGAAGCAACATTTTACAACGACCCTGATTTATTACATAGAAGATTTTTCTTGAAAATGTTAGACGGTATACATAACTTTAATACACCGGATTATTTACTTTCCGGTGGTGAAAGAACAGAATCTTCTTTAACAGGTCCTGATTATTTTTATAGTTCCGACACATTAACTGTTGGTGATTTTTTAGGAAAAATTAACGATACTGCTAAAAAAATTAATGATTTATATTATAGTGTTAAAGCACTTAAAACCAAAGTTTCACGTAGTGTTGATTATATAACAAAAGCAATTAACGGTGATTGGGACGCTATTGCTTCTATTTTTAGTGAAAATAATTATCAAAAACCATGGTACATGCAAGAAATAGTTATTCAACAATTAGACCACGAAGGAAGAATAGTATACAGTGCAACTTTACATAACGCTTTTGTAACTAATGTAAGTCCTTTAGAATATCAAGATGAACAAGGCGAAATTTCAACGACAACTGTTACTTTTGAATACAGTGGAATAACATTTACTTAAATAAAAAAATATAAATAAACAAAAAGGAAATAAATAAATGGCTAATAAGATAAGAGAAATTGGCAGCGTGTTAAACGCAACCGCTAGAGCTAATAAATATAGACTTTCATTTGCGTGGCCTCAAGGTGTAACAGGTGTTTCAACACTTTCAGAAGTAGATGTTATTTGTAAAGCAGCGGTTGCACCACAAAGAGAACTTGGTGTAATTGAATTATGGAACCAAGGTCGTAAACTTGTTATACCGGGTGATACAGCATTTGATAACACTTGGAGTGTTGATTTTTACGCAGACGAAAGTCACACACTTAGATATGATATGGTAAAATGGCAAGTTGCGTGTGATAACTTCCATAAAAATATTCACTCCGGTAAACCTGAAATGATTTTCGCAGACTTGAGAGTTGAACAATTAGATTCATTCGGTAAAGTAACAGCACAATATACGTTACATAATTGTTTCCCAACAGTTGTAGGTGAAATTTCTTACTCTGACGATAGTGAAAATACACCAGTTGAATTTAATGTGACTTTCTCTTATTCCGACTGGGTACTCGGTATCGGTGAAACAGATAGTTACTCACCTATGCCAGCAACTAAAAACCCAACAGGTTTATAAGAAAAAATAAAGGTTTTTTATTTATTATACAATAAAGGACCTTTATGGCAGCACATAAATTATCATTAGAAGAAATAAATAACCGTTGTTTACCTTATAGATCAAAGTGTATTCAATATAACGGTTACCGCAAACCTTCAACAATGGAATGTTTAGACTGTGGTTATACCTGGTCTAAAGTTCGTGCTACCCGATTCCCTTGGTGTCCGAAATGTCACCCTGATAAATTAGGGTCTGGTGGTCATTCCAAACTTTCAAATAAAGAGTTTCAACAAAGATTTGTAGACCGAACTATCACCCCATTAGAAAATTACGTTACAGCACATACTAAAATAAAATTTAGGTGTGACGTATGTAAATATGAATGGCTAACTGTACCTTATAGTGTAACAGGTGGTAAAGGTTGTATAAAATGCGCAAACAAAGAAAAATCCAAAAAAATATCCGGCAAATACTACAATAAACCTACAATTTTGTATGTGGTGTATTTTCCAAAATATAAAGTTTACAAAATTGGAATAACAACACGCACTGTAAAAGAAAGATTACAAGGTTATAGATTTATTGTTATCAAGCAACAAAAATTTCCAAACGGTAAACAAGCTTGGTTACGAGAGCAATATTTACTTAAATTAACGGAAAAATTTTCTTTTTCGGGTAATAGATTTCTAGAAGGTGGACACTGGGAACTTCGTTCAAAAATACCAAATTTATTTAAAAATAACTATAAAACAGGTCTATAAATTAGATATAATTTGTACTTATGCCTTTAAAATTATAAATAAAGTAGGATTTAGGATAGGTTGGACTTCGACGTGCCGTTAAAGGTGAAGAGCCTTTAACATAAAAAGGTAAAGAGAATACACCTTCCTGGTCCTAAAAAATTTTAAAGGAATACTAATGGCACAAATGCTTTCGCCTGGTGTATATATTGAAGAAATAGATGCATCAGCAATAACTCCCAGTACTTCTGCGAATGTTGCATTTTTGGGGGCGTCTTATAATACAGGACCCATCAATCAACCTTACGTAGTAACAAATAAAACCGAATACACTTCAACATTCGGAATCCCAACAGATAGAAATTATAATGAATGGTTTCAAGGTTACAAATTCCTTGATTACGGTAATCAACTTGTAATTACCAGAGCAGGTATGAAACGCCCAGATATGTTGTCTGAAGGACAAACTATCCAGATTGGTAAAGAATCGCCTGTTATGGATTATTACGCTTATGATTTAACACTACCTCCTAAAGAACCAGATTTTGCGTTTCCTTTTGAGTATACTTCAGTTGAGTCAACAACTCCAGCGGCTGTTTATTCTAAAGAAATTAAAATTTTCTTAAAATCTGACCCTTCCGGTAGTATTGCTTTAGGTAACTTGTTATTCTTAACAGCATCTTATCAATACGCTGTAGTAGTAACATCTTCACCAACTAATGTAAACGGTGTTTATGAAATTATTGTAGAAGACACAAGACCATCTCGTAAACCAAATGACCCAAATCCAGAAGATTTTGTAGGATTTAGTCAAGGTGAAATTGAGCAACTAAACGGAATAGGTGTAACAATCCAGAAAAACCTATATCCTGAAAAAGGTCAAAACATTAATCCTGACCATGTTGTTAGATTTATTTTAACTAACGAAGCGGATTATAACAAAGTTAGTGTTGGTGATTATATTAGAATCAATACAAACATTATTCCGGCAAGAGTTCTTAAATATGAAAGTGTTTTCGATGTTGCTTTAAATAAACCAATGTATTATATGTATGTTGAATTTAACTTAGCAGCAAACGAAACAGTAACAGGAACAATCAACCTACAAGCGTCTGGACAAATTTATCCTGCACTTCAAGGTCACTTTAATGGTGCTACAGAAGCATACGTAAGAGGACAAATACAAAGTGATAATACATCACCTACAACTAACCCAGTTAGACCACTTACACCTAATGCTATTGACCCAGTGAATATTGATTTTCCTATAAGTGTTAGTGGGTACACATTTACTAACCCTAATAGATTAAATTATACTTATGATTTAATTGAAAACGAAGCGGAATTTAACTATCAATACGACCAAGGTAGTTTACATAAATTCCATACAGGTATGAAACTTAAATTCTTTTCACGTTATGCGTCTGAAGAAAAAATTGAAATTGCGATTGCTAACTATTACGATTTCTGGACAGACCAAAAAGATAATTCAAACTTCGCTGTTGCGTTTGAAGAAACATCAGCAGGTTATTCGGAAAAAATTTATCTTAGAAGTCTTTTCGAATACGCACCGTTGGAAAACGAATTTGCTATTGCTATTAAACAAGGTTCCGAAATTGAAACATTTATTGTTTCTTTAGACCCACTCTCAGTTGATGGTAATAATAAGTCAAATTACGTTGAAACTGTTATTAACGAGAATTCTAAACTTGTTTATGTTCTTGACAATGTTGGTGTTCAGGATTTCCCTGCTACTTACTTAGTTCAAGACAGATTCGGAACTGCACTTGAAAACCCAGATATGGCAATTTACGGTGCTGCTACAAAACCACTTATTGTTCAAGGTGGTAAAAACCCTGAATGCGATGAAGGTTCTTACAAAGCGGCTTATGAATCAGTACTTGATAAAGAACGTTATGAAATTGATGTTATTATAGGCATTGAAAAATATCATAACATTGCAATTGATTTAGCGGATACTAGAAAAGATTGTATTGCGTTTATTGGAACAAGATACGTTGATTCAGTTGGTTACAAAGCTAATGACGCTGTTAATAAAATCCTTACATGGAAAAAGGGTGGTATTACTAATACAGCAGAGGATAAACCAAAAACTACAATGTTTGCTGCATTGTTTGCGAACTACTTTAGAATTTTTGATACATTCAATAAGAAATATCGCTGGATTAATGTTGCTGGTGATATGGCTGGAATTAGATGTGACGTTACGTCTAACAACGCTTCTTGGTGGGTATCTGCGGGTATGAAACGTGGACAAATTAGAAATATTAATAAACTTGCGTTCACACCAAATCAAGAACAACGTGATAATATGTATAAAGAGGGTATTAACCCAATTGTTACATTCCCTGGCACTGGAAACCTTGTATGGGGTAACAAAACACTTCACCCTGTTGCTTCAAGTTTTGATAGAATTAATATCAGAACATTGTTTAACACACTCGAAAGAGCAATGGCAAAAGCAGCGAGATCACAAGTGTTTGAGTTCAATGACCCTTACACAAGAAACGCGATATTGGCGATGTTTAACCCATATCTTGCTACTATTAAAGCAGGTAGAGGTATTGTAGATTACTTAGTAGTTTGTGATGAAACTAACAACACACCAGATGTTATTTCAAGAAACGAACTGCGTGTAGACATCTACATTAAACCAAATTACGCTGCAGAAATGATTCTCTTAACGTTTACTAACGTTGGAACTCGTTCATTTGCAGACGTAGTAGGTGTAGCCTAAACTTTAGTCTGACTTCGGTCAGACTATATAAAATATAAATAAACAAAAAGGAAAAAAATGGCAACTACAAAAAAAAGAACATCTAAAAAAACATTAGAAATTAGTTTTGAGGAAGGGTTTATAAATGGATTTTTAGATAGACAAAAAAACATAATTACAGATACTGTATTTTCAAAAATTATTAGCAAGATTAAATCAGGCGATTCTATAGTAGGTTATACTGAAATTATGTCTCTTGTCGACGAATCATCTCTAGACCCATATGAAGTAGAACATAGTAAAATGTTTATCCTTAATATTCCAGAACCTGTAGAACCTGTAGAACGTGTAAAAACAGTTGAACCCACACTTGTAACAGATACAGTAGTTAAATAAAACTTTCCTCCTTGAGGGAGGAAAAAAAAAATTTAAAAAGGAGAATTATGGGTTTTAAAAAATATATAAAAGAAGCAGTTATCGTCCCAGAACGTATAAAAATAACTTCTAACGACCCTGAAGTTTTGAATAAACAATTCAAACACAGAAAAACCCCGAGTATAGTTTTTAAATACGACACAGGTCCACACGGTGCTTATGTTCCTAAACTCGATACTATATTTATTTACCTCGTTCCTGGTATGGATTTTAATACCATAGAAACATTAATAAACCATGAAATTATTCATACAATACAAGACAAACGTTCTGGTATGAGAATGGCACAAAATATTCAACGTGAAATGGAAGAAATAAGGTCTTTAGAAGATTACTTAGAAGACATAGACGACGACGAAGAAATTCAACCGGAACTTTTAACAAAACTTCTAAAACTTAAAAAAGACCTTGAAATTAAAATGGAACATTTAAACCCAGAAGAGGAAATGGCTTACGCTTATATGTTTGTTAAAATGTATAAACAAAAAGGATTCAAAACAGTCCTTCAAAATCTTCAAAGTAATTGGTTAAAATGGACTAACACAAAACCTACTAAAAGAATGTTAAAATATCTTGCGTTGTATTGGAGTGTAAAAGATGAACTCTAAACCTCCATTTAATTTAAACGTTTTTAAGAAACCGGAAACTAAACTTAATGCTAACCTAATTAATGAAATGATTAACATATACGGTGTTCAAATGTTATGGGTTAGAAGTGAACGTGTAAATGAAGACTTTGTGTTTAAAGATTTTAGTCATTACAAAGTAGGTGACCAGGAATTTGAACAAGTCATGATGCTTCCGGAAGATACTACAAATTGGGACGGTGATAGGTCGTTTGGGAATTTTGGTTTTTATCAAAACTATTCAGTACATTTATTTATTTCAACACGCGATTTAGAATCTTTGTATCCTGACTTTTTCGAAAACAAAAATACAAGAAATAAAATTATAAACTCTTTAATAATTACGCCAGGTTCAACAGTTCTTGAGATAACTGATATGACAAACTATTCTGAAGGAATTAGTAACTTATATACATATTCTGATGAACCAGAAGTTTATAAATTAACGTGTAAAGTATACACAAGCAACATTTCTGATGAAGGTGTTAGTACACTTCAAAGCAAAGTTGAGATACAAGAAGGTCCTATAGGTTCAAGAACTACAGATAACCAAAACAGTAGAATATTTGACCACACGGAAGAAGTATATACAACGGATGTTGAAGATTTCTTTAGTCATTTGGATACAATTAAAGACAAACAAAATGAAGAAGGTGACAAAATATCCGATTCTGGCGGAGTTTTTGGTGACCTTGGTTAAAGGATTATTATGTCTATACAAACAGGAACAGAAGGTCATTACAAAGAAAGAAAATATTTCGGAACTACACGTAATTATACATTAGCACTTTTAAACGCTTTTAATAATGTTAAATACTGGGTAACAGATTCCGAAAATAAAGAAAAGGAACACACCGTTCCTATTTCATTCGGTAATTATGAAAAAGCGTTAGTTTTGGAAGATATGGATGAAAACTTTTTAAATAATAGTAATTATAATTTTCTTCCAAGATTAGTCTTAAATTTTGATGGTTTAACAAAAGCAACAGATAGACAAACTAATAAATTTCAAAAATTAAGTAAACGTATTATGGACCCTACTAATACGTTTCCGATTTTAGATGTCGCCTATAACTCTGTTAGTTATGATTATCATTTTACTTTGTTATTACAAGCACGTGGGTTAAATATAGCAACACAAATAACTGAAGAAATATTAGTAAAATTTAATCCAACATTAAATTTAGAAATACATGAATTCCCAATATTTAGAAACCCTACAGAAACACAAATACTTATTTCTGACCCTGAGTTTGAAATAAATACCGAATTCGAGGACACAGATATAAATTTAATTAATGTTACTTTTAACATAATAGTTCGTGGTAATATATACAACGCTATTGAAATCCAAGGACCAATCGAAACTGTTAAAATGTTTACACATCTTTGGGACGTAGTTGATTACAAACAATCAAAACTCGCAAGTTATTATAAATTTGATGTTTCAAAAGAAACGCATAAAGTATACAAAGAAACAATAAGAACGTTTAACGGAACACAAAAAACAGGTCCAGAAGTCGAAATAGAAGATGAACAAGAATTAATTAATATAAGAGAAGATTATCATAAATATCAAAGTATATATACTATACCGGAAAATGAATTCTTAACAGAGGAAGAACTCAAAATAATTAAAGGATAACACATGACAGAAAAAACAAACGTAAAAGACAACTTTAAAAAAGAACTTGAAGAGGACATGAATAATTCACGTGGTGCTTTACGTGAAATTATAGAACACAGTAGGGTTATAAACAGAAAATTGGTTGAAGAATTAAATGAAGGCGATTTTACAAGAATTGAAGAATTAACAATGTTACAAGAAGGCATTTTAAAGTCTGTTAAATTGTTAAATGAAATAAATCAAACGCAACCAAAAACATACAAAGAAATAGAAGAAATAAAAGACCAAAAAAGTAGTATTAATCTTGAGGATTTAATGGATGAGTAAAATAACACCGGAAAAATTACTTAAAATAGGTAAACACGTTCGTCCTGGTGTAAGAACAAAAACTCAAAAAGAAAAAGAAGAAATACGTGCTGCAATATTAGAAAATAAAGATTTTGTTGATTGGTGTGTTGATAAAAACGAATGGACACACGAAGAACAAGATAACTTACAAGCAATACTTGAATTACCACTAAACGAAAAGGGTTTTTATGAAGACCTTTGGGGACGTCCTGTTGCTTACAATGGTATTAGAACATTAAGACGTGAAAAATCGGAGTTTAAACTTAATAAAATACACAAAGCAGAACTCGAAAAGTGTAAAAACGATTATTTTTATTTCAGGAAAAATTATACTAAAATTGTAACACGTGACGGTATTATGAGACCAGAACCTCGTGATTACCAAGTTGAACTCGAGGAAACATTACTTAGTATGGAAGATACAGTAGTTTTGTTCCCAAGACAATCAGGTAAAACTGTAACGACTGGAACTTACTTACTTTGGAGAGCCTTATTTCACGAAGACCCTATTAATATTGGGATACTTGCTAATAAACCTTCGTTAAGTATGGAGGTTCTTGACAAAATTAAAAAAATTTTTGTTGAAATACCAATCTGGATGCAACGTGGTATAGTTGCTTGGAATAAAGGGTCAATAGAATTTGACAACGGAACAAGATTTTTAACTGATGGTCCGTCGAGTGATTCATTCCGTGGTTTTACAATTAACCTTTTATACGTCGATGAAGCAGCATACATTAAAAAAACTTTATGGGACGAATTTGTTGACTCTGTAATGCCTACTATGAACTCGTTGGTGTTTAAACAAGTTATTATTACTTCCACCGCAAACGGTATGAACCATTTTGAAAAGATTGTAACAAATGCTAAGAATGGTATAACAGGTGATAAATTTGTAACTACTTCTTGGACTAATGTTCCACATTATGATAAAAACGGTAAATTAATACCTCCAGACGAATACAAAAAAAGAGTAATAGCAAAATACGGCGAAAAATTTTTTAAACAAACAGAAGAAAATGAATTTCTCGGGAGTTCGGATACATTAGTTTCCGGTTTAGTATTAAATAAAATACTCGAACGTGTTGAAAAAGCAGAAAAAATACCTCAAAGTTTAATTGCTAACGGAAATATGTATAAAAAAGTTCAAGAAAACCATAATTACATATTATCCGTAGATACCGCAAAAGACGGTTTGGATTCGTTTTCATTACACGTTATTGATGTTAGTCAATTCCCTTTCGAACAAGTATTTAGTGCTAATTTACAAGTTGACTATTTAATGATGCCAGAACACTTAGTTGAATTGGGAATGTATTATAATGCGGCGTTAATTATTATTGAGAACAATGAAGGTTCAGGACAATCTGTTGCAGACCAATTATGGCAAATTTATGAATACCCT
>Ga0256843_1002899_pt1 | contig 12279 bp, 7 predicted proteins | sample AlvinellametaG_FD_191572 | JGI IMG/M metagenome (GOLD analysis project Ga0256843, IMG submission 191572) | Pompeii worm associated microbial communities from hydrothermal vent at the East Pacific Rise, Pacific Ocean - Alvinella | ecosystem: Host-associated > Annelida > Integument > Unclassified ... | reverse complement strand
TTGTTCAAACTTTCCAAAGTGTAAATATACTAAAAACCCCGATGGAACAGAGATTCCTCAGCCAGAAGAGACTGACCAAAAGTGTGAGAAGTGTGGCTCTATGATGGTCATTAAAAACTCTAAACGTGGGAAGTTCTTGGCATGTTCTGCCTACCCTAAGTGTAAAAATGCGAAATCACTTGAACCTGCTAGAGAGTTGAGTGTTCCTTGTCCTGAGTGTGGAGGAAAACTCCAAGAGAGAGAGGGAAGACGTGGAAAATTCTTTGGGTGTACCAACTACCCTAAGTGTAAATTTATTGCCAACTTTGAGCCTAGCGATAAAAAATGTCCTGAGTGTGACTATATGATGGGTAAAAAAACCCTCAAGTCTGGACTTGTCTATGAGTGTTTTAAATGTAAACATAAAATCAAAGAGGCACAATAGCGATGAAAGAGATCTTTTTATGTGCTATTAACAATATTCTCTCTGGTACCTGTGCAGAAGATTGTAAATTTTGTACCCAATCAGTACGTTACCATGCCGATATAGAGCGTTACACCTATAAATCTATTGAGACCATTGTCCAAGAGGCAAAACAGGCCAAAGCCCATGGAGCACTAGGCTACTGTCTGGTCACAGCAGGCAAAGGACTTGATGAGAAGAAAGTTGACTTTGTTGCCCGTACAGCCCAAGCGATTAAACAAGAGGTAGAGGGGCTTAACCTTATTGCCTGTAACGGTACAGCCACCAAAGAGCAACTACGCTACCTAAAAGCCCATGGTATCGATAGCTATAACCACAACCTAGAGACCTCTGAACGCTACTATGCTGAAATTTGTCAAACCCACACTTGGGCAGAACGCTATGAGACCTGTGAAAATGTCAAATCAGTAGGTATTTCCCTCTGTTCAGGGGGTATTTTTGGTATGGGTGAAACAGTAAGCGACAGAGAGGCGCTCTTAGATGCTATTGTATCTCTCTCTCCAGAGTCTGTACCCCTTAACTTCTACCACCCTAACCCAGCACTTCCCATTAAGACAAGAAATATTTCCCTTTCTGAAGGTGTAGCTGTTATACGTAAAGCACGCGCACTACTTGGAGAGAAAACGCTACTCATGGTTGCTGGAGGTAGAGAGCTTCTCTTTGGAGCTAAAGAGGCAGAGATGTTTGAAGCTGGTGCCAATGCGATGGTCATTGGGAACTATCTTACCACCGAAGGGATTGAAGCAGATAAAGACAGAGCTATGCTCAAAAACTTAGGTTACTCCATAGCGACAAACTGTGATACACACTGATATTTCCCTCATTCTTACCCTCTCTTTGCTCATCTGGGGAAGCCCCTTTATGGCAAAAATACTTCGTATTCCTGTCCCCCCAGTTGAGATTATTTTAGGTTCACTCTTTGGGGCAGCAGGGTTTATTACAGAAAATATATACTTTGAACTCATTGCTGAAGTAGGCTTTCTCTACCTGATGTTCTTAGCAGGTATGGAGGTAGATCTCAAACAGCTTGCGCAAAGTAGTAAAGATATTATTCATAAGTCTCTCCTCTTTTTAGCCTTGCTTACCAGCTTTTCCATACTCTCTGGCATTATTTTTCATCTCAATATTGTAACAATTATCTCTATGCCTCTTATCTCCATAGGTCTCTTAGCCTCTCTCTCCAAACACTATGGAAAAGAGCAAAACTGGATTCATTTGGCTTTTATTGTAGGGATTTTAGGGGAGATGATGAGTATCGCTTCACTGACTATCTTTGATGCGGCTATTACCACAGGGTTTAACCTCTCACTCATTGAGAAGATTGCCTACCTAATACTCTTTCTTGGCTCTGTCTATCTTATCTATAGACTTATCCACCTTATCTTCTGGTGGTTCCCAGAGTTTAAACAAGCACTTGTACCAAAGTTTGATACAGCCGATCAAGATATTCGTCTTGCGATGGCACTCTTCTTTATGATGATAGCCCTTATGCTCTTTTTGGAACTAGAACTCGCCTTAGGTGCTTTTATCGCAGGAGTGGCCATCTCTACCTTCTTCCATCATGAAAAACGCTTAGAGGAGAAGATGTCAAGTCTTGGGTTTGGATTTTTAGTACCACTCTTTTTTATCCATGTAGGGGCTTCACTCGATCTACATATTGTCTTTGCTGAGGGGGTACTCTTAGGGGCAATGCTTATTACCCTCTTGATGCTAGCTTCAAGACTACTCGCAGCCGTAGTATTGAGGAAGATACACTCCTCTAAAGAGGCACTACTTGTGGCACTCTCACTCTCTATGCCGTTAACCCTCATGATTGCCGTAGCAACCATTGGGTACGAGACAAAGATGTTAGATATTTTAGAGTATTATCAACTTATCTTGGCTAGTATTTTTGAGATTTTAATTGCTATGATTTTTATTAAGTTTCTTGCGAAGAGAGAAGGGGGAAGAGAGGAGGCTTAATCCTCTCTATCTACTTCCAAGATAGCCTCTTGGAATGCTTTATCGGCTCTCTCTTTAGCCTCTTGTGCCTCTTTTGTAAGGTTTACCTCTTCTAGTGCGTCTGTTACAGGGAATGCTTCCTCTTCACTCTTTTCACTATCAACACTTTGTTGCGCATCCACCAACATCTCTTCTAGAGATTTTTCTGCTGCTTTAGGGGTAGCTTTTTCCTCTTTTACGACAACCTCTTTTTTAGCTGTTGTCTCTTTTTTTACCATAGCCTCTTTTTTTGCTACAGCCTCTTTTTTGGCTGCTCTTTTTGCTTCATAGGCAGCAACCTCTTTTTGCTCTTGAAGTCTCTGTGCCTCCTCTTTAGAAGGTGCTTTTAACTTCGCAGGGACTACTTTGGCTTGTGCCTCTATGGTAACAACCTCTTGTGTTGTCTCTTTTTTAGGGGCAACAACATCTAGCACAACCTCTTTAGAAGGTGGAGGTGTTTTAGCAACAGTTGTCTCAACAACAACCTCTTCTACTGTTGGTTTTGCTACAGGTTCTGAAGGTACAACCTCAACAACCACAGCCTCTACTGGGCTACTCTCAACTACCTCTACAACTTTCTCTTGTGGTGGGGTTGTCTCCTCTTGAGATATCTCTTCAGTTAAATCAATCTCATCATCCTCTTCTACCATCGCTTTTAACTCTGAGAGCAAAAGGCTCTGTTCCGAATCGACTTTTTTTAAATTTGTTTTTAATTCAAATGGATTTTCAGAAGCATTGATACACACAAATGCAAATGCAATGGCTACTAATAAATATTGTTTCATAAATCTACTCCTTAGGTTCTAATTGTTTTAACTGAAAATATGCCTTTTGTAGTTGCTGATTCTCAATCTTTAGCATACGCTTTTGTTCTAAAAGCATTTTCTCTTTCTCTTTAATACCATGTAATACATGTAAAGAGTTCTCTCCATCCATCAAGACACCAACATACACACCAAAAAGTAAAATGCCTATCATTGCAATTAAAAATGTCTTTAGCGATAATCCTGCAAGGGCTTCTACTTTTTGTGTATTTATCATATTAGCGTAACTTACTTACCAAAGAGTGAGCTACCCAAATACTCAAACTGTCCAAGTTCATCTTGAATGGCTAAGAGTCTGTTATATTTTGCGATTCTATCACTTCTTGCTGTTGAACCTGTTTTAATTTGCCCCGTGTTGAGTGCTACGGCAAAGTCAGCAATGAAAGTATCTTCACTCTCTCCTGAACGGTGGCTCATCACACAGTTGTAGCCGTTACGTTGTGCAAGGCGTACAGTTTGCATGGTTTCACTCACCGTACCAATCTGATTTGGCTTAATAAGAATTGAATTACCAATCTCTTTTTCAATTCCCTCAGAAAGAATCTCTACATTGGTAACAAACAAGTCATCTCCAACAAGTTGTACTTTCTCACCAAGCACTTCTGTAAGGTGTTTCCATCCTTCCCAGTCATCTTCACTCAATCCATCTTCAATAGAGACAATAGGGTACTTCTCACACATATCAGCATAGTATGCTGTCAATTCTGCCGAAGTAAGCTCTCTATTTTCAGACTTCAACACATAGAGCCCTTTGTCGTTAACAAGCTCAGAAGCCGCAACATCTAAAGCAATAGCAATCTGCTCACCTGGCTTGTATCCTGCTGCTTCAATCGCTTGCATAATCACCTGAAGTGGCTCTTCATTTGAGCTTAGGTTTGGAGCAAATCCACCCTCATCACCAACAGCAGTACTCTCACCCATACTATCAATAATTTTTTTAAGATTATGGTAAACCTCAGCAGAAGCTCTTAACCCTTCTGAAAATCTATCAAACCCTACTGGCATTACCATATACTCTTGAAAATCTACCGAGTTGTTCGCATGCTCTCCACCATTGATGATGTTTAACATTGGTACTGGCATTACAACAGCATTTGCTCCACCAAGGTAACGGTAAAGTGGCATCTTCATAGAAGTGGCTGCCGCACGTGCTACTGCCATTGAGACACCCAGTACTGCGTTTGCCCCTAGGTTTCCATAGTTGTTTGTTCCATCTACCTCTTTCATGGTAAGGTCAATCTCTGCTTGGTTAAATGGACTCAACCCTACCAACGCATCACAAATAGCACCGTTAACATTTTCACATGCTTGAAGTACCCCTTTACCCATGTAACGATCTCCACCATCACGAAGCTCTAATGCTTCACGTTTACCTGTACTCGCACCACTTGGTACAATGGCATTTTCTACTGTACCATCACTAAGACTTACAGTTACTTTTACAGTAGGGTTTCCTCTACTATCCATCACTTCTGTTGCGACAATTTCATCGATAAAAATCATTTTATTCCTTATCTATAGTATTATTTACACTATTTTATCTAAAATCTTCTGATAGTTCGTATAGAGTGGGTTTTGTCCATCAAAATAGTGCAAAATTGCTTCACTATAACGGTCATAAAAATTTGGCTCTTTCCCCAACTTCCAACGCTTCAGTAAAGGCATATCGTAACTGTTAAAAAGCATACTAAAGGGTACGGGGAAATCTGTTCCAAAAAGTAACTTATGATGTATCTGCTTCTCTTGGCTTAAGTGTCTGAGTACTTTAGCCCGTACAGGGGTTAAAAGTGCAGAGATATCTGCATAGAGGTTGGGGTATTTTTCTAACATCTCTAAAAGTGTAAAATACTCTCTATTAAAGTGTTTAGGGTTACTAGAAAATGCTTTAAAGATACGCCAAGGCTCATAACTTAAAGCCATATGAGCAGCAATAACTGTCACGCCAGCATCTAATGGTGCATCTAGCATCTCTATGCCTTCACACGACTTAAAAGAGTGCACACTACTCTCACTACCAATATGTACAATAAGAGGCAAATTAAGTGATGCTAACTTTTCAAAATAGGGACGATAGCGTGCTTCACGTGTATCTACTCCCCAATAGTTTTGTAAAAATTTAGCCCCTTTAAACCCCAATGCCACATATTTATCTATGAGCTCCAACGCATCAGGACGCTGTGGGTTGATAGAAAAAAAGGGTATCACCACATCAGAGTGTTTTTCATAGAGAGCCAAAACATCCTCATTTGTAGCACATACCGTAATGTCTTTATGCAGACAATTTCCTTCATTATCTACCCTCTCATCTACCCCAAAGAGTACCATCTTCTTCACATATTTTGACTCCCTTGCATTCTTGGTAAGCCCTTCAACATAAGCTTCATAAGGGTTTTGCATCAGTGCCTTTGGCTCTAATCCAAACTTTTTTGCAAAAAAACGTATGGCTAACTTATCGTAAAAACGGTCAAATTTCACTTCGGAGTTTAGTAGATGGGTGTGTATATCTATGGTTTGCATTTTATATCTCTTTATCTTCTAAATTTTTATTTTCTTTCAAAGCATCCTCCTCTTTTGGTGGTAATGGTACAAAGTATCCTATAAGGAGCAGAAGTACCCCTACCACCATAAAAGAGATAATCCTCTCAATCGTTCCTGAACTTGCCAACTCTACAAAGAAAAGTTTGAGGACAACTACCCCTAGTAAGCCAAACCCTACCATCCATAGCAAACGATATATATATCGTTTTGACAACAACATAAGAGCAATAGCTATTACAGACCACAATAGAGATAACCCTGTTTGAAAATATGGGCTATGCCAGAGTGTTACAATATGATAAGGTACCTCTTGATAATAATGTACCCCTCGTGCAAATAATATACTCACAAGGACAAAGAGATATAAACCTATCACACCCAATACTAAATCTTTATACGTAGACTCCAGATATGCTTTACACGAGACATACCAATATATCATCAAGAAAAGTATTCCTACTTGTGTCACATCTAATAAATTAAAGAGTGGCAAATAATGATTTAAAAAATCTGGTGTATATCCAAATGCTATCAACTGCCATACACACAATAAAAAAAGTAAAGGTAAAGCGCCTCTCCTAAAGATAATCGCATCATAATGCTTCCATATTTTCATAGAAATCCATACCATTATTCCAGATAAAACCACTACACCAATCTGGAAATAGTATGACCTCCATAATATACTAAAATGATATACTGTTTCTGTATAGTGTGCAAATGCTCTTGCAAACATACTAAACACTACAAATATAGTTGCAAAATAAAGAAGCAATCCCCACTGCTTTATTACCCCATGCTCTCGTATCCAAATATATGCTAGAGAAATAGTAGCTATTTGCATGAATACCAAAGGATTTAGAATAGGTACATAATAGGTCAATTCCGTTGCACCAAAACGTAGTGACCCTAATAACCAAAAACCTAAAAAGAAAAGTATACCCCCAGTACCCACACCTTGATAGTATGTAAGATATTGTGAAAGGAACTTTTGAAGCCTTTTGGATTTCATTAATATTAGTATTGCAAGCAATGAGACCATAGCCATAGACATCCATTGCCATATAGCACTCAACGCATACCATTGAGTCCAACGATAAAGTTCTAAACTCAATACAAATAGACTAAACCATAAAGAGGCAATATGGTGCCAAGGTACACTTTTCCAATCCTTTTCATAGTCGTGAAGCATCTTATAATTCCAAATTATCAATAGCAAAAAGAGAACCCCTCCTAACCCCTCAAACGGATGGAAATAGCTAGAATTAAAAAAGATCGTACTAAGAAAAAGTACTCCCCCTATAGGAAACATAGCCTGCAACATTTTCACAATAAGTTTCCACTTAAAGAAATGTTCAACAAAGGCATATATCCCTGTACCAACAATAAATCCTAAAAGTACTTTATGCCAAAATTGGTAAACATCAATCCACAAAGAAAGAGAGATGACACTTATCATCCAAACACTAAAAGAGAGTATCAAATAGACAACAGAGAGCATCACCCCCTCTACAAATTTTTCTCTATGCATATACTGTAAAAATGCTGAAAAAAGTGTAGCTGAAACCACAATAAGATAGCCTAAATATACAGAGAAACTCATCGTATTTCTTAGCGCTTCAAAAAGGTATAGCCCTACAGAGAGAAAAAGTAAAAACTCACCCAAGTAACGAGCAAAGTTTCTTTTTTGTTTTATCGCTAACCAAACAACTGCACTACTCTCCACTGCCCAAAATGCTGCGGTAATATCTGCATCAAAGAAGTATGGTATGGCTATAGTTAAAAAGAGTATTCCTAAACCAAAAAAGCTCTCTAAAAGAAGCCTATTGGGTGTTTTATTTTGAAGTACCTTTGAAAGAATCAAATAGAGACTCCCCATAATTATAGCACTGTATCCTGCTCCATATTCTGTATGAGAGGTAAGTGCTACTTGCAGGGGAAAGACTACAGAAGGTAGACCAAAGAGTAGCGTACTATCGATAAGATGTTTTTGGTTTTTCCCTACAAAAAGTATGGAAATCACCAAATACATCAAAAAGAAGAGTACCAAGAAAGGCTCAGTCGTAGCAAAGAGTTCAGGACTATAACGTAACACACCCCAACTCGTAGCGATGACAAAAGTAAACACAAACCCTACAAGGTTTAAGACCCTCCAAGCTTCTTTCCAAGCCATAAAAAAGATACCAAGATTTAAGAAAAGATAGTACGTAAAAAGTATCACATGCGACCCTTCTCCTGTAGAGGTCAAAATGGGGACTAAAAACCCCCCTGTTGTTGAAAAAAGAGCCAAAGGTAAACTACTTTGACGTAGCGCCAAGAATGAGCCAAATATAACGACAACAAACATCCAAAGAAAAGCACTCTCAAAAGAGAGCAACGTATAAAACTTAGAAGCCCCATAAATCACCAAATAAAGAACAGCGATACCTACACCCTGAAGTATCTGCCCATAGGCTCCTTCTTTGGTTTTGAACTTCCAACCAAGCACAATAAGCACCATACCTACAAGTCCTACAAATACCAATCTGGTCTCTAAACTTACCGTAGTATGCTCTGCGACATATTTAACCAAAAATGCCAATCCAAAAAAGAGTATCACCCCACCTATACGTACAAGTAGATTACCTCCAGTAAAGTAGTTGGTAAGAAGTTGCATAAGCCATGATGGCTCTGAAACTACCTGCTCCTTTTGAGAAGACGATTCCTCCTTCGGTACTACACTAACATAAGCTGGTTCACTCTCCACTGAAGCTATTTTTATATCAGTGACATCCTCAACTTTATCCTCTTCTGTATTTTTTATGAGAAGGGTATCTTTTACCTCATTGTTAGTATTTAAAGCAGATGAAACTGTTTCTTTATCCTCTCTCCTTTCTTCAATAGATACTTTTTCGTTATCTTTTTTAGCATCCTTGGCTAAAAGAACGTTTAGCATCTCTTCTAAACGTTCTATTTTATTTTGTAATGTATATATCCAAATTCCAAATACCATTATCAAAAATATAGTTGATGTATTCATATAGCTTAATCCTTTTTCTATTTAGCTCTATCTTCTGCGTTAACGTGTATATTTTGACGTTATCATACTCTATTTATCGCTCAACGCCTTTGCCAACTTCTTCAGCCCACTAAAATCTGCCTTACCTGTACCTAGTTTAGGTAACGCCTCTACTTTGTAGTATTCACTTGGGACAAACAAGGGGTTAAGCCCTAGCTCTTTGACTTTGGTTTGTAACGCTTCTACTTCAAGCTCTCCTTCAAGTAGAAGTACCAGCTTCTCTCCTTTTTTAGCATCGGGGAGTGCTACAATGGCGATTTGGCTCTGCTCATCTACACATTTGCCTATCTCACTCTCTACAAGCCCAAGACTCACCATCTCACCTGCTACTTTGGCAAAACGGCTGTAACGGTCAACAATGGTCAAAAAGCCATCTTCATCGACACGTCCTTTGTCACCGGTGATGTACCAACGTACCCCCTCCATCTCTTTAATGACAGAGGCTGTTTTGGCTTCATCTCCAATATAGCCTTTCATAATCTGCGTACCCCCAATGAGTATCATCCCCTCTTCTCCTGTGGCAAGCTCTTCAAAACTCTCAGGGTCAACAATCTTAAAACTACTCCCTGGCACAGGAAGCCCTACCGTACCTACTTTGTGTCCAATTTGGGGTTTAAAGTTATCGAGCATCAAGACATCTGGGATGTTAATGGAGGCAACTGGCGTGGTCTCTGTCGCTCCATACCCTTCATAAATCTCGTGTCCAAACTTCTGCTTAAAGCCTTCACGTATCTCTTGGGGTAACTTCTCAGCTCCAGCGATGACCATTCTTAAATCTTTAAACATTAACGGATGTAACTTTTTGTTGCGTGTATAGAGTCTAAAAAATGTCGCCGTAGCAAAGAGCATCGTGGCTTCATATTTGGCTGCCATTTTCCCTATGCCAAAACCATCAGTTGGGTCCGGGTGACACACCACAGGAATCCCCTCAATTAAAGGCAAGAGGGTTGTAACTGTTAAGCCAAAGGAGTGGAAAATGGGCAACGTACCCAGCATCACATCCTCCTCTTCAGGGTTAATGAGCGTGGTGGCTTGCTTGATGTTCCCCATAAGGTTTTGATGGCTAAGCTCTATCCCTTTAGGTGTTCCCTCACTTCCACTAGAGAAGAGAATAGCAGCCGTCTCCTCTAAGGAAGACTTTTTAACGACACACAGCTCTAAAAGAGAAGTAGGCACTAGCTTAACCATCAACAAAGTCAAAACAGCTCGCATTTTTCCCATTTGTACTTTAAGATCTTCAAGGTAGATAACCTCCACTTCTGACAACAACTCTGTCAAGTCAAACCCTTTGGCTTTCAACTTTGTGACAAACTGCTTAGAGGCGACTATATGTGTAATATTGGCTACTTTTAATGCGTGGCGTAAAGAGGCTTCTCCACTAGAGTAATTGAGATTGACAACAGTTTTACCCAGTGTCAATAGAGCCATATTTGCCATAGAACCTCCCACAGAGGTAGGAAGAAGTAGCCCAATATTTTGGGTAGGCTTTAGAGACTTTTTCAGTGCCGAAGCCATCATCAGTGTCCCTGCGACAAATCTATCGCCACTGACTTCAACACCTGTTGAGTCTGCCATACAGAGTTTAGCCCCTACCTCTTTGGCACTACGCAACCAAGCCGATTGGACACAAGGAAGACGCTTGGCATAACTTTGCCAACTCTGTATGGAGAGTTCAAAGACTGCTTTTTTCACCTGCGTCGCATTACTGTGAATATCTAATGCTTTACCAAATGTCACAGAGATATCTTTGCTCTTTGTACGCTTCATTTTACTTGAAGCGTGAGAGAAGTTATCTTCCCAGAGTCCACGAAGGTAAAAAGGGACAATCAGAGCATTCTCTACCTCTTTTGTTGCCACCTCAAACCCTCTTTGAAAGATGCTTAAGTGACCATTACGAGAGAGATGCCCCTCAGGAAAGAGTGCCACACACTCCCCATTTTCAAGGGCTTCACTCACTTTTTTTAAGGCTGTTTTACTCCCTCTACTTGAGATAGGAATAACGTTAAAAAACTTGAAAAAAGGTTTAAGGTACCACTTCTCATAGTAGCTTCTCTCCATCACAAAACGTATCTGTGTGGGGTATGCCATCTGTAAAATAGCCCAATCTAAAAAGGAGATGTGGTTTCCCAAGAGTAGTACCCCTGTGTTTGAAGGCATATTCTCTAACCCCTCTACGTGAAGACGATACTTAAAGCCTATCATCATACGCACAACATAGCGTACTAACGACTGAGGCAACTTTACAAAGGTGTACCCCATTCCTAAAAATGAAACCAGCGCAACACTGTAAAAAAGTCCATTTGAACTTAACTCAAAGTAACCAAAAAATGCTGTTAAAAGTAAGAAGAAAAACATACTCACATTTTGCATAAAGTTATTACCCGCAAGAACCTTTCCTAATATTGATGAGGGGGTAGCAAACTGAATAATGGCATTGAGTGGCACCATAAAAAGTCCTGCTGAAAAACCAAATACAAAGAGTACTCCTGCCATACCTGCTAAGCTTGTCAACGTAGGCAACACAAACAGTGCTACAGTTACTCCCAATGCTCCAAGAGGAATGGTACCTGTCTCAATGTAGTTTTTACTCACACGCCCTGCAACTATTGAGCCTACTATCATACCTACTCCAGACATGGCAAGGAGTCCTTGTGCTGTTACCGTGTTGGTAATACCTAAGTTGGTTTTGAGATACTCCCCAAAGATAGCCAAGACCACTTGTGAGACACCCCACAAAATACTAAGCCCAATAATGCTTAGCCACACCGCATCATTCTCTTTCATGGTTGCAATATTTGCCTTGAGGTAGTTAAGCTTTTGATAGGAGTTTACTTCAAAATGCAAAGAGCTGTCTGTTTTAGCCACATGAAAAATACGTACCAAACGTCGTGCCAAAAAGTACTCTACGATGCTTGCACCTATGAGCAAAAAGCCTACGGGAGTGATATATGTCAATATCTGTGAAGGGTTGACACTTTGGTTGTCTAAAAAGTGTTCAAACAGAAGTGAGTAGAGTACTGCACCTGCCAAAATAGAGACAATTGTCACCGCTTGTACCACGGCATTTGCTTGGGCTAAGTTTTTATTGCCTGTCATCTCTTTAATAAGTCCATATTTCGCAGGAGAGTAGATGGCAGACTGTGCCGCAAGAACAAAGGTAAGCAAAAAGGCAAACCAAAACCAGCCCATAGTGTAAGAGAATAAAATAAGGGTTGTGATTCCAATGGCAAATGCAGAAGCATACTCAATAACTTTTGTTTTAGGATACTTATCGGCAATAAAGCCAGCGGGAGAGAAGAGAAAGATAAAAGGCAATAAAATAAGCGCATTCACACTCGCTGTCAAGACAATAAGCTCAGAGCCTTCATAGGCTTTAAAAATAGTATTTTGTAAGATAATTTTATGTCCCAGATCTG
>Ga0256843_1002898_pt1 | contig 12284 bp, 11 predicted proteins | sample AlvinellametaG_FD_191572 | JGI IMG/M metagenome (GOLD analysis project Ga0256843, IMG submission 191572) | Pompeii worm associated microbial communities from hydrothermal vent at the East Pacific Rise, Pacific Ocean - Alvinella | ecosystem: Host-associated > Annelida > Integument > Unclassified ... | reverse complement strand
GAGCAAATCACCAAAAAATTTTAGACAATATTATCAATATGAGTAAAGAAGATATTGCAAATGCTGTTCCTGAGACTACAATGGTTAGTACTTATGTTCAAATCAAAAAACTTTTTGAAACAAGAGAAGCAAGCAAAAATAGTTTCGATTTGCCACCTGAAAAACTTGAAGAGATTTTGAATCAAATTAGAATTGGAAAAGCAAAAAGTGAAAAAGCAAAAACAAGAATGGCAAAATCAAATCTTAGACTTGTCGTTTCAATTGCAAAAAGATATACAAACCGTGGTCTTCCTTTTCTTGATTTAATTCAAGAAGGAAACATCGGACTTATGAAAGCAGTAGATAAATTTGAATATCAAAAAGGATATAAGTTTTCAACATATGCTACTTGGTGGATACGTCAAGCAATAAGCAGAGCAATTGCAGATCAAGCAAGAACAATTAGAATTCCAATTCATATGATCGAAACAATCAACAGAATTAATAAAATAAAAAGAAAATATCTTCAAGAAACTGGAAAAGAGCCAGATATCGAAACAATTGCAAAAGAAGTAGGACTCTCAGTTGATAAAGTTAAGAATGTAATTAAAATCACAAATGAACCAGTTAGTCTTGAGCAGCCAGTTGGAGACAAAGAAGATGGAAGATTTGGAGACTTTATTGAAGATACCTCATCTCTTAGTCCAACTGATGTAGTAATGAATGATGATCTAAATCAGCAAATTGATGAAATTTTATCAAACCTTAGCGAAAGAGAGCAAGCTGTAATTAGAATGAGATATGGTTTACTTGATGATATGAGTGATAGAACATTAGAAGAAATTGGAAAAGAGTTAAATGTTACAAGAGAAAGAGTAAGACAGATTGAAAGTAGTGCTATCAAAAAGTTAAAACACCCAAAAGTTGGAAGAAAATTAAAAAATTATATTGAAGATTAAAATTCTTTCATTCTCCCTTCTGGGAGATTGATCTTTTAAAATTTTCACATCCGCAAGGATCAAAATGAAAAAATATAAATTTTATGCTCTAATAATTGGAACTGAAATTTTAAATGGAAGAAGAGAAGATAGTCATTTTAAATTTCTTTTAGAAGCTTTAAAAGAGTACGGATATACTCTTTCTGGATCATTTATTATTGAGGATAATCCAGACTTAATTGTAAAAACAGTTAAATTTATCGCTTCTTTGCCAGATTCAATCCTTTTTAGCTTCGGTGGAATTGGATCTACTCCTGATGATTATACAAGAATGGCAGCAGCAAAGGCTCTTAGAGATGGAAATCTTTACACTCACAAAGAAGCTCTTAAGATAATAGAAAAAGAAAGAGGTAAAAAAGCTTATCCGTATGCTATAAAAATGGCTGAACTTCCAAAAGATGCTAAACTTTTAGAAAATCCAGTTAATAAAATGCCAGCATTTTATCTTGATGATAGATTCTTTTTTATGCCAGGCTTTCCCCAAATGAGCCATCCAATGGTAAAATTTATTTTAAAAAATATTCTAAATTTAGATAAAAAGAGAAAAAAACTCTATCGCTATACTCTAACAGCTCTTACAAGAGAAGGGAATTTAATAGATGTAATGGAAAAACTTCCAAAAGAAGTAGAACTCTCAAGCCTTCCAAAACTCTACTTAGATGGATTTAGAGTAACAATTTCTATTGCTAGTGAAGATGAAAAGTTGGCAAAGGAAGCTTTTGAAATGTTTAAAAATGCCCTGGAAGAAAAAGGCATCTTTTACTCTTTAGGAGAAGATATCTCTTCTACCAATCAATAGATTGAATTCTATTTAAACTAATTGGAAAGAGCAAAGATGAATTTGTAGTAAAATTTATGTATCCTACAAAATTCCCTTTGCTTGTTCTTTTTATATACATTAGTGTATTTCCATCAGGAGAGAATTTTGGAAATTGATTTATTCCACTACTAGTTAATGGTCTTGGAGTAGCAGCAGAAGTTGTTGTTAAATAGATATTAAAAGATTTTGCTCCCTCTTTACTAGAATAGACTACTTTATTCTCAAAAGCATCACAAGCATCATTATTTTTTCCATGAAAAACAAGAGCATCTACACTTCCATCTAAAAGAGATTTTTTAAAAATATTTGCAAATCCTAAACGATTCGAGACAAAAACAATCGATTTTTCACTGTCTGCAAATTTACCTCCTACATCAATTCCACTAAATTTTGTGACTCTTTTTAATTTTTTTGAATCTAAATTGTAGATATAAATATCTGGTTGAGAATTTGGAGCCATTGTTAAGAGGAGTTTTCTTCCACTTCTACTAATATCAGAACAAGTTAACATACCTTCTGAAGAGATAATTTTTGTAATTTTCCCATTTTTAAGATTTAAACGATACAAAGTAGGGATTTTTTTATTAAAAGAAGTATAAATTATACTATTTTGTTTTTTGTCTCCCCAAACTGGAAAGATATTCAATCCTCCTTTGATAATTGTCTTTTGATAGGTAAAAGTATAATCTGCAAGTGCAATGATGCTCTCTTTTTTTCCTATATATTTTGAAAATACAATATAACGATTTAACCAATTTATAGGCTTAAAACCTAATTTTTTATTAATATCAATTACAGCCTTATGAATTAGAAAGGGAAATTTTTTGGGATTATTTATTGAGTAAGCTGATTCTAAGATCTTTTTAGAGTCTCTTGCTCTAAAAAGTTTTATAAAAAGATCTACTTTTGAACCCTGAGATAGTATTTTATACTTCAAAACATACTCACTACTTCTAAATTTTGGATTAAAAAGATCTAAAAAACTCTCTTTTGAATAAGTTTTGCTTGGAAGAAAGTGGCTACTAATTTTAAAATCAGAAATGAAAATATCAAAACTTTTTCTATTGAATTGATTTTGACCGCTTGCATCAATAATAACAATTTTTGCTCTTTGATCTACATCTTTTTTAATCTCAAGTGTTGCATCAACACCATAAAGAAAATAACTAAAAAGAAGAAAAAGTATCAACCTCATTATAAAACCTTTAAATTAAAAGTAGTTTTGCATAAGTTTAGCAGAAATTGCCTTGACATACTGCCTAAAATCTTTTATTAAAAATTCTATTTAAAAAGCTAAAAAAAATATACAAAATCTTATATTTAAAATCAATCTAAAAAAATATAAATTAATCTTTAAAAGTCTTGTTATCTTTGATTTATTTTAAGTAAATAGATTAATAAGTTAAATACTAAAAAGAAGTTTTTTTTCTTAAAAAATAGTTCAGGCTTTAAAAAAACTTATCTAAAGTCCTTATCTTTTATAAATAAGAAATACATATTTTTAAATATTAAAGAGGCCAAAAAACCGATATTTAACTTTAGATAAATAATTTTTAGTAATGATTTAAATCTCTTTTATCTAAAAAAAGCTAATAATATTTATTTTATGCACTTTTTTAAGATAATCTAATTGCTTTAAGCATCATTTAAGTAATAGCGTGTTATTATTATGAAGATTAACAACTGTAAGCTCCTCTCCCGAGGAGCTGCAAGGCCAAACCCGTTGCGAGACGGGGACGGAAAACCATGGGTCTCTCTGAGATTGCCAGGTTGCCGGTTGTTGATGACAGAGTAAGATGCACATTCTTGTGCACCTCCCCTGCCTTCCAACAACCCCAATTAATTTATCGCAAGTAAGTTTTAAAAAGAAGAGAAAGCTTTTAAAGTAGCTTTAGAGTATTACTCTATTTAAATTGGCTACTTATTTTGGAGATTAGACGTTATGGAGATTAGGAGATTTTTTAGCTCTCTCTTCTTTATATATTAATGTAAGACTTTTCTTGCGATAGATCCTCTTGTTATGCAGTTGTTAAGAGATTGTATAAAGAGGAGACTATCATGTGGAGATTTGGTAAGGAGACTTTAGCTGCTTTAATAGCTTTAAGCTTGGTTGGTTGTGGAGGCGGAAGCTCTTCTGAGGCTTCTTCTGGTGATAACTTTCAAAACAGAGTAGTTCAAACACAAAAAGCTCCAACAAACTCAAAAGTAGACTCATTAAATATTCAATCTCACAGAGGTTACTATTTAGATAGCGAAGTAAAAGGTATCGATTATGAGTGTGGAGAATTCAATGGAAAAACTTCTGGAGATGGGTTATTTCTTTTTGAAGAAGGAAAAGGGTGTACTTTTAGCATTGGAGATGTAGTAATCAAAACTATTCCAGAAGATAAACTTTTTGATGGAGTAACAATTTTAGAAAAAAATATAACTATAGCAAGAGTTCTTCAAACTATGGATATCGACAACAATCCAAAAAATGGAATTGATATTGAAGAAGAAGCAAAAGAGTGTTTAAAAGAATCTCTTCCAAAAAGTGAAGAAGATTTTGATAGTTTAGTTGAATGTTTAAACAATGCTAATATTCCTGATTTTGTAAAAAGAGACTATGCAGTAACTGCTGATGAAGCAAAAGATCACATTGAATATACAAAAGATTCTTTGGTTCCTGTTGCAAAAAGCTTTACAGTAGGAACTACTCAAAATATGGATGTAGAAATTAATATCTTAGCTCAAAATCCAAGAAATGATATGTTAACTTATAAAATTATCTCTTCTCCAAAAAATGGAACTTTAAGTGGAAAAGCTCCAAATTTAATTTATACTCCAAATCCATCATTTACTGGAGTTGATAGTTTCTCTTATGTTGTTTCAAATAGAAGATTCAGCTCTGAAATTGCAACTATTACAATTGAAGTTACTCCAAAAAAATCTATTTTAAAAGATAGCGCTTTGAAAAATAACGCAAAAACTTTACAAAATCAAATTGTAGATGATAATATTTTTGTAGATGCTTCTGATAGAGTTGTTGTTTATCAAACTTCAAAAATTAGCAGCAATAGTGACCTTACTACTCCTCAAATGGCAAAAATTACAAAAGATCTTTATACAAAATTTAGAGATGATTTTGACTTTATTTTTGTAATTAGTGATTCAAACAGAGATAAATTTAGTTATTCTGGATTATATTTTGGTGTAAAAAATGATACTGATAATCTTGGAAATAGAAAATACGATTATACATCTTACTATGGTTCAAAAGGAAGATTGCAAGGAATTGTACACTTTCCATCAGTTGATAAATTCCAAAGAGGCCCAAAACTTCATGAATTACTTCACAGATGGGCAAATAGTATTATTGATGTAAAAATTAATGGAAAACCAAGCAGACATTGGGGTTATAATGGATTTGACAAAAGAGGTCAGCTTGGAGGATTTGAAATTAATACATTAAAAGTTGAAAAAGGTAGCTTAGAAAATGGAGGAATCTTTTCAGCAAGACTTTTTGGATCAAATGCAAACGGTGGAGATAGTTTGCCTTACAACAAAATTGAATTATATTTAATGGGGTTAATCAGTGCTGATGAGGTTGGAGATATTATGATTAGTAAAAATGCAAAATATATTCAAACTAATGGAACAAGAGTAGAATTTTCAGCTGATAGCATTCAAAAAATCTCTTTTACAGAATATCTAAACAAAATTGGTTTAAAACCAAGAGCAAGAAACAATAGAGAAAGTTATAAAGTATTGACAGTTATTTTGACAAATAAAACTCCATCTCAAACTACTATTGATAAAGTTAGTAAAATTATTAAAGATTTTGGAAAAGATGGAAGTGATGGAAATGATAGAATCTATAATCTTTATGAGGCTACAAATGGAAAACTTCATTTAGAAGTTTCTAATATCTCTGACTCTATCAAATAATCTTGAGGCTTTTTTGCCTCAAACTCTTCTTAGTCTAAAAAAAATTTCTTACAGCAATTTTGATAAAATTATCAAAGTTTGGCTAAAATCTAAAAGATTTTATTTTAAAGGAGATTTATGAAAAAAATAGAATTCGAAGAGAAATTATTAAGTGAAATTGAGGCTGATATTGAAATTGTTATTGTAATAAATAAAAATTTTGATCAAAGATTTACAGATGCAAACAAAGATCTTCTTTTAAAAATTGGTTTCAAAGGAGAACAAGACGAAGTTGCACTTTTACCAGAAAAAAATAAACTATTTGTGGGTGCTTCTTCAATAGAGGCAAAAGATATCAGATCAGCTTCAGCAGTTGCAGTTAGAGCTTTGCAAAATACAGAATATAAAACTGCAAAAATGGCAATTTATCTAAATCATCCAGATTGCACTTCAGTAGTTAGAGCTCAAGCTGAAGGATTGCTTCTTGGAGGATATAAATTTGATAAATATAAAAGCAAAAAGAGTAAAAGTGGTCTAAAAAGTGTAACTCTTTCAATTGAAGAGTATAATGGATATGAGGTAAATATTCCAGCAATTTCTAGAGCAATTAAAAAAGCTAAAATTTCAGCTGAAGCTACAAATTTTACAAGAGATATTGTCAATACTCCTCCAGATGATGTTTATCCAAAAATTATGGCAAAAATTGCAAAAGATTTAGCAAAAGATGGAAAGTTAGAGTGCAAAGTTTTAGGCGAAAAAGAGCTTAAAAAAGAGGGGATGAATGCTCTTTTGGCAGTTGCAAGAGCAAGTCGCCACAAACCAAAATTGATTCATCTAAGTTATAAACCTAAAAATCCAAAAGCAGTTGTAAGTATTATTGGAAAAGGTTTAACTTATGATAGCGGAGGACTTAGTTTAAAACCATCTGATTTTATGGTAACAATGAAATTAGACAAAAGTGGAGCCTCTGCAGTATTTGGAGTTATGAAAGCTTTAAAAGAGTTAAACTTAAATATTGAAGTTCATGGATTCGTAGGTGCAGTAGAGAATATGATTGGAGGAGATGCTTACAAGCCAGATGATGTTTTAAAAGCCAAAAATGGAAAAACTATTGAAGTAAGAAATACCGATGCAGAAGGTAGATTGGTCTTAGCTGATGTTTTATGTTATGCTCAAGAGCAAGTAAAAGCTGATTATATTTTTGATCTTGCCACTTTAACTGGTGCTTGTGTAGTTGGTCTTGGACAGTACACTTCTGGAGTTATGGGAAATTCAGATGATCCAGTAAACAGAGTCCTTTATGCAGGAAATATTTTAAGTGGAGAGATGGTTACAAAGTTGGATTTTAATAGATTTTTAAGAAAAACTCTAGAGAGTAAAATTGCTGATATTTGCAATATTTCAAATAGCAGATATGGAGGAGCAATTACTGCTGGGATGTTTTTGAGTGAATTTATAGATGAACACCACAAAGACAAATGGGCTCATATTGATATTGCCGGACCTGCTTTTGTAGAGCATGAGTGGGGAGAAAATCCAAGTGGAGCAAGTGGAGCTGGAGTAAGAATGATGATTCGTCTTCTAGAAAAGCTAGATAGAGGAGAAGAGCACAAAACATCAAATGATGAGTAAAAAATTTTTAAATATCTCAACAATTTTTCTATAAAAAAAAGAGTATAATCTCCCAAAAAAGGAGATTATACTATGAAGCCTTATTTTAGAGTAGCTACAATGGCTTATTTAATTTTGCTAGGAGCTACTTTTGGAGCTGTAGTTTTTGCTGGAGCAGTTGTTGCACCTGTAATTTTTAATTCAAAAGAGTATCTATTTTCTTCTATTCTAAACCATTACCAAGAGGGCTTATTGATGACTCAAAACTTTATTCGTTTAAGTTATTTGGTAAATCTTACAATGATTTCTATTTTTTTGTATGAAGGGTATAAATATAAAATGGGAGAAAGAGACAAATTTACCTCATCAGCAACTCTACTTGCAATTATGAGTGGAGCTTTGTTTAGTTTTTATTATTTGCCAGATATTATAAATATGCAATTAGCAGGAGAAGCTATGACAAAAACTAAAGAGTTTATAAATACCCACAAAGGAAGTGAAATAGATTTTAAAATTTTTGCCTTTTCTCTGCTTGCTTTGATGATTTTGAATATGAAAAAGGCTTGTAAATAGTGGAAAAGTTATCTCATCCTTTTGAACCAATTATTTTTGAAGATTCAAAAATCTTAATTTTGGGTTCTTTTCCTAGCATCAAATCTTTTGAGAATAGTTTTTATTATTCTCATCCTAGAAATCAATTTTGGAAGATCTTACATAAAATTACATCTTATCCAGTAAATAATAAAGATCAAAAAATTTGGCTTTTAAAAAGATATAAATTGGGATTGTGGGATATTATAAAAAGTTGCAAACGTTCAAACTCTTTAGATAGCTCTTTAAAAGAAATTAAAGCAAATGATATAAAAACTTTACTAAAAAATTATCCTTCCATAAAAAAGATAGCTTTTACAGGAAGAAAAGCTGAAGAAATTTATAATAAATTCTTTAAAGATCTAGATATTCCAACTTTTTATTTACCTTCTCCTTCTTCTGCTTATGCCAAACTTTCTCTTGAAGAAAAAGCAAAAATCTATAAAGAAATTTTGGAACTTTAAAAAGTTATTTTTGGTAATCATCTTCTAACAATCTTTTCCTTATTTTTGGATTTAAGAGTGTCTCATTTTGTAAAACTCTTCTTTTCATCTCAAAGAAATCAATAAGACCTTTTTGTTTTTTCTCTCTTGCTCCAAATCCATATCCAAGAGGAGTTTTATCCTTTACTCCATACCAAGCAATTTTTGCATCAATCCATCTTTTTGTATCAATTGTATAGACCCAAAGTTTAATTTTTTCTCCAAGAGCTTGTTCCTTTAGCCACAAAATCATATCTGCTGGCTCTCCAAAAAAGTAAGTATCTCCATTTTCTTTTACTGCTTCAGCAGCATTTTCATAAGATCTAATCAACATTTTAGAAATTGTATCATTTGTCTTTTCTAAAGTAAAAGGGATTGGGTATGCTTTTGTATTTCCCTTTACAACAAAAATTGGATCATCTTTTTTATAAATAGAAAAAAATATTATTACAACAATAAAAAAAGCAAATAGATAACTAAAAATTCTAGCTACTTTTTTCACTACATCTCCATTCCTGGCATAGAATTAGTATCAATTTCTTGGAGAAAAGTTCCATTTTCAAAGTAGTAAAATCCCACATAAAAAAGATTTAACAAAACAAAAGCGAATAAAAAGACTCCCATCCAAAAGAGAAGTTTTTTACTTTCTCCTTGAAAAAAATATTTAGAAATTAATCCTAAAAATCCCAAAAAGATTCCACCAAGCAAAGTGCCCCAGATCAAATATCCAATATAATTATATTCTCTTTGAAGCATACAAAATGGACAATTGTGATTTGGCTGAGCATAAATGTATGGTCCAAAAAAATAGAGTTGAGCATAATAGGCAATCTGTAAAAACAAAAGAAGTCCTAAAAAAAGTAAAATATCTACTTCTCCAATCCAAGCAGAAATAATCAATCCAAAAAGAAGAAAAAAAAGTAATAAAAGGGTATTTTGATCAAGTCCATAAGGCAAAGGATTAACTCCTTCCAAAAGCCCATATAAAGTTGAACAGCAATTTATGACTTTATGAATATCAATTGCTCCAAAAAATTTAAAATCCCAAAAAAGCTCTAAAGTAAAAGAAAGAGCCACAAAGATCAAAAGGGCCATTTTAGGTCTAAAAAATGGATATTTTCCACTTTTTAAATCTTGTTTATTTAAAACAATCCAAAGTCCAAGTAAAAAAAGGTTAAAAACCTTAAGATATAAAAGTTCCATTCCGTAATTATTAAAGCTAATTACCCCAGCCCCACACATTGCTCCAGGAACCACACCACTTAAATAGTCAATTGTAAAGACAAAATAGGGTAAGAGTAAAAATTTAATAGGAGCAAGAGCCAAAATAGAAGTTGTAATTAACCAAGCAACTCTTTCCCTTTTATACTGCTTTTGTGAATAACTCTTAAAATCCCATTTCAAAAATAACCAAATTCCAATCAAAGCTAAAATGAAAAAAATAAACCAAATTAAACTCTCAGTACCCAAAAAAAGAGCAACATACTCATTTTTTAAAATTGCATTATTTACAGATTTTTCCATCTTCTAAAATAACTTTTCTAGTTTTAAAAGGGAGTTGATCAAAGATTGGATCATGAGTTGCTATTATTATTGTTTTTTGTCTTTTATAAAGGTCTTCTAAGATATGGATTAGATTTTGAGAATTTTCTTTGTCTAAGTTTGCTGTTGGTTCATCAAATAAAAGTAGTGGTGGATCATTTACCAAAGCTCTTGCAATTGCACACCTTTGTTTTTCTCCTCCAGAAAGAGTTGAAACAAAATCAAAACTTTTATGCTCAATTTTTGCCAACTTTATCACTTCTTTAGCACGTTTTATCTTCTTTTCTTTTGGTAAATCTAAAGGAATTAGAGGAGCTAAAACATTTTCAAAAAGTGTTAGATGAGAAATTAGATTAAAACTTTGAAATACAATTCCAACCTTTTTTTGACGATATTGATCTAAATGTTTTTCAGGAATTTTTGCAATATTTATTCCATCTATTTCTACAGCTCCAGAAGTTGGTCTTTCAAGTCCAGCCAAAATTGATAAAAGCGTACTTTTCCCACTTCCACTAACTCCTTTTAAAATTAAACACTCTTTTTCTTCTATTTTTAAGTCTATCTCTTTCAAGGCTATAAAGCCATTTTCAAACTCCTTTTTTAACTCCTTTAACTCCACCATCAAAGCATAGCCTCCTTTGGAGAAGTTGTAGCAATTTGCCAAACAGGAATTAAAATTGCAACCAAATAAGGAAATCCAAAGAGTAAAAATATAGAAACCAATTCAAAAATATCAACTTGAGGAGTAAGATACAAAGAGATATCAAAATTTGAAGTTAATAAAAAAAGGTTGTCAAATCCTTTTGCTCCAAATCCAAAGATATAAATCCAAGCAAGAGCTACTCCAAAAATGTATGCAAAAATAATTAAAACTAAATTTTCATAAAATTTTATACTCAAAACATCCCCAACACTCCACCCAGTTGCTCTTAAAATTCCAATTTCCCGTTTATAAGAGCCAAAAATTTGAGAATATCTTTGATAAATCAAAATTACAAATGCTAAAATCACAGTTAAAAAGCTCAATAAAAAAAATCCGCTTCTATAATCAAAAAGTTCTTCATAAGCTTTTTTGCTCTCTTTTTTACTAACCACTCTTAAATCATAGTCTAAAGAGGCTATTTTTATAGGAATAATCTCCCATTCTAACTCATTTGGAACATTAAAAGTAAAATCTGTAACTTCTCTACTTTTTAAACCTAAAATTTTTTGAGCAGTCTTTAAATGAGTAATTACTAAATCATTTGAAAAAAGAGATGTAAGTTTAGGCAAAGATCCAAAAAGTTTTAAATCAACTGCTTTTCCTTTGGGTGTAAAAAAACGTAAAGTATCTTTTTTGTTAGTTTCTTGCATCCATTTTTTTACTCCTTCTCCTACAATCATAAAATCTCTTCTTGAAAAAAATTTATTTAAATCTAAGTTTTTTAAAAGTAAAGCTAATGTTTTATGACTTTGTTCATCTAAAAAATCTATTCCAAGTAATAAGACACTTTTTGTTTTTGAAAAATAGTAGCGGCTCCAAACCCGTGGAGAAATTTGAGTAGTTCCAGGAATTTCGATAATTTCTTCTCCAATATTTTTATGAATAGGAACAATTTCATCCCCTCTTACTTTTTGAACTACAAAATCTGGTTCTGCTTCTAGGGCAAAGAGCAAACTTGTCTGCAAAGATTTTGAAATTAATAAAATTGAAGCAATAAAAAAGACTAAAATTATAGACAAAATAAAGCTTGGAAGATACTCTTTGAATCTTCGTGAAAGGTTTCGCATTGCAAATAAAAAACGATTAGTTGGCATTTTTAAAAGAATCTTTTAAAGAATAGATAAAATTTAATCTATCAGCAGAGGGCAATTCTGGATAAATTGGGTAGCAATGAGGTTGGAATCTTCTTTCTCTAGGTTCAAACCAGAAACTTCCAAAAGAAAATGAAGCAAGCCTTGTAACAAAGACTACCTCTTTAGAAAGAGTAAGAATCTTTTTTTTGGGAATTTTAAAATTGATATAAACTGCTAGCAAAATCAAAAAAAAAGCTAAAATCAATAAAATCAAAACACCTCTATAAATTTTAAAACTCATTTTTTTGAACTTTTTGTATCATATCCAAAGAGATTTCATCAAATTTTATAATTTTTTTTCCTCTATGATCATTTAAAAAGATTTTAGCATATTTTAACTCTTTAAAAGGGATAAAATCCCATCCCATTGGACCTTTTATATTTGAGCCTACCACAAAAAAGGCTTTTTTTGCATCAATAGGTTTTAGGGTATAGAAATCTTGTACTAAAATTTCAGAAATTTTTGATCTATCAAAATGATATTTTTCTCTCTTTAGATAAAACCTCATCATATCTTTT
>Ga0256843_1002897_pt1 | contig 12290 bp, 5 predicted proteins | sample AlvinellametaG_FD_191572 | JGI IMG/M metagenome (GOLD analysis project Ga0256843, IMG submission 191572) | Pompeii worm associated microbial communities from hydrothermal vent at the East Pacific Rise, Pacific Ocean - Alvinella | ecosystem: Host-associated > Annelida > Integument > Unclassified ... | reverse complement strand
AAGACGAACTCATGCCACGCTACGCAAAACTGATCTACAACGGTTACTGGTGGTCGGCAGAACGTCAAATGCTACAAGCCGCCATCGACAAAACACAGGAAAACGTCAACGGTGAAGTAAGACTCAAACTCTACAAAGGAAACGTCACCGTAGTAGGAAGAAGCTCACCAAACTCCCTCTACTCCGAAGAGCACTCTACATTCGAAGAAGATGAAGTTTATAACCAAAAAGACGCAGAAGGATTCATCCGCCTCAACGCGCTTCGATTTATCATCGAAGGGAAAAAACAACCGGAGAGAATTAAGAGAATGTTTGGAGAGGGGTAATTACCCTCTTTCAAACACTTTCCTCATTTTACAAGAACTGCTTAAACAACCCTTTGACCATCTCTTTCGGATTGGTAAGATTTTGCTCGGTGATATCGAAATTTCTCAACTTCTCCACAATTTTCTTTCTTGTTTTATTGAATATACTATTTTTGAGCAGTTTGTCCACTTCATGAGGGATCTTTTCTTGAATATATCTCGCTCCATCCAGACCTACTTTCGGATTATCCAGTCCACCTTGTATAACACCTAGCAAATCTTTTCCCTCTATATTCAAATCAAAGTGTGCATCTATGATATTGTTTTCTCTTTCGTATTTTCCTTTCTCAATCACAATAAAACTTTGTTTAGCTCTGGCATCCAAATCGAACATGACCAAAGACGGTTCGATATCAGCATACAACAACGCTTGATCGTATCTCTTTTCAGGGACATCGATAGAAGTGTATTTTTTCAAAATTCTGGTATATGGATTTGGCAAAATTCTGAGATCCTTCAGTTTGGCTCTGACTTTTCCCTGTTCACTTTTGAGGTTGTATCTCATATTGCCAGATAGTTCTCCTGCCGCTATTTGCGGACGTGAAAATGTCCAAAAAACTCTTTTCAGAGGTACAGAGGTAAATTTTACCTGTAGATCTTCTCCCTCCAAAAGATATACGATTTCTCCATCAAGGCTCTTTGTCGTGCCTACTATTGTTTTGCGCTTTTCATCAAGTTTCGCAACGCCTTCAGTTAAAAGACTTCCTCTGAGTTTTTTACCGGTAACAGGTTCCAGTCTGGCAAGTTTCGGTATCTCCAAACGATACTCTGCTTGCGCTTGTTTTTTTTGAAGATCGACTTTTCCATCTTTGAGAGAGAGGATTCCAAGTGTCGTTACAACTGTTCCTGTAAAAGCCGGTTTTGACTTGTCCCCTTTCGCATAGATTTTGGCACCATAACGAAAGTCCTGCGGAAGATTGATATTAAACTCCTTTTGTATCAGTTGCGTATCCACCTTTCCGTCTTCTAAAAACAAGGAAACATCACCGTCAAAAGTTTGGGTATTTATATTTAGTATAGAGAGGTCGATTTGTGCATCAAATGTTCCCTCAAGGTACGGTTTTTGACCGGCAAGCACTAAAAAACTTTTCAAATGACCTCTTGTGACATCCACATGTACATCTTGTAAAGTCTCATCCTCTTTGATAAGATGATAATCGAGTTTTGCATTAAGTGCATCTCCAGCCCCACTTAAAGAGAAACGATGGGAATTTCCTTTTACTTTTCCTCTAAGAGCGATCTTCTCTTGTACAAAAAATGTTTTTGTTTTAAAAGTATTGGCAAAAAGCAAGTAATCCAAATCAAAAGTTTGTGACCAAAGATCCACCGATCCTTCTACATGAACTCTTAAACTTTGATTGACAGTCAAGTTCGCATCGATATGGGACGAGGTAAAATGAAGTGCATTTATTTCTATAGTATAATCTCCGCTTTTTTGAGAAAGATATGCATTTAAAAGAGGCTTAAGTGTATCATTACTCCCGACCGTAAGAAGAAGAGCAAAAGCACCCCCTGTAAATAGAGGTACCAAAAAAAGAAATGATATAAGATAGTACATTGATAACCTTGCAAAGCAATATCTTGTATTTTAGCGAAAAATTCTCAGAGCAGCTTTTACCGGACTTTTTTACAACTTCTTCAAAATAATCTCAAACACAGCGCCTTCGCTGTCGTTTGAGACGGAGATCATCCCTCCCATATACTCTTCTACGATGATGCGTGTCATATAAAGCCCGAGTCCTGTGCCTTCGCTCTCTTCTTTAGTTGTAAAATACGGTTCGAAAATATGTTCGATCACTTCATGAGGGATGCCGCCGCCATTGTCCTGGATGGTTAAAACGATATACTTTTCATTCTCTTCAAGCATAATGGTTATCTGCTTGTGTAACACTTTTTCATTTTTTTGCAAAGCATCTCTGGCATTGTGTACGATGTTAAGCACCGCTTGTCCGAATTCGTTTGGATAACCTTCGACATACACTTTTTCAGGGCACTTTGCAACCAGATCTATCTCCGTATGATCAAGCATCGGTGTGATCAAGTCGATGATATGCGCGATGATCTCATTGATACAAAAGCGCTGTTTTTTTCTGTCCGGTTTAAAAAACTCTTTATAATCTTCAGCAATTTTCAACATCTCCTCGATCTGGACTTTCGTATCGGCATAAAATTTTTCGACACTCTCATCACTGATTTTACCGCGTTTGTAGTTGAGATAAAAAGATTGATGTATCAACGAAAGGTTGTTCAGCGGCTGTTTCCATTGATGGACGATCAGCGATATCACTTCGCCCATCTTTGCAAGTCGCGCCTGAAAAAACATCAACCTGTCTTTTTGTCTGTTTCGTTCCACTTCCTGTTTGATTTTACTTTCTAAAGAGATATTGAGTGCGGAGAGTTCATGAAGCACTCTGTTTTTTTCTACAAAAAGCACGCCTATGATCAAGACGATCAAAACCTGCGCCAGTATATAAAAGTTAAGATTGATCAAGTTCGTCATCTCATCGTAAATCGAAAAAATACCTATATGATAGTTGGTGCTGTAAATAGCGATCAACGCTATAACGATAATCGAAAACAGAGCGTAAACCACACCGTTTTTATACGAAAGCAACAACACCAGCGGAACGATCGTGATACCGAAAAGAATCGAACTGTTTTCAATAGGAACGACATACATGAACAAATACGAAGCCAGACCAAGAACCAACGCAACTGCTGACATCTTCAAATAGTTCACTCTTTTATAGTTGTGATAAAACAGAAGTAAAAACGGAGTCAAAAGCAACTGTCCCATCAGATTGCCGAACCACCATGAAAAAAAGATCTTGAAAATTTCATCTTTGCCGATCATTTCGTAGAAAAAGAGTACCGTCGTTCCCCACAAAGCGCTAAAAGGCTGCAATACGAACACTACGACGGCAATCAGCCTGTAAACATCTTCGATACGGTATAAGCGCGTATCGAACGATATCTTTTTGAAAATATAATAAGCAAGTAACGCTTCAAGAGTGTTCCCCGTAGCAACCAGAAGTGCCGGTTCCCATGAAAACCCCTGATGTACGGCAAGCATAAATTGTCCTAGAAATATCCCCGCAACAACACGCCTGCCAAAAAGCAACACGCCTGCCAGGGCAAAGCCCTCCGGGAAAAAAAGTGAGATAGTCACAATCATATTGTCTATGGTATAGTAAAGGCTTAGCTTACCTGTAAAGAAGTAAAGCAAAGCCATCACCACGATCAATATCATCGTTCGTATGTCAAAAAGTGTTCGGGATAAAAAAATATTCTTCAAATAAGTGCCTGTGTATTGTATTGATACTATATTACTATAATTATATCCATTGTAGACGACGAGTGATAAAAAAAGACTGAAAGTTTACCCTTTTTACGGACTTTTTCGCATTATTTCACATTCTTTATGTTATAAGGAATAATTATTTCGAAGCAGGCACCGCGATATTCTTCTCCATCATAAGAAAAAGTTTTGTTTTCAACCTTTATGCTTCCGTGCATATGTCTGATGATTTCCTGTACCATATAAAGTCCTATCCCTGTTCCCCGAGAACTGTGTTTTGTCGTAAAATACGGTTCGAAAATCTTATCCATAATCTCTTCGCAAACACCTCCTCCGCTATCTTGTACCGACAGTTTCACATGATCGTTTTCCTTTTTGGTGGAGATGAGGATCAACTTCCGTGTACGATCGTTCCGGTTTTCAAGTGCATCTCTGGCATTGTTGAGAAGATTGATCAGTACCTGCGCCAGTTCGTTGCTGTAACCGTAAAGTCTGATACTACGACTCTCATCCACTATCTCTATACGGCTGTCATGAAAGTTGGCTTTTAGAAGTTTCACACTCTTTTGCACCACTTCGGAAATATCATACTCCCGCTGTTCTTTCTGAGGTTTGAAGAAGTTTCGAAAATCATCGATCGTCGTGGAGAGCAGTTGTACATATTCGTCTATATCGCAAAACGTTTCATCCAAGAACTGCCTGCATTCCTCCCGTCCCTTTTTACTCTCCAGATCGAAATAATCCAGCCCGAGCTTGCTTCGTACACTGATGAGTGCAGCATTGATAGCGCCCAAAGGTTGTCTCCACTGGTGGGCGATATTTGCGATCATCTCTCCGATGGAAGCCATCTTCGACTGCTGGGAAAGAAGCTGATCTTTCAAACGTATCTTCTCAACCTTCTTTTCCACTCTTTGATGTAACTCTTCATTTAACTTTTTCAGAGCTTTTGTCGTAAAAAAGAGTTTCAGATGCGTCTCTACCCGCTTTAAAAGAACCGATGTAAAAAAAGGCTTGGTTACATAGTCCACCCCTCCGCACTCAAAGCCTTTGACGATATCTTTCTCTTCATCTTTCACCGTAAGAAAAATGATAGGAACATCTTTTGTTTTCGGATCTTCCTTGAGTGCCTTTGCCACGGCGTATCCATCCATACCCGGCATCACCACATCAAGCAAAATCAAATCAAAATCACTCTCTTTCGCCAGCGAGAGTCCTTTCTCTCCCTCTGTAGCATAGATGAGGGTGTATCCTTCCTGAGAAAGGATACTCATCGCTACCTGAAGATTTTTGGGATTGTCGTCAATCAGTAAAATTTTTGCATTTTGGATATTCATCATGGCTCCTTTTTCCAAACGGACAGTTATACAGAACGCTCTTTCAGCTTCTCGATCACATGCACGAAATCATTCATCAGAAAATCAACTTTTTCGATATCGAAACTCTTACAGTTCTCCTGCAACTCTTTAGCATAGTGTACCAGAAAATCGAAACGATATCTCTTTGCAAGCTCTTCCAGACGCCCTGCAAATGCCGAAATCAAAGCAAAATCACCCTTATCTTTGATGGCTTTATGTTCGGGAAGATACTCTCTTTGCAAAATCTCCACCAATTTCGATATATCTCCCTGCTTTTTGAGTGTCACCTCGCAAAGATCAGGATTTTCATCCGTTTTGGTTTTAGAGGGTAAAAAACGCACACATTCGGAAACGACTTCTTCAAAACTGACCGGTTTTCGCAAATAACCGTCAAAATCGTAATGTTTCACTTTTTCACTCTCTTCACCCATCACCGACGCAGTCACTGCAACAACAGGTATCTTTTTAAACGAAGGATCGCTTCGCAGAGCCTGTATCGTTTCATAGCCGTCCATCACAGGCATTTTCAGATCTAAAAAGATCAAATCAACCTTGATATGCCGCAACCGCTCTAAAACGTCTTTTCCGTTAACCGCTTCGACGACGTTAATACCGTAAAAAGAGACGATCGAACTTATCAGTTTACGGTTATCCGCGATATCGTCGGCAACCAGTACAGTAGCTTTTTCAAAAGCAATATCATGTACTCCTGCCCCTTCTTTCCTTACAGAAAGCATCTCTTCATCCGAAACTGCAACCCGATGAAGCACCACTTTAAATACGCTTCCTTCATTTTCCTTACTCTCTACGGAAATCTCCCCGTCCATAAACGAGAGCAGTTTCCGGCAAATCGCCAGTCCCAATCCCGTACCGCCGTACTTTTGCCCCTGCCCCTTCTGTTGTTCGAAAGCATTGAAAATCGTCTCTAAATACTGCGGTTTGATCCCTATACCCGTATCTTCCACACTTATCAAAATATCCACCGCTTTCGGATTTTCATATGCTTTTTGCTGCTGTACGCGCAGTGTGATACCGCCCTCTTGCGTAAACTTGACGGCATTGCCTATGAGATTGAAAAGTATCTGTCGTATACGCACACTATCCAACATCACGTATTTTGGAAGCGCGGGATCGATATCGACTTGAAAATAGAGGTTTTTTTGTACCATTTTCACCCGAAAAACCGACTCCATCTCCAAAACAAGCTGCCTTAGATCAAGACTTTCGGGAGTGATCTCCACTTTGCCGGACTCTATTTTGGAGAGATCGAGTATATCGTTGATAATCTCCAGCAGCGTCTCGCCACCTCTTGTGATAGAATCAAGATAATCTTTTTGCACGGGATCTTCGATCTGCTTTTGCAAAAGTTGTGAAAATCCCAGCACCGCATTCATAGGTGTACGTATTTCATGAGACATATTTGCCAGAAATTCACTCTTTGCCTTGTTGGCATACTCCGCTTCCTCTTTTGCCCGTGCAAGCGCTTTCTCCACCCTTTGTCTGTGCGCTATCTCTTTACTTAGTTTGCGGTTCCAGTAAAGTGTTCCCAGTAAAATCATACCCAACATCCCCGCAATTTGAAAAAGCAGCTTATAATCCACCTTTTGGGCAAACTCCACCTTTTGCCATTTGCCCAAAATCTCCGCAGTTTTCATGTGATCCATATTTTGTAACGCTTTGTCCAGCAAAACATAAAGTTGCGGCTTTTTTTTGTTTACGTAGAGTGTGGGACGCATCAAAACGGATGTTTTTCCGACAACTTTGATGTCATACAATCCCTGCGTCCTGATCAGGTATGCCGCCACAGGCATGCTCAGCAAAAGTGCGTCGTACTTTTCAGAGCCTTTTAAACCTTCCAGTGCGGCGGGGATATTGTCCACTTCCAAAAAGGCGATATCAGGATAAGCTTTTTTCAGGGCGTTTGTGTAGCCGTAACCTTTGATAACGGCTATACGCTTCTCTTTGATATCTTCCAAATCATTGACAAAATGGTGCTCTTTTGCCATCATGATCACAACAGGAGCGCTAAAATAGGGTGTCAGCGCTCTGTAGTTTCGCTCAAGCAACACATCTCCCATATCACCCGTAACGATATCCACATCACTTGCCCGTGCAAGTTTGATTTTATCGGCATAGTTTCGCAACATTTGCATTTTAAAAGTGATCGGAAGCATTTTTTCTATTTCATGCAAATAATCCGCAATGATACCTATATAGTTTCCTTCTTCGTCAAAGGCTTCAAAAGGAAGACGCAGCATATGTCCGGCAACCGTCGCTTTAGGATATTGCTGCAGCCAGAGACGCTCATCTTCCGAAAGCTTCAGTCGTTTGTCATTGTTTTGTGCATGAAAAAGCCATTTTCTGCTAATGGCATCTTTTTCTTCCTGCGTAATATGTGCAAGCGCTTTATCGACTATCTGCGCAAGGAGCGGTTCATCCGCATTGGCTGCCATATGAAGTTTTAACGTATGCTCTCCCCGGTAAGCTTTAAACGGCACAATCGTCGAAATACCGTCACGCTTCAAAATATACGCCAAAGAAGCATAGGTATCAAACAACATATCCGCACGTTTTTGCAATACCGCATCGATTGCGTCGGAAAAGGTATCCGTCCAGACTATTTTGATTTTCGGAAACGCTTTTTGCACGATATCACCGTGGGCATACCCTTTGGGAATAGCCACACGCTTACCGTTTAAATCTTCCAGCGTCGTGACATTGAGATCGTCACGCACGAAAAAATAGTCCGGCATCTCGAAATAGGGTCGCGTATAGTGCATATACTTCGCCCTTTCAGGCGTATAGTATACGGCGTGCAAAAGATCGATCTTGCGATTTTTCATCTTTTGCAGGTTGTTGCTCCACTTATCCACCAAAACCTCGAACTGCAACCCGGTCTTTTCGGAAACCAGTTTCAAATAGTCGTTGGCGATACCGCTATACTTCCCGTTACTGTTGACAAAATCAAAAGGTGCCCAGTCCGGTCCGCCACCCACCTTGACAACAGGATGTTTAGCAATCCACGCTTTTTCTTCCGCACTCAGTTTCACCCCCTCAGCCTTTGGCTGGTAAAAAAACGCCTCGTCGATACTTGCACTGTGTAAAATCCCAAGTTGTTTGTAGATCTTCGCCACTTTTTCATATTTTGACTTTTCAAAACTTCCCAAATCCGTAAGATCGGGCATAATCAACTGATAAACGGCATACGCCTGATGCAGCAGCACGTCTCTGCTCATTGACGGAGAGTACTTTCTGGCTATGATATCAATCATCTCATCGGGATGTGCAAGCGCATACTCCCATCCCCGAAGCGTAGCGCGCCGCATCTTCGCCACCCGTTGCGAATGCATCTGCACTTCATGTTGTGTCGTAAAAAAGTTGTCTCCGTAAAAATCTATACCGTAACTTTTCGGATCGATGATATTGACTTTAATCCCCTGCTGTTTGAGCCAGTACGGCTGCGAAGTCGAGTACGCCGAAGTAACATCGACTTTCCTGTCGATAAAGTCCTGATAAGTCGTAAAGTCTCTTAACTTCACTTTATCCAGACTACCCAGCATCTTTAAAAGCAACGCGCGAAGCGGCGCGTCGCCGCTGCCGTGCAGCGAGCTCATCACTTTTTTTCCGATCATATCGTAAGGGGTGGTGATATTGGACTCTTTATGAGAGATAAATACCAAAGGAGAATATTGAAAGATCTGAGAAATCAACACAACCGGTTTATTCTGTTCTCTGGCGATCACCAGAGAACTGTCACTTACACCGTATGTCGCTTTACCGGAAAGAACGTCGTCTATGTAGTTACTGGAAAGGTCGATTTCCCGCAAACGGACATCCAGACCCTCGTCGGCATAGTAGCCTTTTTCGATAGCGGCATAATAGCCGGCAAACTGAAACGAATGCTTCCATTTGAGTTGTATCGTCACTTCTTCGTTTGCGAAAAGGGACATAAACAAAAAAAACAATATCAAAAATGTTTTACGAAACACTGTTTACCTCCCGTCTACATAGCTGGATTATAGCATATTTTCTTCTTTCAAAAGCGCATCGGTTCGTGTTTTAGCAACATTGTAGCACTCTATTTTATCTATTACACTATATGCCGATATACATTAAATAATTTATTATAAGGACATAATATATGAAGTTAAAAAGAAGCATATCTCTTTCTCTATTTGCAACTGCCGTGTTAATAACAAGTATGGGACTTGGAGGATGTGGAGGTACAACAAAAACAGCAAGTACTGTTGCACCGCATATGACATCTGACAACCCTGGAGTACAACCGCATATCGGACAATACAGCAGAAAAGTAGAAAAAAACAACTTCGATCCAAATTTGATCGAGTGGGAGTTTGATAACAGTGAAGGGCTGAAAATCCATTTGGATGATAAAAATCTTGTGATTAACTTTACACACCATCAAAACGTACCCAATATACAGTTTTTTATTGATACCGACAACAATATAAACACCGGAAACCGTGAGGAAAACGGTGCAGATTATATGGTTGAAAACGGTTACCTTTACAAATCAACCGATCCGAGCGATTGGAAATGGCAAGAGATAGGGGCGGTAAAAGTTGCTTTCAAAACAGGCGAATATGACGCTATTTCGATTCCACGCTCTCAACTTAACAGTTTAAGTACAACTTTCGGGATCAATGCACAGGCACTGGATGAGCATTGGGAACCAAAAGCGATGAGTCCGATTGACGGTGGTATGTCCATATATACAAAAGAAGATGCCATTGACTGGAAGAGTGTACCGCTTTATACCCAAAACGGTGATCAGAAAGTCAAAGTGTTCAGTACCAATACAACACTCTACATCAGACTGGAACAAACAAAACGCACTGAACATATTCAAATCTACATCGACAGTGATAACAACCCTTCTACAGGTTATAAAGAGAGTGAATGGAGTGCTTCTGGGATGGATTTTCTGGCTGAAGACGGTACCCTTTACAGATATACCGGTGTCGGAGACTGGGGATGGGATGAAACCGGTTCCGTTTACCGTGTCAGAGAGAGTGGAAACAAAGAGATCCTCGAAGTGGCAATTCCAAAAACAAAACTTACCTCACTGGCTAAGAAAATTAAAATCGGTGTAGAAACCAACAACAAAAACTGGGATGATACCGCTTTGATACCGGAAGAGACTATTCCTCTCTTTTCATTTAACAAATCGTCTGCAAAAAAAACTGATGTGCATATCAACGAAGTGATGGCAGCAAATACACACACCATTCTTGATCCGGACTACTACAACTTTTCAGACTGGATAGAACTTTACAACGCTGGTGACAGTGAAGCGGACTTAAGCGGTTACAGTCTAAGCGACAAATTAAACAAGCCGAAGTGGCACTTCCCTGCCGGTACAACTATCCCCGCACACGGCTATCTGCTGGTCTGGGCGGATAATAAAGATAAAAAGAAAAAAGGGTTGCATACCAACTTCAAACTCAAAACAGACGGCGAAGCTGTAGCGCTTTTTGATCCTTCCGGCACACTGATAGAAGGGTTTGCTTATCAGAAACAGCTTTCAGATGTATCCGTAGTCTACGAAGGAACAAAAGCTTACTACATGAATCCCACACCCGGCAGCGCAAATACAACACTATATGAAAGCGCTGTGCGAACAAACAAACCTGTTTTTTCCAAAGAAGAAGGCTTTTATCAGACTGACCTGACCCTCTCTATCGATGCCCCGGCAGGCAGTACCATCTACTATACAACAGACGGTTCCATCCCCGATACAAAAGCACAACGCTATAACACACCCATACCGCTTTCAAAAACCAGTGTCATAAGAGCGGTAGCTGTTTCTGATGGTAAGTTCGTCAGTGATGTCGTTACTAAAAGTTATATCATCGATGAAAATATCGGTACGGATATCGCCGTTGTGAGTATAGCGGTAGATAACCGTTACCTCTACGATGATACCATCGGTATTTACACCATCGGTACCAATGGAAAAGAGTTAGGTGAATGTGAAGACGGTCCGCAAAAAGCGAACTTTTTTCAAAAATGGGAACGACCTGCACATATGACCTTCTTTGAAAACAACCATAAAGCGGTACTTTCTCAGGACATCGGACTCAAAGTCGCAGGACAGTGTTCACGTATCTATGCACAGAAATCATTTCAGCTCAAAGCAGATGACAAATACGGTAAAAAGCGTTTCAATTATCGTATATTTCCTGATAAAGCAATTCAAAAATATAAACGCCTGAAACTGCGAAATGCAGGTCAGGATTTTATCAAGACACATATGCGCGATGCACTTCAGCAAATGCTGGCAAAAGGAAAAATGCATGTCAATTATGAAGCATACATACCGGCTATTGTCTTCATCAACGGAAAGTTTTGGGGAGTTTACAACTTGCGCGAAAAGATGGGGAAAGAGTACCTTGAAGAGAATTACGGTGAAAAGAAAGTCAATCTTATTGAAGATGATCTTATCGCAAAAGAAGGAAGTTTGCAAGAGTACGATGCATTGATAGAATACCTGCAAAACCACTCTCTTGTAAATGATGAAGAGTATCAGTATGTCGCATCAAAAATCGATATCGACAATTATATCGACTACATGATCGCCAACATCTACGGCGCAAATGCGGACTGGCCGGGAACAAACCTTGTCTACTGGAAACCGAAAAAAGGCGGTAAATGGCAATGGTTATTACATGATATGGATTTTGGTTTTGCCCTCTACTCGGAAAACCCGGTTAGCTATGATGCTTTGGGTAAAGCAAAAGCTGTCAACGATCCGGATGAGTGGCCAAATCCTGAGTGGTCTACCCTGCTCTTTAGAAAACTGCTGGAAAACAATGGTTTCAAAACTAAGTTTAAAAATCGTTTTCTCTCGCAACTTGACACCACCTACGCACCGGCACGTGTCAAAAGTGTTATAGACAGCATCTCTTCACAGGTTGCACCTTATATGCAAAGACATATCCAAAGATGGACCATAAACGGAGAATACAGCTACAAAGTGCATGACAAAAGTGAATGGGAAGAAGAAGTGCAAAAACTAAAAGAGTTTGCCGATCAACGCCCTGCTATCGTACGTCAGCACATCCAGGAAGAGCTTTAGGAAACAAATCTCTTCCGCTCTTTTACGGAAGTTTGCTTTTGCAGACTTCCAGTCTGTTATATCATATTTTCCTCTTGCATAAAAGAGAGCGAAGGCTCGAAAAAGTAGTATCCCTGATACTCTTGTATATCGAACTGGCGGAGTTTTTCAAACACTTCCCGTGAATGCACATA
>Ga0256843_1002896_pt1 | contig 12295 bp, 12 predicted proteins | sample AlvinellametaG_FD_191572 | JGI IMG/M metagenome (GOLD analysis project Ga0256843, IMG submission 191572) | Pompeii worm associated microbial communities from hydrothermal vent at the East Pacific Rise, Pacific Ocean - Alvinella | ecosystem: Host-associated > Annelida > Integument > Unclassified ... | reverse complement strand
CTATCATCATTCTAATGGTCTCCTATGTGAGTAACGACACGGTTTCAGGACCACTCAAAGCAGGTGCGAACGACTATATCCTCAAACCTTTCATGATCGAAGAGCTGGTACGTAAACTCAACCATTTGCAAGACTATATCAACTTCAAAAAAGAGAACGAAACATACCGCAGTTACATCGACCACCTGCTCAAAAAGAAACCGCCGCAAGAGATCACCAACAAAACGAAACTCCCTTTGCTTTTGAAGGTAAACTACCAGAAAAACGCAGATGCCATCGTCTTTAAATATGCAAAAGACTACAACGAGTCATTTACATTTATCTCACTGGACGATGCCGACGCACTTTCACAACTCAAAAAGATTCATGACAACGAACTGGTCTATCTCATCAACTTTCAAAACCTCAAAAAGAGTGACAAAAGCAAAGTCTTGTCTATGATCAAAAACAGACGTGTCATCCTCTCTACAACCGATCTCAACGAAGAGACAGACGAGATAGAGACGATGGAAGTCAAAAACGACGAAGGTGTTTTCGAAAAAGGAGATATTCTTTCTATAGAAAATTATGTAAAATACATCATTGTCAAATATCAAAACAAATTTCCGGATACCGAACTCTCCAAAAAACTCGGTATATCCAGAAAAAGCCTATGGGAAAAACGAAAGAAATATGGGATCTCCAAAAAGAAATAACGAACTACACATCGACAACGAAGCCCTCACTACTTTGGCGATGGCAAAAGAGGGGATTTTATCCCCTGTCGATAAACTCATGAACAAAAAAGAGGCGGAAGAAGTCGATAAAACTTCTTCCTATAAAGGGTGTTTTTTTCCCTTCTCTTTTATCCTCGCACCGGCAGGAAAACGTAACGAAAACGTTCTTGCACAGGCAAAAAAAGGCGACTTACTTTATATCGTCGTAGACGGACAAAACCGCGGGGAGATCATTGTCGATGAAATCTTCGAAATCGACAGAATCAAACGTGTCGAAAAGATCTTCGGCACAACCGATCCTTCACATCCCGGTGTACAAGATACGCTCAATCGTCTGGGAAAATATGCCGTCAGCGGCGACTACAAGATAGATTGCAGCAATATCCGCACCGTCAAAAACGCCATCAAAACGATGATAGAACGCACCAAAGCCAAAAATATCTCCGCTATCATGGTATCTGCGAAACCACTGCACAGAGGTCATGAAAGATTTATCCGTATGACTCTGGAAGATAGTGATTTGTTGATTTTGTTTTTGCTCAAACCCTACAAAAAAGATACCTACTCTTATGAGCTGAGACTCAAAACTTTGAAATATTTTGTCGACAACTTCCTGCCAAGAAACAAAGTCCTGATCGTACCGTTTGAAAACACTTACATCTTCGCAGGTTTCAATAATATCATCCTCGATGCCATCGCAGCAAGAAACTTCGGATGTACGAAACTGGCAGTGGGACAAAACCATGCAGGCATAGGACTCTACTACGACAAAAGCGGTACCAAATCCATCGTAGACCAGTACAAAGACCTCAACATCGAGATACAAGTCAGTAACGAGTTTGTCTACTGTAACGAGTGTAAAACACTGGTCAGCACCAAAACCTGCCCGCACGGAAGTCACCATCATATCTCCTACAACTCGGAGTTTATTTTGGAGCTTTTAAACGCCGGTGTTTTACCACCCGCCGTACTTGTGCGAAAGGAGATTTCTGCTATCCTTCTAAGCAATCTCTATCCGGACAGATTTAGCAAAATCATACGCAAATTCAACAACTTCTTCCCAAGCGAAGGGTTACTGGAGGAGATGACGGAAGAGAAGTTTTACTTAGAGATCATGAAACTTCATCAAACCGTATCACTGACATAAAGGTTATCGATGCGCAAACTCTTTTTGACATTTTTTTATACCGGATTTTTACCCAAAGCTCCGGGAACATGGGGAACCATCGCAGGTGCTATCGCCGCACTGCCTATCATCTACTACTTCCCACCGACTACCCTCTTTCTGGCAACCATACTCTTAAGCCTCATCGCGGTCAATGAGATCAACAAAGAGGAGTCTCAAAGCGGTATTCATGACGCAAGTGAAATCGTCATCGACGAAGTAGCGGGAATCTGGCTGGCACTTTCGATGAGTTCGGGAAGCTGGGCACAAATCGTTTTTAGTGTGCTTTACTTCAGACTCTTTGACATCTGGAAACCATCGGTCATCGGACGTATCGACCGTGAAGTGGAAGGCGGACTGGGCGTCATGGGTGACGACCTTCTTGCAGGTGTGTTCGCAGCTATCTGTTCTGCGGGAACCTATCAGGCACTTACCTACCTTGGGCTTTTCTAAGCGTTTACGCTATCTACTCTTAGCGTTTTTAATCACTGCTATCGTTTTTGTTGCGGGGCTTGGCGTCTTTACGGATGCCTCCCAAAAACCACACAAAGCGGACATCATCGTCTCTTTGGGAGGCGGTGACGGAAAACGTATCAAAGAGGCAGTCAAACTTTATCAACAAGGCTACTCCAAAAGCGGTATCTTCCTCTACACCGGCAGAGAAATCGTCAATCCAGCCCTCAAACCACCCAAACGTTTCAGTAAACGCGCCTACCTCATCAGCCACGGCATCCCCGCAGACAAAATCGTCTACGTACCGCGCGGTGTTATCTTCAACACCGCCGAAGAACTCTTTTTTATCAAAGACTACCTGCACAAAAAAGGCTTCCACTCCGCCCTCATCGTCAGCACCGCCGTACATACCAGACGTATCAAAACACTCGCACACTACATCGCAGACTACGACGACGCAAATCTCACCCTTTACGTCACAAGCTACCACCCAAAACCCTTCAACCCTTGGCTCTACTTTCCGGATCCTGCCGCCAGAAGTACCGTATGGCTGGAGTTTGAAAAACTCATCTACAACCTCTTAAAATACTCCCCCTTTACCATCGACAAAACCGCTTATAGCAAGAAAAAAGATACACCTTTGTGGGAAGAGACATTGAAGGCTTTACCTTAAACTAGAAACTATTTCAAAAAGTAACTTCAACTAAGAACTGTTTATATAAAACATAAAATAAATTCAATAATTTACAACGTAACTTTTTCCCATTAAAAAAATTTTTTTCACACACGATTATTCGTAGACTTAAATTTATTTATAAAAAGGAGTTTATCGTGCCGTATAATAAAATTATGCTATTTACTATTTTAGCTATAGGGGGGATCTGTTTATCATTTTCTAAATCAACCAGGTAGTAACCAACCTGTACTCATACAAACAGATACTACGCAACATATCACAACCTCTCAACTTCTTCAAGCAACTCATAAAAAATCATCTCAACAATTAACACTAAAAAATACTGAAGAAAAATATTTCTCTCTAAGTTACGATGCGAAAATAGACAAAAAAGCACAACAAGTTATTGCAGAAACAGATGCACTGATAAAGGAAAAAGGGCTTGATATATCAAACTTGCACTTACAAGACGATACAACGACGAAAAAAGAACAACTCAGACAAATTGAAATATTACTTTCAGAAGCTGAAAATGAACTCGCATCCATTAACTAATAAGGTATTTATTATGAAAAAACTTTTCTATATTCTTCTACTCTTTTTTGCAACACTACAACCATTAAGTGCTTACCATATGGTAGGAAATCTCAAAGGTGCCTTAACGCTCACACAGGGTAAAGCTTCATATACAATCGATATACTAACCCCACCGGGAATCGCAGGCGTAGCACCGAAACTAACCTTTGAATACAATCAGGACGGCAGTAACACAGCACTGGGAAAAGGCTGGAGTATAGGCGGTATCTCATCTATCTCCCGTTGCGGATCAACCCTCGCACAAGACGATACTAACAAAGGTGTTCGGTTTAACTATGAAGACCATTACTGTCTGGACGGACAAAGACTCATCGCCATAGAAGGAGAAGACGGCAAAGACGGTACAGTTTATAAAACCGAGATAGACAATTACAGTAAAATCATCTCATACGGAAGTGCAGGAAATGGACCTGAGTACTTTATCGTCTATACCAAATCGGGCGACATATACAAATACGGTACAACTTCAAACAGCCGTGTCAAACTTTCAAACGGCACAGTCTACACGTGGAAAGTGAGTCGCATTTCCGACAGGCTGGACAACGACAACACTATCCGTTTTCAGTACAATAATGAACACCATATTCAAAACATCTATTATGCCAGAGATAACAACCAAATCGAATTCCACTATACGGATAACCGTCAGGACATTGTATCGGGATATGTCGGCGGTGATGCATACAAATATACACAAAGACTCGAAACAGTAGAAGTTTCTACATACGGCAGCAGAATTCGTGACTATAACCTTAAGTACTATAGTTCCTCAAATACCTATGAACCGTTAAAATTAAAAAGTATCCAGGAGTGTGACGGAGAATGTCTCAATCCGATAGTATTCGACTGAGATGTCAAAACACAAGGGTACACACAAACAGGCTACGATAGTATTATCATGCAGAAAAAAAATGTTTTTAGTGCAGACTTTAATAATGACGGTATCACTGATCTTTACATACACGATGGAGACGGCAAATACGACACAATCCTTCTAGGTTCTCCTGACGGAAAATTTACCGGCGGTACGATCAACACTAACCTTGACATCGGCACATGGCTCTCTTTTGCCGACTTCAACGGTGACGGATATGTCGATATATATAACCAAAAAAGTAAAAAACGTTATCTGAACACAGGAAAATGGCACGACAGTTACAGTGAAAAGTTTGCAGAAGATTATAACTTTCAACCTGATCTGGACAAGGACTATTTGGTATTTGGAGACTTTAACGGTGACAGTGCGGTAGATATCGCAGATACCAATCACAAAAAAATTCTTTTTGGAAATGTACACAAAAGCTATATTACTAAAATCACCGATTCATTTGCAAACCGGACAAGCATCACTTATAAACCCCTGACTGACAAAAAAGTCTATAGCAAAAGAAACGATGCGAACTATCCTGCAATTGATCTTCGCAGCAGTAACTATGTAGTTGCACATATCACCACCTCAAATAACAATCAGACAGTTGAAGATCTTAAATACAGCTACATCGGTCTTAAATATGACCTGAAAGGAAGAGGATCACTAGGTTTTGATACCATTTATGAAAATGATATTATACATAAGCGTGTTACGCAAACATATTATCAACAGTCATTTCCGTTCACCGGGATACTGACAAGTGAAACAATCACCTATCGTGACACCACAACCTCTGCCACACTCTATGGTTATACTTCAAGCGGAGACAAAGTCAAACAAATACACTTAACGAAAGAAATACAAACAGACTACCTTCACAATACAAGGACACAAAAAACATATCGTTACGATAAATACGGCAATCACCTACCTACAGGAAAGCAGTACCGACACACTCACAACGGACAAAATTGTCAAAACCACCCAAAGCACCTACGAAAACGACCCTGATCGCTGGATACTGGGCAGACTGGTCGAATCGACAGTTACACATGAAGGAGGAGATGTCGATACCTATATCGAACGTAAGTCAGAGTATACCTACACTGACGAAGGCTTGCTGGAAAGCGAAACCGCATATGGAGAAGAAAGATATCTCAAAAAACAATACACCTACGACCGTTACGGCAACAAAACATCTGAAACCGTCACAGGCAGCGATATTAAACCGCGTACGACAAAATACCGTTACGACAACAATCACCACTTTTTGATAAGAGTAGAAAAACCGCTTCAGGGATACACCGAAACCTACAGATACAATAGAGCTTACGGTAAACCAGGTAGTATCATCCAAAACAATGATAAAAATCTGGAAACTTCATACGTATATGATACGCTGGGAAGAGTCCTGACAAAAGTAACCTGGGGGTAGTGCCGCAGTACTATATAAATACGAATGGAGTACAAATGCTCCCAACAGTACCTACAAAATCACCATGACAGTACAAGGAAGCGCACCTGTGATCACCTACTATGACAGCTTCGACAGAAAAGTGCGTGTTGAAAAGCAGGGCTTTGACGGCAAAAAGATCTACGAAGACACCTACTACAACGAAAAAGGTGAAGTCTACAAAGCCACACCACCCTACCTTGCAGGCGAAACACCGTCATGGGTAACATATGCATATGATAAATACGGAAGAAAACTCCGTAGCACAGAACCCGCCCCAAATGGTGATAGCAAAACCACCACACTCTCCTATGACGGTCTGACTACCGTCACTACCAATGAAAAGGGACAGACCAAAACCGTTACCAAAAACCTCTTTGGCAAAACAGCGCTTGTAGAAGATACCCAAGGTAATACCATCCGCTACACCTACGATGCACTGGGACAGCTCAGGGAGACTGAGAGCAGCTACGATCCGCCGATTGTCATAGAGTATGATGATTTTGGCAACAAAAAGTACCTCAAAGATCTCGATCTGGGCGAGTGGCACTACACCTACAACGTACTGGGCGAACTCACAAGCCAGAAAGATGCCAAAAATCAACGCACAACCCTGAGCTACGACCTGCTGGGCAGACTTGTCAAAAAAGTCTCAGGATCACAGATCTATACATGGAGTTACAATAACAAAGGCTTTCTGACAGAAGAGAAAAACAATAGTGGATTTATCAGAAAATACAGCTATGACAAATACGGCAGAGTTACCAAAGAGGCTACGTCCATCGACGGTAAAACCTACAACAAAAGCTACCGCTACGACAGATACGGCAGAATCATACAGACCATAGAGCCCGGAAATTTCAGGCTCATCAACGATTACAATACCTACAGATACCTCTTTGCCGTCAAAACTCCTAAAGGAAAGGCAGAAGAGATCACTGAAGAGCGGATGAAAGAACTGATGGAAAAAGCACTCACCGGCATCAACGACTATCGCGAGAAAGCGTTAGAGTATACAAACAAAGCACAGGAATACGAATGTAAAGCAAATTATTATCAATTACTGGCTAAAAGATATCCGTCAATCAGAAAAGAACTACTTTTTTCTGCGAAAAAGCTACACTCTTATGCTTCAGATTATAAAAGAAAATCTATCAAGTATACCCAAAAAGCAATTTATTACAAAAACAAATCCGATCACTTTTTTTATAAAGCGAGACATTCACACTGGTTCAAAAGTTTTTACCGGTGGTATGCAAAACAATATCTTAAAGCTTCAAACTATTATTTAAAATCGGTCAAACGATATATAGATAAGGCAAAAAAATTCCAATGCTATGAAAAATATGCTAAAGATACTCCAAAATATTACTATGGTCATAGCAACTACTATCTCAAAATTGCAAAAGAAGCCTTAAAAAATATTCAAGAGAGTGTTCTCAAAGCGAAACAATACAACCAACAAGTAGAAAGTTTGCAAGAAGTGGTATCAATATTTCAGGATATGACCAGCGACGAGAAGTATACCTACTTTTACTACGTACTGAGCAAGGATGCCTTCGGGCGCACCACTTCCTACCTGGACGGCAACGGTCTGATCAACCAGACCAGTTACGACGTATCGGGCGTGGTGAACTATGTCACGACCGGTTTCGGAGGGGAGAGCTACATCCGAAACATCTCCTATACCTACGACGCACTGGGCAACCTACAGGAGCGTATCGACGACATACTGGGTGTCAATCAGCAGTTTGAGTATGATGAGCTCAACCGTGTCATCTCCGCTCAGACCGGAGGCAACAGGCTCTATCTCAAACCGATGGAGTACCGTTACGATGCCAACGGCAACATGACCTACAAGTCCGACATCGGTGAATATAGCTACGACGATCCAAACCATGTTCATGCCGTCACCCGTGCCGGTAACAGAACCTTCCGCTACGACGCCAACGGCAATATGATCTATAACAACGGCAAGAAGATACGCTACAACAGTTTCAACAAGCCTGTCTACATCCGGACAGAGAGCGGCTATGTGAAGTTTGCCTACGATCCCTCCGGCAACCGCTACAAAAAAGAGACACAAAGCGCTACTACCCACTACATAGGAAAAACCTATGAAAAGATCATGGCAAACGACGGCACGCTCTATGACAAGTACTATATCTATGCAGAGGGCAAAGTTCAGGCGGTACACACCAACAGCAGTGACGGGGGATTTGAGACCAGATATCTGCACTATGACGCGCTTGGCAGTGTCGATACCGTCACCGACATGAACGGTCTGCCGGTAGAGCGGGCGATCTATCAGCCCTTCGGTAAAAAGATACTGCTGAATGAAAAAGGGGAGAAGATCACCGCCTCGTCTGTTACCAACAGGGGCTATACCGGTCATGAGCATATCGAGGAGAGTGAGAATCTCATCCACATGAACGGCAGGGTCTATGACAGCAGCATAGGAAGATTTCTCTCTGCCGATCCGCACATACAGGCACCCGAAGATACCCAAAGCTACAACCGTTACAGCTATGTCAAGAACAATCCGCTAAAATATACGGATCCTAGCGGTTATTTCTTTTCGGGACTGAAGAAGTGGATCAGCAAACACTGGAAGGCGATTGTCACCACTGCGGTGACGGTTGCTGTAGGTGTGATGACGGGTGGTACAAGTATCATCCTCCAGGGAGCCGCCGCCGGCTTTACCGCCGGAGCGGTGGGTACGCTGGTAAACGGAGGCTCGATAGGCAGTGCGCTTAGAAACGGTATCGTCGGAGGATTGTTTGGAGCGGTGAGTGCAGGGTTTACCTATGGTATAGGAAGCAGCATAGGCAGTCTTGGAGGCAAGGCACTGGCTCACGGAGCGGTGAGTTCTTTTATGACCAGAGCCCGTGGTGGTAAGTGGAACAGTGGTTTCTGGGCCGGCTTTGCAGGCACCCTGCTCTCTCCAGTGACAAATATGGCAAGAGGATATTATGCCAAAGTTGCAGCTAATGCGATGGTTTCGGGGACTGTTTCGATGATCAGCGGCGGGAAGTTCGCAAACGGTGCTTTTAGCGGGGCTTTTCGGTTTATGTTTAATGATGCGATGCATACCTATTTGACTAATAAAGATATGAACATCAGAACGGGTTATGCTGCAGCAGAAGAGAAAAACAGGATCGCAAATATGTCTGATGAAGAATTTATAAAAGAGATGAATTATTCTGGTGATACTGATAATATTTTTGCTTTACAAATGAAATTAGGACAAGAGTTAAACAAATATATTATTGTCAGTGGAGCAAGGGGGTATACAAGACAGTGTAGACTTGGCTACTCCGACAAGAGGTGATAGCATTTTTGATGCTATTGAAAAAGTTTTTGACTTTTTAGGACCAAAAATTTCATACGGATTTGACTATGATTGTCATACCTCAAGTAATTGCCATGTAAAGGGGATGTATGTTATTACCAAATAAAATAGTAAAAACAGCTTTTTTGCTGATGTTAAGTGTTGCGGTTGGATGTAGTAACAGTCAGTTTAAAACAGATACGAACTATCAGTATGTTCAAATTGCAGAATGTACGATTCCTGTTTCAAAACAGTTCAATCTGATTGAACATAAAGATAAATATTATAAATTCTCATATATTGATTCAAATAAATTAGTCGATAATATGCATTTATTTGGGATAAGAGAATTAAAAAAGGATGATTACTCCAAAAACATAAAAAGAATAAATGATTCCGGATTCAGGATTCTTAGGGAGTATCAAAAAGACAACTTTAAAATCATTGAATTTGAGATGGAGGGGACGAGACAAAAAATCATAAATTTTTATCTTTTAGGAGAAAACACTATGATTACCATTTTTAACAGTTCAGAGAAGGAGATAGATAAAATATTATCCTATTGTTTGAAAACTAAAAAATAGTGGGAGCATCCCATCAAATTGTATTTGTTTGCAGTTTGGATTTTAAAACCGTTAACGGGTAGCATCTTTTGTTACCGTGTATACTCATAAGGTGGATTTTATCCACCTTATGAGACTTTTAAAAATTTGAAATGCTCAAAGGCAGTATAAGAGGAGTAAAAAATATTAAGTGGCGGATAAAGTTTACTAAAAAAACTCTGCTATTTTCCACTTGTTTTTATGTGCTACATAAGCTATAACAGCTGCGATAATTAATCCGGCAGGTACCATAAACAGAGGTTCAAGCATCTATTAACTCCTTTATATCTTGTTCTATCGACTTTATTCTTAAAAAATTTTCAAAAACACCTATGGCAAATAGTACGAAAATAATTACAAACATATAACCATAAAGCACTTTATCTTTCTCTTGTAAAAACTTTATAGCATATGCTGCGCTTCCTCCGGATGTCGCCAATAAAACGATCATTTTTTTATAAATTACGTCCGCATTTTTGCTAAGCATATCTACCAGTTCTTTTCTATTTTCTATTTTCAATATCCTTCATAAATATAATTGTACCATAATTTCTATGTAGCATACAATAATTTATGCTCATCTGTCACCGACAGGGGCTATACAGTGAATGAGCACATACAGGCACCCGAAGATACCCAGAGCTACAACCGTTACAGCTATGTCAAGAACAATCCGCTAAAATATACAGACCCTAGCGGTTATTTCTTTTCGGGGCTGAAGAAGTGGATCAGCAAACACTGGAAGGCGATTGTCACCACTGCGGTGACGGTAGCGGCGGAAGTCCTTACAGGCGCTACATCACTGGGAGTAAGTCTCATAGCAAAAGGAGCTGCCATCGGTTTTACCGCAGGAGCATTGGGTACGCTGGTAAACGGAGGATCTCTTGGCAGTGCGCTTAAAAACGGCATCATCGGAGGGCTCTTTGGAGCGGTGAGTGCGGGACTGACCTACGGCGTGGCGGAGGTGTTTGGACACGGAACCGGTATGCTGGGAAGCAAAGCATTCGCGCATGGCTTGGTGAGCTCTTTCAAGACAAGAGCCCGTGGTGGTAAGTGGAATGCAGGTTTCTGGGCCGGCTTTGCGGGCACCCTGCTCTCCAGTAACCGGTAATCCTCCCATTTTCCAACCCCTCCAAAACCAGAAACCAGACTGCAAAGTAATTTATCTACCCTACGAGAATTCTTCGCATATAATAAAAAATATTTCTATTTTAAATTTAAATTATGCATATCATAGACGCTGAGTGATACTCCCTAATATAGCCAATATCTCATCGACTGTATCTTGTTTTGCTTTTTCTATAAATTTTATTTTTCTGGATTTATAATCTATTGACTTCATTTGCTCAACCATAATAAAACCTGTTATCCGATCACTCTCAACTTTGATATGAAAAGGAAAATCTCTTTTCGTATTTGTGATCGGACAGGCAAAAGCAAGTCCAAGATGCCTGTTGAAAACTTTATTGCTTACTATGACAGCAGGTCTTCGTCCTTTCTGTTCATGTCCACTTTGCGGATCAAAAGTCAAAGCAACTATATCTCCCTGCTCCGGTATATAATTTACCACTCTTCATTTCCCATTTTATTATCAAACTCTTCAAACGGCTGATAATCATCAGGAATATTTTTTACAAGATCATAAATATCATAACTCTTTTTTTTGATAGGCTCTATAATAAGCTTATGATCCTGAGTGGTGATCTTTACTTTATCCCCCGGTACAAGATTTAACGCTTTCATAATCTCTTTTGGAAATCTCAACCCTTGTGAATTACCCCATTTTGAAATAGTTGCCGTCATAGATAGTTCCTTCTATTTTTGTATATCCAAAGTATATCATTTGTAATAAATTATGTCAAGAACAATTCGTCAAAATATACAGATCCCGGCAGCTACTTCTTACTTATCAAGACTAAAGAAGTAGTTTAGCAGGTACTGCAAAGCGATCGTCACCACTGCAGTGGTGAAGGAGGTGATGATAGGCGGTGCAGGACTGAGCATCATAGCACAAGGAGACTCATAGAAAGGTGTCGCAACATACATCATCATCGATCCGGATACGGAAAAAGCGGAGATTTTCAAACTTCATGAAGGGGAATACCAACTTGTACAGGAGATTGACAAGGAAGGTGTTTACCGTTTTGACAATCAAGAGTGCAAAACAGAGATAGACTTTCAAAAAGTTTTCAAGTAAAAGCCCGTGCCGATAAAAAAGAAGGAGTAAAGATGTCTGTTTCTACCGGCACGGACGGAAGGTTATTCGTTGAGCGAATTTAAATGTACTAGCCAACACTTGATCTGACACTCTACAATTTGTCCTCGTACCTGCGGGATTGCATCTCCTGAAATTAAGTGTCAGATGGCTACGCAGCCACCACCTCAGACTCCATGGAATTATACCCAATCATCTTCACTTGTGCAAGATGTT
>Ga0256843_1002895_pt1 | contig 12299 bp, 13 predicted proteins | sample AlvinellametaG_FD_191572 | JGI IMG/M metagenome (GOLD analysis project Ga0256843, IMG submission 191572) | Pompeii worm associated microbial communities from hydrothermal vent at the East Pacific Rise, Pacific Ocean - Alvinella | ecosystem: Host-associated > Annelida > Integument > Unclassified ... | reverse complement strand
CAACTTTGTCCTGTTAACGCCTCAGAGCAGGAAAAAAGGACATGTGTGCAAACGGAAATCCAACAGATTTAAGACCATCTTGAACAACAAGATGGCAATATAACATATTTCGTGATTTTAACGGACGTTTCTGATGTACTGTTAATGTTGGATTTCAAGGGTATTTAGCATAGGATGTTCCTTGAATAAATAGTTATACAAAAGGGATAAAAAATGGCAAGTTTACTTATAATGGGAGTAATAGGTCTAGTAGGTTTAATGTTAGTCGCACTGATAGATGGTTCATTAGATGGATTGTTACAGAATAAAATACAAAATAAGTTTATATGATTCTTTATACGAACATTTATTAGTTCTGTTATTTTAGAAATCTTAATATATTTTATTACGAATAAATATTTTACAGGTATAGAGTTTTCTGAAGCAATAATTTATGGATTAATAGCTGTATTATTCATGTATTTTGCAATTTTAACAGGAGGAGAAGTTAAATAAAATGGTTTTAGAACAAGTAATATCTGAAAGAAAAAAAATATTACCTTGGGATGGAGAATTGATTTATAATTTTTACAAATCTCCACTAAGACGTTTATTTAGTGAACAGTTTTTTGAGCTTATCCAAGAATCATATAAATGTTTTCTTTATGATTGCCCAAGAGCATCCATTATTATGTCAGCTGAAGCATTATTGCGTGTTTTGTATGATCAAACAATTTTGTTAATTGAAAAAGAAATTCCTTTCCAAACTAAATTCTTATCATTAAATCATAAGTCTTGTGCAGAAGATATAGGTAAACTAGAGAAAATATCATATCAAGCTATAATAGATTTTTTAGAAAAAAATTCAAATTATTCCCATGAATTAATAAAGAAGATTCGTGTTATTCAAGACATAAGAAATAAATCAGCACATAGAGAACTTCCAATTATTGGAGAGTGGGATCCAGAAGATCCAAGACCAAAAGATGAATTTATTAAAATGCTTACAGAACCAAATTATGAATTTCCTGAAGGATATATGATATATACTACAAAGGAAAAAAATCATTGGTATCAAATTGATTTAAGAGAATATGATTGTGGTAGTATAAAAAACTTAAGTTGGCAAGATAAAATAGCAATAATTCAATATTTAAGTGTTTTAGATATATTAAATGATATTTATGTATGAAAAATGTATAACAAAACGTAGCAACAAAAATATGTTACCCTAGCCGAAAAAAACTTTAATAAGTTTAAAAGTTTAGCTACCATTGTAGAACACAAAAGACTACAAATATAGGTAACATATTTTTGTACTCAGTCGTTAACTATAAAATAAAGGAAAAAATTGCAATTTCGTGTTTTAGATTCACTTCCAATAAAAAGAAAACCAAATACTTGCTATTTAATAAGTGATAATTGGGATGATTGGTTTGAGTTTAATACTCTATATAAACTATTTTATAATGATGCAAATAATGAAAAACATCCAATTGGATATGTAAAAATTGGTCAATTCAATATGAAAAAAGAACAGAGAAGAGCAGAACTTCCAAGTTCTTTTCAAGAATTAGATAATAAATTTTTTTCCTTAGGTCAAGATGAAAGTTATTATAAAGTATTAAAAAACTTAGACAGTGATGGTCTTTTAATTCTTCAAGCATTAAAAGATATTGCATATAATTTAGAATTATTTGAAAAAGCTATTAGCGAAAAAGTTACAAGAATATCTTTATTAAGAGATATACCAATAAATACTGTAAAAGACCAGTTTCATAGATTGGCACATGGTGGGGATGAATTAACTAGTTATAATTTTACTTATACTGCCCCTAAACCAAAAAATAGTGAAATGGTATTAAAACTATCATTTAATGTAGAACCCAAAACAAATCCTCCAACAAATGTTCATGTGATCATTGGAAGAAATGGTGTGGGCAAAACACATTTGATAAATAATATTCTTAATTCATTATTGTCTAGTGAAAAAACAACTAAATATGGAGTTTTTAACGCACAAAAATCAACTCTATTTTCAAATATAGTTTCAGTATCATTTAGTGCTTTTGATGAAACTGAACCCAAAAAAGAACAGAAAGATAAAACAAAAGGCTTGCAATATTCATACATTGGGCTTAAAAGAATAAAGAAAAAAGATGAAAAAGACAGTCTACCGAAAAGCCCATTGTTATTAGCAAATGAATTTATAAAAAGTCTTAAAAATTGTAAATTAGGAATAAAAAAAGAGAGATGGAAAAATGCTATAAGTTTGCTGGAATCAGATCCAATGTTTCAAGAAGCTAATATATCAAGTTTAATTACTCTTGAAGAAAACTTTGAACAAACAACAAGGGAAGTTTTTAAAAAACTTTCTTCTGGTCATAAAATTGTTTTGTTAACAATTACTAGATTAGTTGAAACTGTCCAAGAAAAAACATTGGTATTGCTTGATGAACCAGAATCACATTTACATCCTTCTCTTTTATCTGCCTTTATTCGATCATTATCTGAATTATTAATTTTAAGAAATGGTGTAGCCATTATTGCTACACACTCTCCAGTCATATTGCAAGAAGTTCCTAAAAGCTGTGTTTGGATTTTAAATCGTTCAGGTATTTCAGCTAAAGCTGAACGCCCTGAACGAGAAACATTTGGAGAAAATGTTGGAGTTTTAACACATGAAATTTTTGGATTAGAAGTTACAAAATCAGGATTTTATAATTTAATTGATAAAGCAGTAGATGAATATGACACATATGAAGAAATAAAGCAAGACTTTGACAATCAATTAGGTTCAGAAGCTAGGGCAATTTCAAGAGCTTTGATTAATTTAAAAAATAAAAATAAAGAGCTTTTTTGATGGTTAAAATTGAAAAACCAATAGATAATGCCAAAGATGTTTTTGAAGAATGTATCTCAAATTTTACAGATGATACATTTAGAAGAAAATTAGAAAGCATAAGTGATTTCATAGAAGAAGAATCTATAAATTATAATGAAAAAGCAACTCATCATAGTTTGCATGAAATTGAACAATCTGACAATGTAAATGGGATTGTTTCAGTAGAGGATATGAAAAAGGTATATAATCAGAAACTTGTTCAAAAAGGACAACCAGGAAGAGTATATTATGAAAAAATAAGAATGTCAGCAAAAAACAATATATGTCCATTATGTAATCAAAGAACAGTAACTACTTTAGATCATGTCTTACCAAAAACTTTATATCCAACATTTTCTGTTACACCTTTTAATTTAATACCAGCTTGTGCAGATTGTAATAAGATTAAAGACACTTATCTACCAACTGTGGAAGAAGATGAGGTTTTACACCCATATTATGATGATATTTCTTCTGAACAATATTTATATGCCAACTTTATTGAAGAGATACCAGTAAGCATAAATTTTTATATTAAATCATCAAATCCACAAACCATACTCGAAAAAAGATTGCAAAAACATTTTGAACTATTTGAACTAAATAAGCTTTATACTGCTAATGCAGCTGAAGAATTATCAAATATACAATACAGATTAAATAAATTATATGATATTGGTGGAGAAATAAGTGTTAAAGAATATTTGCAAGAGGAGTTTGAAAGCAGATATGAGAATAATAAAAATTCTTGGCAAACAGCTATGTATAAAACACTATCAGAAAGTAATTGGTTTTGTAATGGTGGATTTAAATTAGAATAGTTAACAAAACCTTGGAAGATGAATAACATACCCTGACGGGTAGTTATCCATCAAGTCCACCGTTAGCATCACATTTACATATCAGGTCTTAATTTGGTACAATATAAGGACCGAAGGAGATCCTATGCAAATCATCGAGGACATAAAACCCGTTACTTACTTGAAGAGTCGGGCCGCTGATGTTCTAAAACATATCAACGAAACACACCGACCGATGATCATCACTCAAAACGGTGAGGCGAAAGCTGTTATACAAGACCCGAAAAGCTATGAAGATATGAGAAACGCCATCTCGATACTCAAGCTTCTCTCATTCGCCGAGGAAGATATAAGAGACGACAACCTGCACTCGGAGGAAGATGTTTTCGAGTCTGTCGAGGAACTTCTCGATAAATGAGTAAAAAATATCGAGTTCAATGGACTTCAAGCGCCAAAGAAGATCTTTTGAACATCGTTGTCTATATTAAAGAGGATTCCCCGACTGCCGCAAGAGACGTTTATGGAAAAATAAAAGAGAAAGCCCGCTCAAGCAATCTCTTCCCGCTCAAAGGCCGGGTTGTGCCGGAACTTCAAAAAGAAGGTATCACAATATATCGGGAGCTTGTTGCTTCTCCATGGAGAATCATGTATAAAGTCGACAATGATACTGTTTATATAATGGCTGTCTTTGATTCGAGACAAAATGTAGAAGATTTATTGCTGCAAAAACTGCTGAGAAGTCCGGTGCCGACAAGCCCATAAATTATCTGTCGGCGATGTATCGGCCGGCGATGCTTTGGCAAAAGCCAAGACACAGGGGCATCCTCGCCTTTTAGAGCTGTCCGTAAGTAAACAGAAGGTAAAATCGTCCCTAAAAAACGGAGCGTCATGAGCACGAAAACCGCCTGCCCGCTGGACTGTTTCGACGCCTGTAGCGTCGTCGTCGACGAAGGAAAACTCAAAGGGGACGTCCATCACCCCTATACCAACGGCTATCTCTGCCCGCATCTGAACCATTTCTGGAAGCAGGATCGCATCACGCAGCCGCGCCTGCACGGCAAACCCGTTTCGATGGGCGAAGCGCTCGAGCACCTCGAAAAGCTCATACGCGACGGCCTAGACGGCAACGGGGTGCTGCACTACCGCGGGTCGGGCAATTTCGGCCTGATGCAGGCGGTGACGGACCACTTTTTCGCCTCCGTCGGGGCGACGCTGACGAACGGCTCGCTCTGTGACGGGGCCGGCGAGGCGGGAGTGCTAGAAGGGCGGGGCGTCAACCACGTCCTGCCGCCGGAGCAGATTGCCAGATCCGAGGTCGTTGTGGTCTGGGGACGCAACATCCATACGACCAACTCCCACCTGCTGCCGTTTCTCAAGGGCAAGGAGATCATCGTCATCGACCCCGTCCGGACGCAGATGGCGGAGCAGGCGGACCTGTTCGTGCAGATCAAACCGGCGGGCGACCTCTTTTTCGCGATGCTGCTGGCACGGTTCATCGTCATCGAGGGGATGCAGGACGAGGAGTATCTCGAAAAGTACGGCGAAGAGTACGAGGATTTCTACGAACTGACCCAGACGGTCCGCATCAAGGCGGTGCTGGACATGATCGGGCTGGGACTGGGCGACATCGGCCGGGTGCTGGAGAAGATCCGGGGCAAAAAGACGGTGATCCTCACGGGCGTCGGAGTGCAGAAGTACCGCCACGGCGCCGAAGTGATCCGTGCAATCGACGCCGTCGGCGTGCTGCTGGGGCTCTTCGGCAGAGAAGGATGCGGCGTCAGTTTCCTCGGCAGCTCCGGGGCGGGGATCGATTCGCCTTTCGCAAAAGCGAAACGTTTCGAGCCGAAGGCCCGGGCGGACTTCTCCGACTACGACACGGTCTTCGTCCAGGGTGCCAACCCGGCGGCGCAGATGCCCGACAGCGCCCGGACGCGCGACCTGCTCGCCAAGGCGGGGCATCTGGTCTACTTCGGCCTCTACGAGAACGAGACCTCGCAGGCGGCGGAGCTGGTGATCCCGGCGAAGACCTTCCTCGAAAAGCGCGACATCCGGACCTCCTACGGCCACAACGCCATGCTGCGGATGCCGCAGTGCGAGAACAGCGGGGTCGGCATCGGCGAATACGAACTGGCGGCGAAGCTCTGCGCGGCCTTCGGCGTGCCGCTGGAGAGCGAAGAGGCGTACCTGGAGCATTTCGCCGCCTTCGCCGAAACGGACGAGGAGGACGTGCAGCGTGTCAAAGGGCGCGAGGCGCTGCCGTACGCCGACGGTTTCGAGACCGACGACGGGCAGTTCCTTTTCCCGGAGGAGTACGATTTCGATTTCGACATGACCGAAGACTACTTCCTCATTACGCCCAAAAGCCCCCACAGCCTCAACTCGCAGTTCGACCGCGAAGCGCACGTGTATATGCACCCCGGCTGCGGGTACGCCGAAGGGACCGTGGTGCGCCTTTCGTCCGTTTCGGGCAGCGTGGAGCTGCCGCTGAAGCACGACGACCGTCTGCGCGAAGACTGCGTGCTGGTCTACTCCGGCACGCCCGGCGTCAATTTCCTGACCCCGTCACAGATGAGTTTCGAGGGGAAGAACGCCGCCTATCAGGCAAATAAAATCAAGGTGGAAGCATGTTAGAAACGATCAAAGCCATGGACGCACAGTACGTCCTGCCGACCTACGCGCGGCAGGATATCGCCTTCGTCGGCGGGAACAACGCCCGTCTGACCGACAGTGAGGGACGCGAGTACATCGATTTCACGTCGGGGATCGGCGTCGTCAGCGTCGGCCACGCCAACCCCCGCATGAGCGAGGCGATCTGCGAGCAGGTCAAAAAGATCACGCACATCTCCAACCTCTATCAGATCCCGCCGCAGGCGGAGTGCGCGAAGAAGATCGTGACGCAGAGCGGTTACGACATGCAGTGCTTCTTCGGCAACAGCGGGGCCGAGGCGAACGAAGGCGCGATCAAGATCGCCCGCAAGTACGGCGAAGTGGACGGGCAGGTGAAACGTTACAAGATCATCACCCTCGAACATTCTTTTCACGGGCGGACGATCACCGCGCTCAAGGCGACGGGGCAGGAAGCGATGCACAACTATTTCGGTCCCTTTCCCGACGGTTTCGCCTATGCCGGAAGCATCGACGAGATCGAAGGCCTGATCGACGACCACACCGTCGCGGTGATGATCGAACTGGTGCAGGGCGAAGGCGGCGTGCAGCCGCTGGACCGCGAGAAAGTGCAGGCACTGGCGCAGACGCTCAAGGCGAAGGACATTCTGCTGATCGTCGACGAGGTGCAGACCGGCGTCTACCGGACCGGGGAGTTCCTCGCTTCGAACCTCTACGACATCGAACCGGACATCGTCACGCTGGCCAAGGGGCTGGGCGGCGGCGTGCCCATCGGGGTCGTGATGACGTCGAAAAAGGACGTGCTCGGGCCGGGCGACCACGGCTCGACCTTCGGGGGCAACTACCTCAGCACCGCGGCGGCGAACGCCGTGCTCGACGAACTCGAAGCCTACAAGTCCAGCGGCGAACTGGACGAGGCGTTCCTCTATTTCGAACAGCAGGTGAAAGCGCTGTGCGACGCCTATCCTGCACTGTTCACCGAGGCCGTCGGCTTCGGGATGATGCGCGGGCTGCGGGTGCGCGACGCCGAGACGCTGTCGGCGATCATCGCCAACGCCAAAAACGAAGGGGTGCTGGTGCTCAAGGCCGGGCGCAACACCCTGCGGATGCTGCCGCCGCTGACCATTACCCGGGAGGAGATGGATGAAGGCTTTGACCGCCTTGTGCGCGCTCTGGACGCTGTGTAGCGTTCCCGCCGCGGCCGACACCAACGCCACTGTCCTTTTCGGCAAGCAGCAGCTGACGCCGCAGGAGCAGCGCAGCGATTCGCTCGACGTTTACCTCTCCGAGCTCAAGCGCAAAGCCTTCGGTTACGACTACGAAAAGACGGAGCAGGAAAGTCGGAAACTGCGCGACAGCTGGATCATGCCGATCACGATCAGCTACACCCTCAACCGGCAGAATCCCTACAACGAGCAGGGCGCGCCCGAGACACAGCAGGAGTCCGCGGCGATCGCGATCGACCAGCCTGTTTTCCGCAGCGGCGGGATCTATTTCGGCATCAAGTACGCCGAGGCGACCCGTGACGTCGGGCGTCTCTCCATCGCGCAGCAGGAGCGCTCGCTCATCAAAAAGGCGGTGGAGCTGCTGATGCAGATCAAGCAGGCGGAGCTGGGGATACAGGAGCAGAAACTCCAGGTCGCCAACGCCGAGATCAATCTGCAGCAAAAACGCGAACAGTACCTCAGCGGCCAGCTCGATTCGGGCTTTCTCAACAACGCGATCATCCAGCTCAACCTCACGAAGCAGACGCTCATCGACCTCGAAACCGCCAAGGCGCGGCTGGTGAGCAGCTTCGAGAGCATCAGCGACCTGGATTACCGCACGGCGAAGATCCCCTTTCTGGCGATGGTGGACGAGAAGCGTTTCATGGATGACACCGTCGACCTGAAACTGGCGCAGCGGCAGCACGAACAGGAACGGTACAACAAGAACGTGACGCTGGCGAAGTACCTGCCGAGTGTCAGTTTGCAGGGCAGCTACAACTGGCAGAAGCAGCAAGGCTTCTTCTTCGTCAACGGCGCACCGGTCAAATCCGATTCTCCCGAGACCGCCTACTACCGCTACGGCCTGCGGGCGTCGGTGCCGCTGGATTTCAACAGCGTCAACGACTACCAGGCGGCGAAGATCGCCTGGCTCAAGTCGCGCGTCGTCATCGACGACACGAAACGGGCGCTGCGTTCGCTCTACGAACAGGTGATGGAGAACATCGACAACATCGGGAAGAAGATCGAGCTGTCCAAAGAGAACGAGAAGCTCTATGCCTCCCTTCTCGCCGATACGAAAGAGCAGTTCGCCGCGGGCTACAAGACGCAGTACGACGTCGACCTGCTGGCCAATTCCAGACAGATCGAAGTGCTCAGCCAGCGTATGTACGAGATCGACCGGCAGCTGGAGCTGCTCAACCTCTACGAAAAACTGAGCCGGCCGCAATGAGATTCAGCGACTACATGAGCGCATGGCTCTACGCGGACGACGGCTACTACGCTTCCTACCGCCCCATCGGGAAAGAGGGGGATTTCTACACGTCGGTGAGCGCCTCGAAGTTCTTCGGCGGCACGATCGCCAAACGCCTCGTCGACGTGATCGACGAAGGCTTTCTGAGCCCGTCGGCGACGGTCTGCGAGATCGGCGCGCACCACGGCTACCTGCTGGCGGACATCGTCGAGTTCGTCTACACCCTGCGGCCGGAGCTGCTCGGCACGCTGCGTTTCGCCGTCGTCGAGCGCTTCGAGAACCTCCGCAGACAGCAGCGGGAGTATTTCGCGGATGCCTTCGGCGACGCGGTGACGCTGGAGCACTGCGCCTCGCTCGAAGAGCTGCGGGCCGACGACGCCTTTTTCGTCGCCAACGAGATCTTCGACGCCTTCCCATGTGAACTTTTCTACAAGGGGAAGATCGCCCGGGTGGACGAAAACCACGAGGTGCATTTCGACCTCGAAGACGAGTGGGTGAGCGCCAGGGCGGCGCAGTTTGGCAAGGACCGCGGCGAGATCGCCGTGGGTTACGAAGCGTTCGCCGCTCAGATGGCGGCCGCGGCCGCGCGCAGCGAGTTCGTCACCTTCGACTACGGCGAGATGGCGGCGCGGCCGGACGTGTCGCTGCGGGTCTACCTGCAGCACAAAGTCTTTCCCTTTTTCGACGAGGAGCTTGACCGGGCGGCGGCGTTCAAAAAGAGCGACATCACCTACGACGTCACGTTCGCCCATGTCAAAGAGGCGTTCGAGGCGGCGGGAATGCCGATGACGGAGTACGCGACGCAGATGAAGGCTTTGGTGGAGATGGGGATTCTGGAGCTGCTGGAGATGTTAAGGGAAAACGCAGACGAAAAAATCTATAAACAGGAACTTGAAAAGGTGAAGACGCTCATCATGCCGCAGTTTCTCGGCGAGCGTTTCAAAATGATCCGTTTCAGAAAGGAGTAGCGATATGGAAATCATCGTCAACGGCGACGCCCGTACGGTCAAGGACGACATCAAACTGGGAGAGCTTCTCGATGCGCTGGGGCTCAGGGACAAGGTCATGGCCGCCGCGGTCAACATGGAGGTCGTCAAAAAAGAGCGCTGGGACACCCACGAACTGCACAACGAAGACCGCGTGGAGCTGCTGGACTTCGTCGGCGGGGGGTGAATGCCGGGCTCGCGGTATTTCGACATTCGTCATTCGCGATTCGACATTCGGTGGATTCCGGATCAGGTCCGGAATGACGGAACCTGTCACCCCATCAGCGAAGCGAATACCTCAAGCATCACCTTATATCACATCATACGGTATGATATATTGTTCCTACAAATTGAAGAACAAAGGAAGGAAGATGCACTCGGTAGCGATAAGGGATCTGAAAAACAATCCGGCCAACATGACGAAGTTTCTGGAAAAGGGCGAGTCGGTATTCATTACCAAACACGGGAAGCCTCTGGGGATCACGCTGCCTCTGAGTGACGAGATGCTGAAGATGGGCATGCTCAAAGCCGTCGCACTCGAACAGTACAGGCAGGGTCTGATTTCACTGGGCAAAATGGCGGAATTGATGGGGATAGGGAAGCCCGAAGCGATGAAGCTTCTCAGTGAGCTCAATATCGACTGGATGGAATATACGGCGGAAGAGATCGACGAAGAGCTGCAGACGCTAAGCTTTCATGAGGGCACCTCTAAAAACCCTGTACGGTCTCAGCGTAACAGAGAAAGTCACAATCAAGGCGACGCTTCGAAGGCCTGGCCAAAGCCAAGTCGAGAAGCGGTAACGTAGAGTGTGGCTTTCTCTGTTACACCCTGCGGGAGGGCTTCTGAGGCACGATCTTTCCTCCGTTTTCCGCTCAGCGTAGCTTCAGCTATGCCTTCGCATAAAACGAAGAAAATCTCATACCTCACAAGCCCTCTGAGATTCGTACAGGGTTTTTAGAGGTGCCCATGATTGTTTCCGACCGGGCGGCGCTGATCTCGCTGATCAACATCGGCGAGTTCGACCTTCTGTATCTTTTTACCGAGAAGATTCTGATCCCTCCCGAGGTCTATGACGAAGTTTCCGTTGTCGAAGAGGACAGACGTTTTCTGGACGTTTTGAAAGGGCAGGGAAAACTCGCCGTCGTCGAGAGCGGGGATGTGTCGTTATGGGAAGCGTTGAGGATTTGTCTGGACAGGGGAGAATCCGCCGCGATCGTTTTGGCTGTCAGGGAAGGGCTCCCGTTGCTGATCGACGAGAAAAAAGGACGGCAGACCGCCGGCCGTACTTTCGCTATTTCTTCCGGCTTTTTCCGCGGATTGAAATTGACCAGTACGATATCTCCGCGCCTATAGCCCGTCATCGATACTGCCTTCGAGCTCCCTGTACTCTTCGGAAGCGCTCTCTTTTATTTTTCTGGCGGCGTTCAGAAGTTTCTCTCTTTTTTTGTAGGCGAAAAACTCTTCCGCCAGTTTCACGCCCAGATAAACTCCCAGCCGTTTGTGCGCTTTCTTGTCTTCGACGATAAAACTTTCGTCGGCACCGATTTTCAACAGGGAGGGATTGCGTACAATGTCTCTTGCGCCGTAGGTGGCAGCCATTGTTTCTCCTTTGTCATATTTATGGCAAATATCATAACAATATCGATGGCGTGAGTCAAAAATATCAGCTTGTTTCAGATGATAGTAATGGCTTCGCTTGACGAAGGACGGCAGGGTCGGGGGACCCTGCCCTACGAACAAATGTCCCTGCTGTAGGGTACGGTGCCCTCACCGTACCGCCGACCATCCGGTGGCCTGTGCCGGGGAGCTGGATACCACCCGTACGCCGCTTCCGCTTTTCGGTTTGTCGGACTACGACAGTTGTATCAGCCGCTGCGGGTTCAGGTCCGAAGATTTTGTAAACGGCGGGTGCGGGCCTTTGGCCCGCAGGTGGAGAAAAGGCCGCTTACTGCTGCGGCGGGAAGTTGTCGTAACAGCTGGTGTCTGCGCCCATGTTTTCGACGAACGTCACGGCGTCGGCGCGGTTTTTGAAGAAAATCTGTTTTTTCCAGACAATTTCGTCCGAGGTGACCAGCACCGGCGCGAAAGAAGAGTGCCGCACCGTTTCGCCCTCGCTGATATCCGTTTCGAGAGTGTTTCCGCTGATCACGTAGGTGCCGCCGTCGTTCTTCGTGACCGTCGAGCCGTTCTTGACATAGGAGTATCCCACCGAGTTGTCGGCACCGAAGACGAGCATGGCGTTGCAGTAGACATCGACATGCTCGTCTTCGTAGTCCCAGCTTACCCAGTACCACGGGTTGGCCGCCAGTGCCTGTTTTTCCAGGGTCTGGTCCGCCATGAAGGCGTCGTAGACGCTCTGGCCTTCGTCCGTCAGTTTCGTGCGGGAAAAGAACATCGGATAAGGGGGATCGAAATGGGACAGATCAACTGTCAGTGCCATGAAGGAATCGTCGGCGTAGATCTTGAGGGGCGTCACGACGCTCCCTCTGCCGTCGGCGTGCCAGTGCATGATGCCGTCGTTGACGCTGTTCGTGCCGTCGACGGAAAATGTACTGTCTGAGCCGGGG
>Ga0256843_1002894_pt1 | contig 12299 bp, 9 predicted proteins | sample AlvinellametaG_FD_191572 | JGI IMG/M metagenome (GOLD analysis project Ga0256843, IMG submission 191572) | Pompeii worm associated microbial communities from hydrothermal vent at the East Pacific Rise, Pacific Ocean - Alvinella | ecosystem: Host-associated > Annelida > Integument > Unclassified ... | reverse complement strand
ACCCATACATCAACACTCAAGTCATCCAAAAGAACCTCAGCATCTACAATCATACCCCGATAGACACCAATCATGATAAGCACAATGCCCAAAAGCATACCCACACCCATAGCTGTGACTATAAACTTTCCAAGACTGTGTGCTATATCTTTTTGTGCGAGATTTATCATTAGTGTACTCTCATTCCCTCTTTAAGGGCTTTTTTTTCTGCTGACTCTACCAAAAGTGTCGCAGAACTCTCTATGCCCTCTACTGCACTCTCTTTGCCATTGTTACCAAGTACTTTTACCTTCGCAAAGTGCGCTTTACCATCTTTTTCTATCCAGATTCCTGCATTTTTCTCTTTAAAACGCAGAAGTTTTGAAGGTACTATCACCGCATCTTTTAGCTGTTTCGTTGTTACATCGACCTCTGCTTGCTCATTAATGAAAAATGGCGTTGGCAGTGATTCAAAAGCGACATCTATCTCACGCTCCTGTGTTATAGGATCACTCTGTGGTGCTATTCGTTTGACATAGCCTGCAAGTGGTTGACTCTCTTTAGAGCGCAGACGAATTATGGCTTTATCTCCTTTGGAGATACCTCCACTTATGCGCTCATCAACATAGGCCACAACCCAGACACTTTTTGGATCAACAACCGTTAAGATAGGTGTGTTTGTCAAAACACTCTCTTGCTCATCACTCCCTCTTGCAATGACATAGCCATCAACCGGAGCATAGATCTCATAACGAGAGAGTTTTGCTTCAAGTGCTTCACTCGCTTTTTGTGCTCTTTTTGTCTCTGCTGCTGCTGACTCTATACGCGCTTTTGTAGCAGCGATCTGTGCATCTATGCTCTCTAGTTCTGCTTTTGCCTTGTCATACTCTGCTTTTGATGCAAACTTCTGCTCAAAAAGTCGTTTATAACGCTTATATGTAACTAAAGAGAGGCTTCTTTGTGCTAAGAGTGACTCTAGCTCTTTTTGAGAAGCTTCACGCTCAAGTTTTGCCTTTTTTACACTGATTTGTGCCTCTTGTAATAGCATAGGCATATCAACACTGTCCATACGAACAAGCAGCTCACCCTTTTTTACCCAGTCACCGGCATCTTTGGTAATTCTCTCTATCTTGCCTGGGTTTTGTGCATTGATGGTGTAGATGTTGTTTGCACTCAATGTCCCAATACCAAAGATCGTTACATCAAAATCCCCTTTTTGTGGGCTTAAACGCTCATATGTTGTCTTGGGAAGGTAGATTTTATTGTAAAAGAGAAAAGCTCCAACAGCAACAAGTGCAGCAGCGATCAAATAGTTTTTATATTTATTCATGGTTGGTTCCTTTGAGGTAGTCAATTCTTTCAATAGCTAAAGAGCGAAGGTAGTAAGCTTCAAGTAGTCCCAGCTTTGCGTTAAGTACAACTGTTGTTGCATCTAAAAGTTCTATGTAGGTTGCCAGACCCTCTTTGTAGCGTCCCTCTGTTACTGAGGCTGTTTTTTGTGCAGACTCCAACTGTGCTTTTTTTGCCTCTATAGTTGTGTTGTAGCGCTCTATATCAAAGAGAAGTCCGTTAAGTTCATCTTTGAGTTCTAGCTCTTGAGATCGCTTTTGCTCTTGAGAGATATTTGCAGCAAGGGCAGCTTTTTGCTCTTCTGCGCTCACGCGACCACCACTGTAGAGCGGAATGGTAAGCGTTACTCCTGCGAGTTTGGAATCATAGGCACTGAGTGTATCGATGTGGTTATATGAAGCAACAAGATCAACAGAACCATAGTGAGAGGCTTTAGTTGCTTTATGGAGCAAGATGTTCTTCTCTACACTTTTTTCTTCTATAGCAAGTGTATAGTTGTGTGAAAGCACTTCTTTGTAGAGCTGCTCTTTACTCTCACGCAGCTCTTGTTCTAAAAAGCTACTATCAAGGGTAGTATCTGGCGCTATTTTTTCATTCATATAGAGTTCAAGTGTCGCTTTTGCTTTTTCGTATGTTGTCTGTGCGATGGAGAGGTTCTCTTTTGCTATGTAGTAAGCTGAGAGCAGACGGCTTGCATCTGCTTCGGTTTTGAGTCCCTCTTTTAAGAGTGCAAGCGCTTGCTTGTAGTAAGCATCTTTAGCTGCAAGGTCCTGTTTTCGAACAACTATTGCCTCTTGCTGCAAAAGCATCAAGGCATAGAGTGACTTCACTTTAAAGGTAAGCAGAGCTTTAAGCTCCTTTAAGGAGAGCTCAGAGATACGCTCATCTATCTTTTTTGCATCGACTTTTGAGCCGGTTTGTCCAAAGTCCCAAACTTTCTGTTTTGCAAAGATACCTGCATTCCATCCATCATCATCAACTGTCGCAAATACCCCATTCTGAGAAAAAACATAGGTTTGTGTAACATTGTACTGTGCAGCGACATTGATTTGTGGAAGATAATCAGCAAAGGCAGATTTATAAGCAGAGTGTGACTGCTTGACCTTTAACTGAAATGATTTGACATCAGGATAATTTTGCAGCGTCTTTTCAACACTCTCATCTACTGTTAGAAGTTGAGCATGTAGCAGCGAAGCAAAGAAAAAACCAGTAACTATATAACGCTTCATAACACACTCCGATATTTTGAGTTTATAGAAGCATTATATACCTTTAATGTTATTCCAATGTTAAGAGATGCTACTTCTTGCTCTCAACATGGTACTTTCGGCTAAAGATCTCACCACGAACATAACGACCATAAATAAGCTCAAAAAGCATAGAGATGATTATAAATCCCATAAAAATCATAATGGCATTTGGGTTGGATCTGTAGGTATGATAGAGAAGTGTCGCAAGTGCAAAAGCAGTAAAGAGCGAAGCACTTATCACAATAAAGCTCTTTGCAGCTATCTTATCTCGTAGTCTGTATGCACTGATATTTACAAGTAAAAAGATAAGTAAAAAACCTGCACTTCCTATGATGGCTATCTCTGTCAGGTCAATAGAGTTTGCAAGAATAAGACTTAAAAAAGTGGTATATAAGACACCTTTAAAAGGAACGCCACTCCCTTTTTCTTCATCCATCAAAGAGCGAGGAAGCTTCCCATCTTTTGCAATGATATAACCAAGGCGTGCGTTACCATAAATGGTGGCATTGATAGCTGAAAATGTAGAGAGCAGTGCAGCAGAAGCAACAATGATAAAACCGGTATGTCCAAGTGAGGGCTCTGCGGCAACGGCGAGTGCATAATCTTTAGCCTCTTTGAGCGTTGCTTCATCGACATTGCCTACGGTAATGATGGAGATAAGGACATAGAGCACTATTACAATAATGACCGAAGCGTAAAAAGCGCTTGGAAGATTTTTTGTCGGATTTTTTATATCTTCTGCGGCATTGGCGATAAGCTCAAATCCCTCATAAGCCACAAATATAATCATACCTGCAACAACGATAGAGAGCGGTGTACCCCAGTTAGAGACAGAGAGTCTTGAGGGCTCAACATAAGGAGCACCGGCTACTATAACTAAAATAAGCAGCGAGACCTTAATGACAACGATAATGGTCTCACTCTTACTGACAAAAGATGCACTTATAAGATTGATAAGGGCTGGCAGTATGATGGCTACACTAATGAGTCCATGATGCAGCCAAAAAGATTTCTCAGCAAAGAATGTCTCCCCATAGTAGGCAAATGCCGTTGCATATAAAGAGATAGTAATAAGGTAGCTCAACCAAAGCATAAGATTTACACTTCCAGAGAGAATATTGTCTCCAAAAGCTTTGTCTATAAAAGTAACCGTTCCACCCTCGCTTTGATAAGTAACAGAAAGTTTTGCATAAGAGTAGGCACTCAGCAGTGCAACCATACCGGCAATGAAAAAGGCTACAGCAGTTGCTCCGTGAGCCAAAGAGACCGCTTCGCCCAAAACAGCAAAGATGCCACCGCCGACCATACCGCCTATACCAATAGATATAGCACCCAAAAGCCCTATAGTACGCATATCATACTCCTTCAATAAAACATTATAACCAAATATCTATAACTCCTCTTTTTTAAAAGTGAGAAAAGAATGTAGTAAAAAAGTTACATCAATATATTTCACACTATACAATATGCCTTTTTTTCACTAAAAACAGCTCTATTATTACTAGGAAAATAAGATATGTGATATAATCTAAACTTAAAATTATAGACTTTTTATAAAGGAAATAAAATAATGAAAAAAATCATGAGTGTGCTCTCATTTGCACTTGTTTTAAGCGCGAACGAGACTACTGTTACGCATGCACTCTCATTGAGTGAAGCCTTGGATATGCTCAAGTCTCAAAACCTTGAGGTCCAAGCAGCACAGCTTGATGAACAGAGTGCACAAAAAGAGATAGATACCGTTGCTGGAGTGAACTGGGGAAAGCTCACCTTTACACAGGACTTTGCCCGTTCTAATGATGCTGGAAATGTTTTTGGTTTTAAACTCACCTCTCGTGAGGCCAATTTTGGTGACTTTGGTGCTGAAGAGTTTATGAATAACTTTATGATGGGAAATCCTGACTATGTTACACCACCACAAAACCTAAACTACCCAGGATACAGAAACTTTTTCCAAAGTAAACTCAAATATGAGGTACCGCTCTTTACAGGTTTTGCTGTTAGTAGCTATACAAACATAATGGAAGAGATGAAGAAGATAAAATCTCTTGACAAAGAGAAGATCTTGACTGAAAAGTCTTACGAACTGCGTAAAAGCTACTACGATATGGCTCTTCTTGATTCAAGTATTGAGAACATCACAAAAATTCTACACAATATTGAAACACTCGAAGAGACAACACAGACAATGATTGATGTAGGGTATGCAAAAAAAGTTGACCTTTTAGAAGTCAAAGCAAAAAAGGGAAATGTTGAGAGACTTCTTGTACAGATGAAAGCCAACCAAAAGCTTCTCTATCACTACATCAGCTTCTTGGTAAACAATAAAGTAAAAAAAATCATCCCTCCTGTCTCAGATGTAGCGATGCCTACACTCAGTGATGAAGAGGTGCTCTCACGCAACATTGATATTCAAAAAGCAGCTACTGCTCTTGAGATTAGAAAAAGTATGGTAGATGCAAATAAAGCATCATACTACCCTACTGTTGGAGCTTTTGGAGAAGTAGCTACTGCTGATGATACTTTTTTAGGTGATGCAAATGACCACAAAGCCTATACAATCGGGGCACGCGTTAGTTGGAACCTCTTTAACGGAGGGATCGACAAAGCAAAAATCGAAAAAGCAAAAATCGATAAGCTAAAAATGCATACGCAAGTTGAACTTGCAAAAAAAGGAATTGCCCTTAAAGTTGCGAAGATTCGTACAGAGATAGAGAGTCAAAATGCTCAGATTGCATCTTTGAAAAAAGAGCTTGAACTTGCAAATGCAATCTATGAGAACTACGAAGGCAGATATAGAGAGAAGCTTGTCTCTATGAGTGATGTCATCATTAAACAATCTGCTCAGATTGAGAAGATTTTACAACTGCTTATGGCAAAAAACAAGCGTATAGAAAAAATATTTGAACTAGAAAAAATAGCAAACGGAGATAAATAAATGAAAAAACTACTACTAGTACTAGCACTTGGTGCCTCTTTAATGGCAGAAGTTTTAACACTCTCAGGAAGTGTAATTTCAGATAACCAGAAGATGATAACAAGTCGTTTTATGGGCTTTGTAACTCAGGTAAATGTAAGTGAGGGTGAAAAGGTAAAACGCGGTCAGATACTTTACAGAATTGATTCTCGTGAGATAGACTCTGCAAAACGCCAAGCTGAACTTTCACTACAGATGTACCAAAACCAGTACAGCAATGTAAAGATCAACCTCGATCGCCACAGACGCCTTCTTGCAAAAGATATGGTCTCAAAGTATGAAGTTGAGAACTTAGAGCTTGCTGCTAAAAATCTAGAAGATATGATAAACATTGCAAAAGCAAGACTTCAAGAGGTAAAAAACCAGTATAAATATCTCATTATCAAAGCACCAAATGATGGTGTTGTTGTTGCTAAAAACATCAAAGTTGGTGAGATGGCTATGCCTGGTATGCCAGCTATTGTTCTTTCTGATCTTTCAAACCTAAAAATTCTTGCTGAGATAAGTGAGAGTAACCTAGACAAAATCGCTTACGACAAAAAAGTACTTGTAAAGATCCCATCTATCGGGTTTAAAACTATTGGAAAAGTGAGCGCTATCATTCCTAGTTCTAACCCAATGACGCATACATTTAAGATAAAAGTGAGTTTTGATAAAAACCACAACAGTAAAATTTTTCCGGGAATGTATGCAACTGTCGATATAAAGGACTAATATGAAAGAGAAAGATTTATCACATATTAGTGTTACAGACTATGCGGGAAAACTGGCAAAGGCATTTTTATACAATCCTTTGACAGCCCTTCTTGCTGTCTTTCTTCTTGTTCTGGGCTATATCTCACTTGAGGTTATGCCGCGTGAGGAAGATCCACAAATCGCCATTAGTGGTGGTAGTGTTATCGTTGTTGCTCCTGGTATGAGTCCAAAACAGGTAGAAAAAGTTATCGTAGACCCTTTAGAGCAAAAGCTGCGTGAGATCAAAGGTGTTGAGCATATCTACTCTATGAGTATGGAGAATGTAGCTATTGTCAATGTAATGTACTACATTGGTCAAAATCGTGAGATCTCTAACCTCAAACTCTACGATAAAGTTATGCAAAACATGGACAAAATGCCAAAGAGCATTATGCAGCCATTGGTAAAACCATTTGATATCGATATAGATATTCCTATTGTTACTATTGCATTTTACAAAGATGAGAAGAGAGATCTTCCTTATGTTAAGTTTCTTGAAACAGTAGAGAATCTCAAGCGTGATATCAGCCAGATTGAAAATGTTTCAAAAACAACACTCAAAGGTGCACATAAAGAGCAGTACAATGTAGAGGTTGATCTTGCAAAGCTTAAAGGGTACCACATCTCTTTAGGTCAGATTATGCAAGGGATTCAAGCAATCGCAAAAATCGCACCTGCTGTTGATACAGCGACACAAGATAACAAACTTGTAGTCTTTGGTGTAAAAAATGCCATCGAGAGTGTAGAAGATGTTCAAAACATCATCATAGCTCAATATATGGGAAGTCCTATCTATCTTCGTGATGTTGCCAAAGTTACCGATGGCATAGACTTTCAAAACAAACAGAGTGCACTCTTAACTGCAAAAGAGAATGGCAAGATTCTTCAGACACAACAGATGACACTGACAGTCTCTAAGCTTGCCGGTTCAAATGCTGTGTTTGTCTCTGATGATGTAAAAGCGATGCTTGAGAAGAATAAAAAGTATCTTGAGAGCTTAGGTATTCACTACAAGATTACAAGAGATTATGGAGTTCGTGCTGATGATGCGGTAAATGAACTTGTACACCACCTTGTTATTACTATTGCAATTATTGCTGTGATGCTGATCTTCTTCCTTGGATGGAAAGAGTCACTCATTGTTACATTTACAGTACCAGCTATCTTAGCTATTACACTCTTTGTAGCATACATGACAGGACAGACTATCAACCGTATTACACTCTTTGCATTCTTGCTCTCTCTTGGTCTGCTTGTGGATGCTGCGATTATTGTTATTGAAAATATTCACAGACATCTACACTCACATGACAGTGAGCACAAAGATATGGATACACTACTCATCAAGGCAACTGATGAGATTGGTCGTCCTACAAACATCGCAACACTTGCCATTATTTTAACAATGGTACCGATGATGTTTGTTGGTGGGATGATGGGAGAGTTTATGAAACCGATCCCTCAAAATGTACCAGTTGCACTCTTAGCATCACTAATTGTTGCTTATATCTTTACACCATACTTAAGTCGTAAACTACTCAAAAAAACTGATGATGGCGCACACCATCACACAGATCACAAAAAAACAAAGGAGGAGAAGTAAATGCCACACCATCACCATGAAGGTAAAAAGTTTGAAAACTTTGTTTTTAACATTTTAAACTCTCCTTCAAAGAAAACATTTGTAATTATCGCTGTCTTAGTAGCTTTAGCAGGAAGTATCTTTATGCTTCCAACAAAAATAGTTATGGCAAGAATGCTTCCTGGAAAGAGTGCAAATACTTTTAATGTATATGTAACAACTCCGGCAGGAAGCTCTATAGAGGAGACAAAAAAGGTCTCTCAATGTGTTGTAAAGAGACTCACACAAGAAGAAGAGGTAACAGACATTGAGACTTTCTTGGCACAGGGAGCTCCACTTGATTATGCAGGTCTTGTAAAGGGAAGTGCACTCAAACAGGGTGAGCGTTTTGCTGAGATAGTTGTTAACCTTACAGACAAACATGAAAGAGATGAAAAATCTTTTACCATGGTACACCGTCTGCGCCCTGAGATTCAAAAAGAGTGTGGCAGTATCGTAAAAGATACAACTATCTCATTTATTGAGATGCCATCAGGTCCTCCAACACTTGCTTCTATTGCAGTAGAGGTCTATGGAGATAAAAACGCCGATGTTCTCAAAGTTGCTCACGATGTTGCACAGATCTTAAAGAAGACACCAAAACTTGTTGATGTGGACATTATGAGTGAAACACCTTATGATAGATACCAACTCGTACCACTTAAAGATAAAATCGCAAAGAGTGGACTTACTGTTGAACAGGTAAACAACATCTTATACCTTGCATTTAAAGGGATGGAAGTTGCTGTTAAAAATACTATTGAGATCAATGACCAAGTTGGTATCTTTGTATCACTCAGTCGTGACTCTAAAAAGTTAGAGAACTCTACACTTTCAGCGCTTAATGCAAAACTCAGCTCTTTATACTTGATGAATAAAAAAGGGATGATGGTACCACTTACTGAGATTGTAGATATCATCAAGATTAAATCAACTCCGACCATCTACCATAAAGACCTTCGTACTATGGTAAATGTAGTAGCTGAGACAGATATGGAGTCACAAGTATACCCACTTCTTGAAGCGCGTGATATGATGATAGAGTACTTCTCTAAGCATGGCTATGAGGTCTCAAAAGTACCTGGTATTACAACTTTTATGTTTGACTTAGAGCTTAAAGATAAAAAGACAGGAGAAGAGTATCTCATTCGCTGGGATGGAGAGATGAAAGTAACACTCGATACTTTTAGAGACTTGGGAGCTGCATTTATTGCTGCACTTATCTTGATCTATCTTCTACTGGTAATCTACTATAAATCATTTGCTATCAGTGGTATAGTTTTAGCAGGAAGCTTCCTCTCTATTATCGGTGTAATTGTTGGACACTGGGTAGCTGACTTAGTAACGGTAGATGTCTTTTTCTTAACAGCGACATCGCTTATTGGTTTTATTGCACTTATGGGTATTAGCTCTCGTAACTCACTGCTACTCATTGACTTTGCCAAGTCACTGATGGAAGAAAAAGGCATAGAAAAACGCCGTGCTATTGCCATAGCAAGTGCTACACGTGCAAAACCTATTATGCTAACAGCTATTGCCATCATCTTAGGTTCAGCACTTCTTGCAAGTGATCCTATCTTTGGTGGACTAGGTGTTGCACTTATCTCTGGTACAGTAGCTGCAGTTATTGTATCACTTATCTTCATTCCAGTATTAATGGATAATACAAAAGCTATCTAGTAGCTTTTGTATCTCACCCTACCCTAACCCCTTAGCTTCATCATAAAGAGTCTCTAGCCTTAGCTTGAATGGTTTTAATGAGCACCATTTACTTAGATTGAAAACAGATATAGCTTCTCTTGAATAGATATAAAAATATGAATAGTAAAAAGATTAAAAAAGAAGAGTGAAAAGAGAGCAGTAAGTTAAAATAGACTACCCTCAAAAAGAGAGTAGTTATATAGAGAGATTATAAACGAGCGTAGCTAACGCTTTTGCAAGCTTCTAGTGATGCTAACTCTTCAAGAGCCTTATCACTTACTGGGCTATCTACTAAGATAACAGCAAGTGCCTCTTTTTTGTCGTTACGCGCAAGAGAGAAGTCTGAGATGTTTACATTGTTCTCTGCAAGGATAGTTCCTACCTTACCAATCACACCTGGTACATCAGAGTTTTTGAAAAGGATCATATCACCTTTGATCGCCACTTCATTGTCAAAACCATCGATAGATACGATTCTCTGAACACCATCATCAAAGATAGTAGCAGAGATAGTCGTAGTTCCTTCATTTGTCGTAAGTTTTACTGTGATTAAGTTTTTATATACTTGAGAATCACCAAGGTTTTCAGACTCAATCTCAATGCCCTTCTCTTTTGCAACAAAGTCAGCATTTACATAGTTGATAGTCTCACTTGAGTGGTTCATTGCCCCCACTGTTACAAATGTAGCTAGAGAGTCAACATAGTTACCAATCTCACCATTTCCACTTACTTTGATAGATACGATTTTAGATTTGTTAATCTGAGATGCTAAGAAACCTATCTTTTGACCCATCTCTAAGAATGGTTTTACAAATGCAGGGATTTTACTCTCATCAATAGGTAGGTTCATAGCATTTGGATATGCAATGCCTTTAGCCGCTGCAATAGCATTTTCCGCTGCTTGCGTACCGATGTTGTACTGAGACTCATAAGTATTTGCCCCTAAGTGAGGAGATACTACAATGTTGTCAAGATCAAGTAGTTTGTTATCAGTTGCTGGCTCTTTTACAAATACATCAATACCTGCAAAACGGATCTTACCGCTTTTAAGACCATTGTAGAGTGCATCTTCATTGTAAAGACCACCACGAGCACAGTTTACAAGTACTACGCCATCTTTCATCTTAGCGATCTCTTCTTCACCGATGATGTCAATTGTCTCTTTGTTTTTTGGTGTATGGATCGTAATAACATCACAAGCTAAGATATCATCAAAGTTCTTTGTGTATGTCATATCAAGATCAGTTACTTTTGAAGGGTTGATGTATGGGTCGTATGCAACGATGTCCATCTCAAAAGCTTTTGCTCGTTTTGCAACACGGCTACCAATATTACCAAAACCGATAACACCAAGTTTTTTGCCTTTAAGCTCATACCCGTACCACTTCTCACGCTTCCAGATTCTCTGGTTTTTAAGGTGGTCATGAGAGTATGGGAACATTCTCATACAGCTAAGCATATGCGTCATAGTAAGCTCTACTGCAGCAATAGTGTTTGCAGTAGGTACATTCATAACAATGATACCTTTTTTAGAACATCCCGGAATGTCAACATTGTCAACACCAACACCAGCACGAACAATTGCTTTTAGCTTGTCTGCGTGAGCTAAAAAGAACTCATCAACATCTGTTGAACTTCTTGTAATCGCTACATCAGCAGTAGGAATAATCTTCTCTACAAGCTCTTTTTTATCTACATCTGCTGCCATTACAAAGTTTATGGCTTCATCTTCCTCTAACATTTTTAGACCAGCTTCATGAATATGGTCACATACTACTACTGTATATTTTTGCATTTTAGTCCTCTTTATATGGCTTAACTTGAGCCGAAATTTTGTAGTTTTTCAACACACGAACAAGTGATTGTAATTTATCAACATTTTGTGAATAAATAAGTAATTCTAAACCACTGCTATCTTTTTTTAAGAAATATTTCAGTCCATGATTTTTCAGCTCCTCTTTTAAACAGAAAAGTTGATATGGATCTTTTATAAAAGCTGATAGTTTGTAGGTTATAGTTTTAGTTATTTTTTCATCTAAATCTACCTTGAGATAGATCTCATTGACAGGATAGGAGTACCCCTCTTTTTTTGTTTTTGAGAGATGGTTTAACCAAAGTTTTTCAGGTGTACTTGAAGGAACTTCTCTCTCTAGTTCAAGTGGTTTAGTCTCATACTCAGGCTCTTCTGAGTTGATTGAGATAAGAAAAAAAGTTATAAAAATGGCTACCCCTACAGCAAAGAGAGGAGCAAACCATTTCATAACTTTTTGCATCTACAAAGAGACTTACTTCAGTTTGTCTTTGATTAAGTCACCTAAAGAGTGTGACTCATTATCATTAATCTCTTCAAGCATTGCTTGATTTTTAATGTAATCTAATTTTTTAACAGAGAGGCGAATACGGTCACGACGAGTATCGATGTTTGCTACTGCTGCTTCGATCTCTTGACCAATCTCTAACTCCTCTTTGTTAAGTGGAGCTAAATCTTCATCACGGATAAGTGCATCAACACCATCTTCTAAAGATACAAATACACCGAAATCTTTAATGTCACGGATAGTACCTTTAACAACAGAGTTTACTTTATGAGTCTTAGCAAATTTATCTACTGGAGACTCTAAAAGAGTTTTTCTGTTAAGAGAGATCTTTTGATCTTGCTCATTGATTTTAGCGATTTTCACTTCTA
>Ga0256843_1002893_pt1 | contig 12300 bp, 13 predicted proteins | sample AlvinellametaG_FD_191572 | JGI IMG/M metagenome (GOLD analysis project Ga0256843, IMG submission 191572) | Pompeii worm associated microbial communities from hydrothermal vent at the East Pacific Rise, Pacific Ocean - Alvinella | ecosystem: Host-associated > Annelida > Integument > Unclassified ... | reverse complement strand
AAGAGTGCTACTAATGTACGATGAAGCAGAGGATATCTTCGATACCTATGATGGGTTCTTTTCCCAAAAGAAACAGGAGAGTAAAGCGTGGATCAACCATATGTTGGAGAGTAACCCCATTCCTACCGTCTGGATCACCAATGACATCGACAGTGTGGATCCCGCCATCGTCCGTCGTTTCGATATGGCAATGGAGATGAAGGTACCCAAAAAGAAAAAACGCATCGAGATCCTTAAGCGTTACTCTAACGGTTTGCTGGAGAAAAAGATAGTGAAAAAACTGGCGAAAAACCCCTATATCTCTCCGGCAGTGATGCAACGAGCTATCAAAGTAGCAGAGCAGACCAAACCAAGAAATTTTTCAAAAACGGTCTATCGTCTCATTGATAAAACACTCAAAGCACAACGCTACCCGGGACTCGAAACGACGAAAGGGAAGAAGAAAAAGATGAAACAGGAAGCACTGCCAAGTACCTATGACCCTACACTGGTCAATGTCGATACAGACCTTGAAAAACTGGCAGACGGCATTGCCAAAACAGAAAATGCCCGTCTCTGTTTCTACGGTGTACCCGGAACTGGAAAGAGTGCCTACGGCAGATACATTGCTAAGATCCTTGGCAGAGAGGTGATCGTCAAGAAAGGAAGTGACCTGCTCAGTATGTGGGTAGGAGGAACTGAAAAAAACATTGCCCAAGCATTTGATGAAGCCAAGAAGAAAAAAGCTGTACTCATCTTCGATGAAGTGGACAGTTTCCTGCAAGACAGACAGAATGCCCAACGCAACTGGGAGGTGACACAGGTCAACGAGATGCTCACCCAGATGGAGAGCTTTGAGGGTGTGTTCATTGCCACGACCAACCTGATGGACAACCTTGACAGAGCCAGCCTCCGTAGATTTGATATGAAACTGGAGTTCAAGTCGCTACAGGCAGATCAGGCACAAAAGCTTTTGGAGAGTCATTGCAGAGCGTTGAAGATCGACTATGACGGAGAGAATATAGCAAAACATTTACATCTTCAACATCTTACACCCGGGGATTTTGCAGCGGTGGTGAGACAGCACCGGTTCAATCCTGTCGAGAGTCTGGAGGATTTTGTACAGAGATTGGAGGAGGAGGTGAGAGTGAAAGGGGTAGAAGAAAATGGCAAGAAGATGGGATTCATTGTAAATGATGAAAGAAACATGATGATAAACTAAAAGAGAATCAATAAAGGATTACGTATGGATGAAGCATATAAAGAAGTGTGGAGAAAGAAGATATCGGGAAATGTTACTTTTGTTGAAGAGAATGCGGTGAACACAGCAGAGTTTACGGAACTTCTCAGCTATGAAAAAGACACTACACCACTTGTACATAGAAGTAAGATAGTGATCTATACGAATGGTATCATTACTTATCATTTCGGAGGTTTTACTGTTGGAGAAGAATCTTTTATGGGAAAGCTGGATGATGTTCTGTTACATGAGATCAGAAGACTTATGGAAAGTGATGCGCTACAGAATGAAAAATCCTGTACGGAACTAATGATGGATGGGATGTACTCAACCTTGACACTGGAAACGGAAAGAGGCATGAAATTGATCTCCAATTTGAATTGTAAAAAGAATAAGTTCTCATTTGAGTATCAATGCTTACTCTATCTTATTTCCGTTATTACGGAAGAACTTAGACTTTTAAAGTAAAAAAGAGAAGTTTTGGTTCCCATTAGAGTAAAACTTGTCACTTTTAATAAAAAAGTTTTTCAAAAATGCTATTTTAAATAATAAGCTTTTAGGATACAATAATCAAAAGATATATTAAAGGTCAGGAACAATATGCCACTTTCTAAATCTCTTTATATTCGTGGTCGACAGTGTGAGAAGTCACTCTGGTTAAAAAAGTACAATCCTGATGTATTGCAAAAGCCGGATGAACAGGCAAAAGCTGTTTTTGAACGGGGCAATGAAGTCGGAGACCTTGCCTGTAAACTTTTTCCCGGAGGGAAAGAGGTTCCTTATGCGGGTACAACCTTTAAGGAGAAAACAGCGCTTACAAAACAATGGATCGAAGAAGGTGTAACTGAGATCTTTGAGGCGACATTCACGTTCGATGATGTGCTGGTGATGGTGGATATCTTCCAGATCATGCCGGATGGCAGCGTTAATATCTACGAGGTAAAGAGTTCAAGCTGGAGCAGCAAAAAGGGTTTGAATGACATTGCTCACTACATGGAAGATGCTTCCATACAGTACTATGTGCTTGAAGGGCTTGGCTACAGAGTGAACAAGTGCTACATTACCATGCTCAACTCGGAGTATGTCTGTGACGGTTCGCTTGACATCACACAGCTCTTTACTCATGTAGATGTTACCGATGCCGTGAAGGAGCTACAGGAGGACATACCCGCATACCTGAGTGCATTTCAGACTGTACTGGCAGATGAGAAATATGAACCGGAAAAACCGTTAGGCAGACACTGTTTCAAGCCCTATACCTGTGATGCATACGAGTATTGCTGGAAAAAGCAAGCGCACATACCCGACTTCTCCGTCTTTGACATTTTCAATATGGGACCCAAGCCGCTTGCACTCTATGAACAGGGTATTGTGAGAGTAGAGGATATCCCCGAAGATGCGCTTACTACGGACAATCAACGCCAGGTGGTAGAGGGCTGGAAAAACCGTACCGTCCATGTGGACAGAGAGCAGATAGAGACTTTTTTGAAGGGACTGCGTTATCCTGTGTATCATCTTGATTTCGAGACATACATGGATGCCGTTCCCCGTTTCAAAAACCAACGTCCCTACCAGCAGATGTGTTCTCAATACTCCATCCACATTGAGCATGAGGACGGACGTATCGAACATAGGGAGTTCTTGGGCAAAGAGGGGACAGACACAAGAGAACCGCTGATAAAACAGCTCATAGAGGACATCCCTCTGGGTGCATGTGTGATGGTCTTTAACGAGTCATTTGAAAAGACCCGCATCAAGGAGATGGCACGGGACTTCCCGGAGTATGCAGAAAGACTGCTTGAGATCAACGAAAACATGGTCGATCTTGCTCTGCCTTTCCAGAAGAAGTACTATTACGACTACCGTTTACAAGGCAAACACAGCATCAAAAAGGTCATGCCGCTTCTGGCACCACACATGGCTGATGCCTACGAAAAACTCGACCTGGTACACAACGGCGGTGAAGCAATGCTGATCTTCCCAAAGCTGGTGGAGATGGATGAGGAAGAGAGAGAAAGATACAGAGAAGCGTTGCTGGAGTATTGTAAGCTTGATACTTTGGCGATGGTGGAGATATTGAAGCGTTTGAGGGAGATGGTGGATTATCGAAGGATGTATCAATAAGAAGGTTTTGAGTAAAATAATAATTTTTGAGGAAAATATGTAATGACTTGTAAATATGATGAGATTAAAGATTATAAGACTGCGTTTGAGTGTTTTAGACAAAGGTTTTTAGAAGAGAAGAAGTCTATTTTCCAAATGGATAGTGAGAAGAAGATCCTAGATGATGATGGAATTAAGTATTTGGTTGATAATTTTATCAATAAGGGTTATACTGGAAATACAACAGCCACAGAGAAATTCTTTCATCAGTTAACAAATAAACATTTTATAAAAAATGGTGTGGAAATTACAGATGAAGCTCAAAAGAAGGCTATTGAAATTTTGGCTCATGCTGTTTGGCTTTGGCGTTTACCTGCATCAAATACTGATACAAAGAACAGAAAAAAATCTGTTATGGAAATTTTATCTTTTAATCAGGAATGGAGTGATGAAGAGTATTTGAAAGATAATAAGTTTTTCAAAAACAATTATGAAGGTTTTGCTATGCCTGGTATTGGATACAATACAAATAAAGCAAACGAATTGGCATATATAATTCGGTTCTTCCAATCTTACTTAAAAAATCACCTTCTTGAAAAAAAAGAAAAATGTTTAAAAAAATATAGAAATATACAAATTAGAACGGTGTATAAATATGATTATGATAAAGATAAAGATAAAGATAAAAAGAATAAGTATTTATTAAGTCAAATTAGTAAACCTAAGATTGAAAAGTCAAAAGTTTCAGTTCCAAATGCACTTTTACACTTAATTAAACCAGAAAGATATGAACGAATTATTGCGGATAATCATAAAGAACAGATTCAAAAAGTTTTTGCACCTATTTTTGGAATAGAGACAGAAGATATTGATAATGACATATATGAAATTAAAGAAAAAATTGAAAATTTATTGACTGGAGCAGGAATAGATATTAAAAAAGGTATTGATTTTTACGATAACAGTATTGTTAGAATGTGGCAAAGTGATTTAGATTTTGTTTCCAAAAATATTATTATTCATGGTGCACCAGGTACAGGTAAAACTTTTTTAACCTTAGAAGCAATAAAGACTAGGAGATTAATTGAAAATAATTCTGAATATGAACTTGTACAGTTTCATCCAAGTTATAGTTATGAAGATTTTATTGAGGGAATTCGACCTATAAAAATGCACAAAAATGGTCAAATGGAATTTGCCTTAAAAAATGGAATATTCAAGCAAATGTGTGTTGATGCTTTTGAAGAGTTAAAGAGGTTTGAGAACAAAGTATCAGTATTAGAAGATAAGATCGATACTCTTGATAAGAGAGAAGAAGATAGTCTGAAGAAGGAACTGAAAGATCTAAAAGAGAAAGGGCCTTCAAAATTTTATTTTATTGCTGATGAAATTAATAGAGCTGAGTTATCAAGGGTATTTGGCGAGTTACTTTTATGTCTTGAAGATGATAAAAGACTATCAATTAAAGATGGGAAAGTTTTAGGTGCAAAAATTCGTACACAATACTCAAACCTATGGGATAATAATGATAAATATATAGTAGTGCGTGTCGACAAAAATGATAAATTAAGTGATGATGGTGATGCTTATTTTGGTGTACCAGAAAACATATATTTTATTGGAACAATGAATGATATTGACCGTAGTGTTGAAAGTTTTGATATGGCTTTAAGACGAAGGTTTGTATGGAAACACTATAGATTTAATGAATATCCTATTTTGGAAAAATACAAAGATATCGAAAAAGATGGCGATAAGATAGAAAGGTATGTTCAAGTTTGCAAGGATATTAATGACTTTATAATTTCAGAAAAAGGTTTGGATTTGGCTAGTTCATATGAATTGGGTCATAGTTATTTTATGAAAGCTAAGAAGTTAAAACAAGTTGAATTAAATAGAATATGGGATGAACATATAGCACCTATTTTGATAGAGTATTTAAGATCAGAATATGATGAAAAGCATATTGAAAAGAAGCTAAAAGACGCTCAAAAACTATTTAAAATTTAATAATGATATATACAACTGATAATTATACGATAGATAGACCTATTGAAGTTATAAGGCAAAGTGCAGATCGAGAAAAGATCTTAAACAACAAACAATACTTTTGTATTGCAAATAAAAATCCTAAAGAACTATTTGTCTCACTTGGAAAATATAAAATTGGTAAAGAAAATATTCTATTTACTTTTATTGAAGAAAAAGAACAAGATGATGAGTTAATTATTGTAATTGAAAAGCGTAATAATCACTATGTTGCAAGAACAGGAAACTTCATAGGTAGATTTACTTATGATGGATTACAGATTGATATTAGGTCAAGATTTCCAGATACTTTTCTTCAGAGAATGCTAAATTATGCAAACGATGTATATCTTGATGATATGTCGTTATTTGAAGCGAAAGAAGAAAAAAATCTTGAGATAGATTATTCAAAATATGTACTATATTATATGTTTATCCAAAAACTCGAAAAAGCTTTTTTGCTTGGATTACCTAAAACCTATACAACAGTTTATCATCATGAGATGAAGTTGAAAGGGAATATTCATATCAATAGGTTTATTAAACATGATATTCCATTCAAGGGGAAAATTTCCTCAGTAAGTAGAGAACAACGGGAAATACAAGAGATTATTGATGTTTTATATAAAGCGGTGAGTATTATTGATAAGGAAAAGCAAACATTCTCAACCAAAAATATTTCTCACATAAAAACGCATCTTAAACAATATAGAAGCAAGCAATATATTTCAAATGTAGTGATTCAACAAGCAATAAATTCCAAAGCATTACAAAATCCTATTTTTTCACCATATAAAAGTGTTTTGGAATATGCAAAACTCATTATAGAGTCAAGTACTCTTCGAGAGAAAGAGAAAGAGAGCAAACAGACTTTTGGCTTTTTGGTGAATGTTGCTAATCTTTTTGAAATTTATCTCTACAAACTTATTCAAAAAGAATTCCTTGATTGGAAAGTTGAGCATGAACCAAATATTGAGCTATACCCTAACAATTTCTATGAGAGAAAAATCAAACCAGATATTGTTATGATAAGGGATAAACAAGTAATTGTTTTTGATGCAAAATATAAAAGAATGCTGTTTAGAGGTAGAAAAAAAAATATATGGGATGTAGATAGAGATGATTTTTTTCAGATACATACTTATATGAGTTACTACCAAAATAAAGGTTATGAAGTATTAGCCGGTGGACTTTTGTATCCTATGGAAGGCGAATTTACACAAAATGATTGTTATAGTGAAAACTGGTTAGGGAACGATAAAACATCTTTTATTGTAGATGGTATTGATTTGTATATGATAGGAAATGATTCAACTATGCTGGATATTAAAAAAAAGGAAGATGCCTTTATAGTTCGCTTGAAAAGATTAATAGAGGATAAGGAATGAGTCTTAACAAATATACCATCCAAAAAAACTTCGCCATCTCCGCCGGTGCCGGCAGCGGCAAGACCTACACCAACCTATTTTATTCATGAGTTCCCTGAATGAAAAAGTGGTATGTTCCATTTTGGAACATACCGAGAGAATTGTGTATAGGATGATGGAAAAATGTTTAAAAAGCAATGTGCAGAATATGCACATTGCTTTAAATAAAAACTAGCTGGAGATTTATATGAGCGATATAGTCATTTATGAAGATGGTACTGTTTCTTTAGAAACTACAGTACAAGATGAAACGGTTTGGTTGAGTCAGAAGCAGATGGCTGAACTTTTTGGCAAAAGTGTAAAGACAATTAATGAGCATATTAACAATATTTTTAAAGAGGGTGAATTAGAGAAAGAAACAACTATCCGGAAATTCCGGATAGTTCAAAAAGAGGGTCATAGATCTGTAGAAAGAAATATTGACTATTATAATTTGGATGTGGTGATCTCTGTCGGGTACAGGGTAAAGTCAAAACAGGGAACACAGTTTCGTATTTGGGCAAATAAAATTTTAAAAGAGTATCTCATAAATGGTTATGTACTAAATCAAAACAAATTAAAGCAAAAAAAACTTGATGAACTCAACCAAACCCTTCAACTCATACGGCAAAGTATCGAAAACAGTGAACTCGGCAATCAGGAGGCAAAAGGATTTGTTGAGATCATCTCCAATTACGCCAAAAGCTGGGCGTTGTTGCAGGGGTATGACGAACAAACACTGGAAGAGATTGTAGTTCACAAAGAGCAAAAGTTTATCCTCGATTATGATGAAGCCAAAGAAGCGATTGCAGAACTCAAAAGAGTGCTGATGGAAAAAGGGGAGGCAACACAGCTTTTTGGGCAGGAGAAAGCAGGGGAGTTCAAGGGAAATCTGCTGAACATCTATCAGAGTTTTGCTGGAGAAGATCTACTGCCATCGGTTGAGCAGAAGGCGGCGAATCTGCTCTATTATGTCATCAAAGGACATCCGTTCAATGATGGGAATAAACGGATCGGCGCTTATCTGTTCGTACTCTTTTTGCACAAGAACGGAGTCCTGCACAAAGCCAACGGTGAAGCGAAGATCAATGACAATGCGCTGGCATCACTGGCGCTGTTGGTGGCCACCTCTGCACCGGAGCAGAAAGATATCATCATTAAATTGGTGATGAATATGCTCTATGAGGGTGATATCTGATGAACTTCAACAAATTCACAATCCAAAAAAACTTCACCATCTCTGCCGCTACGGCAGCGGCAAGACCTACACTACAATCTGGCTATTCTAGGTTAATGAATGGCTATGGGAATTTGACAAGCTCAACAACTTTAAGTAAAATAGTAATACCAAAACAATTACCGGAGTATCGTAATGAAAACGATCACATTGAAATCGGATGACAAGTTTTTTGAAAAGCTGTCTCAACTGGCCAAACAGTTGCACTTGAGTAAAAGCGAACTGATACGCAAAGCGGTGAGCGAATATGAAGAGACAGTCAGGCGAAGGGCACTCAAAGAGCAGATGAGAGATGCCTCTTTGAGAGTTCGGGAGCAGAGCAGGAAAGTGGCCGAAGAGTTGGATGGTACGCTGATGGACGGGCTTGACGATGTTTGACAGAGGCGGGATCTACCTGGCGAAACTCTACCCGTCAAAAGGAAGTGAACCGGGAAAGACCAGACCTGTTCTGGTACTGCAAAGCGATATGTTGAATCATGTTGGACATACGACGGTGATAGTCGTTCCACTAACGACACAACTGACAGAAAGTGCCTATCCTCTCCGTTACCGTGTTGAAAAACGGGACGATCTCCTCAAAACTTCCGAACTGTCGTGCGATCAGATCAGGGCGATCGATATAAGAAGACTTGGTTCTGAAAAGTTGGCATCACTGAGTGAAAAAGAGATGATAGAAGTAGAGCAGCAGATCCAATTGATATTGGACTTTAGATCATGATGGATATATAATGGCATACAAACACGACTACGACAAGATCCTCACCCGTCTGACCATCATCCTCTCCCGCCTCAATGACGGAGAAGCCCTTTCCGTTACGGAACTTGCCAAAGAGTTCAATGTGAGTGAAAGAACGATACAGAGAGACTTCAATGAACGGCTTGTCTCTTTTCCTGTCTATCAGGACAAAAAGAAGTGGAAAATGCAGGAGGGCTACAAGCTGGAGAAGAGTGTGTCCATCGAAGATGCCGTAGTGCTGGACATTATGGAAAAGCTCATCGAGGGAGCGGGACAGAAGTTCTCGATGAAAGCGGAGCGCTTGCTCTCCAAGATAAAGAACCAGACCTTCAACCCCTTCTATGCCAAGCTTGATATGGAGGACATCGGTGACAAGCTCAAAGAGGTGCAGCAGCTTGAGGGTGCCATCAAGAACAGACAGCAGATACAATGCGTCTATGATTTTGAGGATTTCAGCAGAACTATCGACCTCAAACCTCTCAAGATCGCCAACTATGAAGGGTTCTGGTATCTCATTGCGCTCGATGCACGGAACGATGTGCTGAAGAAATATTACCTCAAAAACATCAAGCAGATCACGGTTAAAGAAGAGACCTTTGTGACTGATGCAAAACTTGACGAACTGTTGGAGAACTCCATCTCCGTCTGGTTCGATGACGGTGTTGAACCTTACCGTGTCACACTGGAACTCTCGGAGACTGTTGCCAAGTATTTCAGGAGAAAACCCATCTCCAGAACACAAAGGGTTGAAGAGATAAGAAGTGACGGCAGTATGGTGGTCAGTGTCGAGATCACGGATGATATGGAGATCATTCCGTTCGTGAAGTACTGGATACCACATATTTCTGTAGTAGCACCGGAAAATATAGATACATTGATTCGTGAAGATCTGGAAACATATCTTTCCCGCTAATACTGTTAACCTTCAAGTTATCTCATGTGCTACAATACCAGCAAAAAAGAAAGGGTAGATATGACAAGGCAGGTTACGGTTTCACTGATGCAGGATGAGGCGGGAAAACTAGAAGAGATGGTGAAGCTCTCAGGAAGATCGGCAGAGGAGATCATGCGGATGGCATTGAACGAGTATCATGAAAAACTGATGTCAGACGAGGATCGCAAAGAGCTTGAGCGCATCAATGCGTTTCTGGATGTGCAGTAAAGGGGTCAGAACGCCCCTTGCATAAAATGTTCGAATATCTGTGTGACCAGTTTGATACGCTCTTCAAAGCTTTTCTTGGATGCGCGTTCATGTTTGGTATGGTCACCGTCTCCGTAGGGACCCCAGCCATCAAGGGTTGGAACCCCCTGTGAGGCTATGATGTTGGCATCACTGACCCCGCCGCGACGTTCGGTTGGGAGGGTGACATTGCAGAGTGTGTTGATCTTCTCAACAAATGCAGCCTGTTCAGCTGTGGGCTGCATGACATCCCTCTGAATACCACCGCTGAGTGTTGCTTCGGTCCCTTCAACATAGGAGGTCGCAACGATCTCATCGATGGCAGAAAGGACACGGTCTCTTTCATCCATGGTGGTATAGCGCAGTTCAAACGTGAGGTGTGCCTTGGGTGAGATGGTGTTGGCACCGATGCCGCCTTCTATTTTTCCTACGTTGACAGTCGTCCCTTTTTCAAGGTTGGTCAGGGCTACGAGTTTTTGCAGCTTGAGTGCCGCTTCAAGGTTGGCATCTGCTCCTTTGTCGTAGTGGTTCCCCGCATGGGCGGCAACCCCCTCGATGTCGATGAAGAATGTGCCGACTCCTTTACGTCCAATGACCACTTCATCGTGCACACCTGCCGCTTCAAAGACCATGCAGTAGTCATACTCTTTTGCCAGTTTTGCTGAGAGGTGCTTACTGTCGTCACTGCCGGTCTCTTCATCGCTGACTAGCAGAAAGTCGATGTTGTGGATCTCTCCGAATTTCCGGTAAACATTACGCAGTGCCTGAAGTGCGACATAGTTGCCGCCTTTCATGTCACAGACCCCAGGTCCGTATATCCACGCCTCATCTTCGCGGAACGACTCGAATGTACCTGGAGGAAAGACTGTGTCAATGTGTCCAAGCAGCAGCAGCTTTTTTCCCTCTTTGGCAGGAGCAGTCAAGTGCAGATGATCACCTATCTCTTCTCGTGGGTATCGGGTCAGTGTGTAGCCGATTTCCTCAAGCCAGTAGGCAAAGATCTCGCCGTTTCGGTCTACCCCCTCTTTATTCTTGGTCCATGAATTGATCTCGATGATCTCTTGCAGTTCTGTAAAATCGGTATTTTTCATTTTTGGGGACACCTTTTTGTTATTCTCTGAAGATATTTTAATAAAATATAGTAAAATATGAGATTAATATTTACATAGAAGGAAGGTCGAATGGGTAGAAAGATCGGAATGTGGCTGTACAGCAACGGCGGTGGAGACAAAATACAGGAGAAAATGGTTAAAAAGCTCAAAGAGCGTGATATTGACGTAATAACAGATATTAATTTACGTCATGCCATTGCGAAAAAAGGGCATATTTACCATGGTAAAACAAAGGTCGACAAGCTTGACCTCTTTTTCTCCTACAATGCCGGAGAGCAGACGCAGTATCAGGTCTTTCTCTACCAGGCGCTCAACCGTGTCATTCCGATGATCAACTCTTACGAAGCGTTCGCATTGACAGAAGACAAGTTCCAGACCTCATTCCTGCTTCAGCAGCATGGCATTGCCACACCGGAGTTCCAGCTGTGTCACAGGGATGATACGGAGCATCTCAACCGCATCATGAAGAAATGGAAGAAGATGGTCTACAAGCCGACTGACGGCTGGGGCGGCGTAGGGCTTACCAAGATCGAAAATCAGGAGACGCTGGATATGCTGCTGCCGTTTCTGAACCAGATGGATCTGCGTTTCTTCTATGTAGAGAAGTTCGTCAAGTATGACAATACGGACTTCCGTGTCGATATTGTTGATGGTCAGTTTGTCGGCTGTTATGGACGTAAGGCAAGCAAGAGTGACTGGCGTACCAATGTGACCAGCGGTGGTTCGGTTTTCAAGCGTGAACCCAATGATGAAGTGGTCGATCTGGCGATCAGAGCAGCCAAAGTATGCGGTGCGGATATTGCGGGTATCGATATCATCTATGATCTTGAAAGAGAGAAGTATGTGGTGTTGGAGGTCAACGGCATTCCTGCATTTGCCACACCGGAGCAGGAGAAGATGGGACTGGACTTCAACAAGAAGAAGATCGATCTTATCGTTGACCTGATCGATCGTAAAACAAAGAAAAAATAGGCGTGTGTGAATGTATATAAAGCACTCTGGCACAATGCAAATATGAGAAGCGTTAAGCAAAGGCAAACTGCTTTGCTTTTGTAGCTTCAAAACCGGAGCGGTGGAGCGAAGTAACCCGCAGAGGTTAAGTGCATTGTTTGTCGTACTTTACATACATTCACAAAAACAACAACATTAAAAAGAAATATAATAAAAGGGAACACAATGGCAAAAAAGCAAAAAAAACAGAAACTTCCAAAACTGGGACTACTCTATCTTGATCATGTACTGAGATTTTTCGATAAGAGCAACTTCAGAGGATGGCCGG
>Ga0256843_1002892_pt1 | contig 12304 bp, 13 predicted proteins | sample AlvinellametaG_FD_191572 | JGI IMG/M metagenome (GOLD analysis project Ga0256843, IMG submission 191572) | Pompeii worm associated microbial communities from hydrothermal vent at the East Pacific Rise, Pacific Ocean - Alvinella | ecosystem: Host-associated > Annelida > Integument > Unclassified ... | reverse complement strand
TCGTAAAGGGGTAAAGGCTCAAGCCCGAAAAGGGTGAAGTTGGGTACGGAGACAAGAAGGACTTTACTCCCCGATGCCCTACACTGTGCGATCATACGCTTTAGATTTTGTCGTAATGTTTCCATAGGGAGGTTCTGAAGAATATCATTGCCTCCGTAACAGAGGATCGTAAGAGATGGGTTATGTTTTTTAAGCAGATAAGGAAGCCTTTCGAGCCCTTCTGCAGAAGTCTCTCCGTTCAAGCCAGCATTGATAACGGTGTACCCGCTCCATTTGCTCAAGTAGGCAGGATAGCTCTCTGTCTGGTGGGATGCGCCGTATCCGTAGGTAAGACTATCCCCCGCGGCAAGAATCGGTCTCTCTTTTGGCAGTGAAGGCGCAGGTGTTGTCTGTGGTCTCATAAGAAAAAGGAGTAAGGCAACAGTGCCGAGCACAAAGAGTATTCTCATCTATGTGCTAGGGGTGTTGGATTTGCGTTGTAGTGTAACGGATGGATTCTCACCGAAGAGGTCGGTATAGTAGCGGGAGAAGTGCCCCATATGGGTGAATCCCCAACGGTTGGCTACATGTACGATGGTCTCCTCTTCGGGAGAAGCATTGATCAGCACCTTTCGCACATGGTTGAGCTTGAGGTTACGTAAAAACTTATTAGGTGTCATTCCAAAGAGCGACTTGAACGCGTTCTGTAGTGTCTGCTCACTGACCCTGAACTCTTCTGCCAAAGAGGTGATCGTCACTTTTTTGGTAATACGCTTATATATTCTATCCCGTATCTGGAGTGCGATCCTCTCCCCTTTGGTGAGTTTCGGGAAATAGGGGGTTTGTGTTTGTAAGAGTGACTCTATACGTTCAATAACCTTCTCCTCCATCTTACGTATATCATCCTCCGATTGCAAAGGCGTATGTTGGAATATTTTGAGAATGTATGCTAGTTCGGATGCCAAGAGATCATCTACATCATGAATAACTTTACCGATATGCGGTGTGATCTGTGTAGCGATATGTCGGTAGACTTTTCGTGGTATGCTGACGATCGAAGCGTGAAAGTGATCATTATTCGTAAGCATATAGGGTTTTTTATCGTCAAAAAAGAGAATATCTCCCTTTCGAAGTTTTGTTTGACCAAAACACGCTTTACCGTCCGCTCTGGTGATCACACCTAACGATACACTCCCTTTAGGTGAGGTAACGGTGTAGAGTAATCCTCCCTGACGCTCTCCATAAGAGAGTTGAATGGTTGGCAGGAGAATAACGGTATTCTTCCCATGCAGTGCATCGGGCATGAGTTTATAGACCGTATCGTAGTGCCAATTAAGTGAACTCTCCACCATTAAGTCGGTATCACTGAAGGATCGACTGATAAATCGTGTCTCTTTTGCTTTCATGCCAATATTATAGTCAAAAAAGCTGATGTTTTGTGAATGGATTTATAGTATAATGGCACATTTATTTTCAAGGAAGTAGATGTGTCACACTTAACAGCGGAGAGATCGATCGTACAAAAGCTCGATCTTGACGGTTATATTTCACAGTTCGAGGATTTCTTTTCACGAAAGAAGCCCGTAGCGATCCCAGGCGATATCAACCAGCACTATCGCTATATCACCGCATTATCGAATGTACAGTTCCCTCAGCCTGATAAGGTACCGGCACTTGAGAGAGAGCTCAATGTCATACGGAAACAAGGGGTACTTGCATTGGAAGAGATCTTCTCTTTCGTTAAGATCATCTCCTATTTCAATAAGTTGAAAGCGTTAACTCTTCCTGAACCGCTTGCAAGCTGGATAGGGGAGATAGAGATCCCTGAAGCGATCATGGAGATCGTCGGTTACTTCACGGAAGAGGGGGAGATCAACCCTGAGAAAGATGAGACCTTGATGCAGCTGGAACAAGCCTTGAAGCATAACCGTAAAGAGATCAAAGAGACCCTATATCGTTTGACCCATGCTGCCAAACTGCAAGATTACCTTGTTGATACGCAGGTGCATTTTCACGGTGGAGAAGAGACCTTGTTGGTAAGAGGCGGGTTCAACCATGCCATTAAAGCGACGGTCGTTGGGCGAAGTGCGGGAGGGTTCTTCTATATCATTCCCCAGACAGTTACACACCTTAAGGAGAAAGAAGCGGCACTCTTGAGCGATCGCTCGGAGGTGATATACCGCTACTGCAAAGAGATATCGGCTACTTTTTTCGAGTGGGAGAGATTTCTGAGCTTTCTGGACAAAGCGTACGATCGTTTCGACCACTATCAAGCACGTGTGAGCTTTGCCCGGGCGAAAGAGTATGAGTTCGTTCTGCCTTCCAAACAAAAAGGGGTCATCCTCCATGATTTCGCACACCCTGCCATAGAGAACCCCGTACCGGTAAGTATCTCTATGGATCGTCCTATTCTCCTTATTACCGGAGTGAATGCCGGAGGGAAAACAATGCTGCTCAAGTCGATACTTTCGGCTGTCTATATGAGCAAGTACCTCCTTCCCTTTCAATGTGACGTTACCCGTACGCAGGTAGGGCACTATAAGCATATTGAAGCGGTCATCGATGATCCGCAGTCGGTCAAGAACGATATCTCCACATTTGCCGGACGGATGCAGGAGTTTGCTAAGCTTTTTAGTAAAGAGAACGCCATTGTTGGGGTGGATGAGATCGAGTTGGGAACGGATTCTGATGAAGCCGCATCACTTTTCCGTGTCATGCTGGAGGAGCTGAAAAGAAAAGGGATCAGCTTTGTCGTAACCACACACCATAAGCGTCTGGCGTCACTGATGGCAAGTGATGATGATGTGGAGCTTATCGCCGCACTGTATGATGAGGAGAGAAGGGTACCGACCTATACTTTCTTGCAAGGAAGTATCGGAAAGAGCTACGCCTTTGAGACCGCACAGCGTTACGGTGTGCCTCCTGCTATCGTCAACCGTGCCAAAGAGGTGTACGGTGAGGATAAAGAGAACCTCAATGAACTCATCGAGAAGTCCACGACATTGGAGCGGCAGATGCGACAGAAGATCGCGCAGATCGATGAAGAGCTAAAGTCGGTAGAGCGGCAGAAGCAAAAGCTCATCGATACCGAAGAGAAGCTCAAAGAGCAGCACAGAAAAGCCTTGGCGACACTGGAGAACCGCTATAATGCCGCGACCAAAAAGGCGCGTGAAGCGCTCAAAGCCAAAGAATCGACCGAAGGTAGACGGCTTCTTAATGAAGCGCATAAGCGTAAGCAGGTGGAGGTAAAAGAAGCAGCACTTAAAGAGCCTGAACCGCTCAAAGAGGGTGACAAGATCAAGTACCGTTCGCATAAAGGGGAACTGCTCTCCATTCGCGGCAAGGATGCAACGATCCTTGTAGACGGAATGAAGATGCGTGTGCCGCTTAAAGCTTTGAAAAAACGGCAGGATACCCCAAAGCTCAAAGCACCCAAAAAGCCAAAAAAATCGACCCATCATGTTGAAAAGAGTGGTGCGACCGTTTCGGTTAAGCTGCTTGGTATGTATGGTGACGAAGCGATCGATACGGTAGACAAATTCCTCTCCGATGCCCTTGTTAACGGTTTAAGCGAAGTGCAGATCATCCATGGAACAGGCGGGGGTGTACTGGCGAAACTGGTGACAGACTATCTCAAGCAACATCCTAAAATACAGAAGTTCTACCGTATGCCGGGGAACCTTGGTATTACGGTTGTTGAGCTTTAACCCAAAGTAGGTATAATAATACCATCAATCACACAGGAGTGTTTCGTGAGCATTAAAGATGATGTTAATTACGTCAAAACGGAGTTAAGTAGTGACGAGAAGGTTCTTGAAAGTGCCTTTAAGTTGGAGTCACTCTATAAAAAATATAAGTTTGTTATTTGGGGTGTAGCAGCATCTGCAATACTCTTTTTCGCAGTATCTGCCGGAATGGACGCTTTACATCGTTCTAAACTTGAAGCGGCGAATCAAGCCCTTTTAACACTGGAGCAAAACCCTAGTGATACTAAAGCACTCTCTGTGCTTAAAGATGAGAATCCTGCACTTTATGAACTCTATATCTTCTCGCAAGCTGCAAAAAAACAAGATCTTGCAGCACTTTCAACCGTTGCTCAGAGTAGTGATGAGATCCTTACGGATATGAGCCGTTATACCAAGGGTGCAATCGAGGAAGCACCGGTAGATTCCAATCTCTATAAAGAGCTCTCATACCTAGAAGAGGCATATCTTGCGATCAAAGCGAAAAAACCGCAGGAGGCTAAGCGTAAATTGGAGTTGATCGATGAGCGTTCCGCACTCTCGACCATTGCAAGATTGCTGGAGCATGCGACCTTAAAGGCACAATAGATGAGACATTCCCTTTTACCACTTATTTTAGGTAGTGCCCTGATCCTTGGCGGTTGTAGTAGCAAGAAGTACTTTGAACCGCAGGAGCGTTACAGTGCAGATGCAGCATTGGCTCACTATGAAGGGGAGATTGTTGATATCAGCCGTGATGGGGCAACACTTTCGGATGGGCGCTATATTGATAAGAACGGTATTAGTAAGATAAATCTTGGCAAAGGGTTTCGTTTTTTAAGTGAAAATAGCCGATATGTACTTGCCGGTGACGATCTTGGTACACTAAAGGTTATTGATAAAAAGAGTGGGAAGCTTTATAAGAAGATCACATTTGAAATGCCGATTGTTTCTGCCAGTATCCACCGAGACTTGATCGCTTATGTCTTGAACAATAATGCCTTTGGTGTTTATAGTATGACACAAGGGAAGAAGCTCGTGGAGAATCGTTCGGAGCGAACATTTGCTATTGATGCAAGAGCAGCAACTCCACTCTTTATCGATACTTTGGTCGTTATGCCGATGCTGGATGGAAAACTGGTTATCTTCGATGTGCAAGAACCGGATCTCTATAAAGTGGTGTATCTCAGTAGTGATAGGATATTTAATAATATCGTCTATCTCTCTCGTACGGATGATACCTTAGTGGCGGCAACTCCCAAAAAGCTTTTAACGCTAGGTGCGGAAGGGCAGTATGATTATCGTGCGAACATTGCAGAAGTAGCGATCGATACGCCATATATCTACCTTTTTACGAAAGAGGGTGAGATCATTAAGCTTGATATCTATTTGAAAGTGTTGGCACGTAAAAAGTTCAAGTTCGCACAATATTCAGCGGCAACTGTGGTCAATGGTAAGATTTATGCACTTGATAAGCAAGGATCATTGATCGTACTGGACAAAGCATTGAATCGATCGAAGATCTATGATGTAGGAGAAGTTACCAGTGCAGTTTATATCTCCGGTACGAAGCTCTATAAAGACGGTATTGTGATACATCTTGATAAATTAGGGTATGAATAGTAAGTATGACTGACATCCTCTTAGCCTTTGAGGAGTATCTGAGTGTCACAAAGGCACTCGATGAACTGACGGTCTCCTCCTATCTAGGAGACCTCAAACAGCTTGAAGAACGGGTCAAAAAGCCGTTGACAAAACTAGAGAGTGCCGATGTACTCTCCTTTCTTGCTACATTTGAGAACAAACGCACTCTCAATAGAAAACTCTCTTCTATCAATACTTTTTTTGCCTTCTGCCACCGTCAGAACTTTACCCATGAGAAGATCAAGATCCCTATGGCAAAGATACCCAAGAACCTACCCAAATACCTAAGTCCTGAAGAGATCATGGCCGGGGTGGAGCGTATAGACAGAAGCACCCTTCAAGGTTTGCGTGACTATGCGCTTATTCTCTTTCTCTATGCCAGTGGGTGTCGTGTCAGTGAAGCACTCAATGCCCAGCGAAGTGACATACTCGAAGGGTGGCTGAAGATACGTTTTGCCAAAGGGGAGAAAGAGCGTGTCGTCCCACTCGCACCCGTGGCGGTAGAAGCGCTTGAAGCCTACCTTGAGAAGCAGACGATAGCAAGCAGTTACCTTTGGCTCAACTACAGAGGTGAGCAGCTCAGCCGCATCAGTGCGTATAAGATCGTCAAAAAATACCTTGGTGTCTCCCCGCATGTCCTGAGACACTCTTTCGCCTCCTCTCTCATCATCGGCGGTGCCGATCTGCGTGTGGTTCAGGAGCTTTTAGGTCATAGCTCACTGGAGACAACGCAAATATACACGCATATCCAGAAACAGAACCTGCAAGAGACGATGCGAAGTTATCATCCTTTGAGTGAATAATAAAAATTCCTAGAGAATTAATAAACTTATCCTTCTTTTCTTCTAACAGCTGCCGAATCAGACCAATACTTACTTAAAAAATAAGTTTTATTATAGAATAATTTTATACTTATAGGAGCGCCGTGGGGTCTTCCTGCGGCAGAAGTTTCGAGACAATTCTTTCACTTTTCTTTTAAAATTGTCAGTTGCGCGCCGTGGGGCCTTCCTGCGGTAGAAGTTTCAAGACCTTATTCCAAACTTTTCAAACCAAAGATTTTTTAATGCCGTAGGGGGTCTGTGGTATATGACTGCCATGATCTTTTGACATCTTTCCAATAAGCGAAAAACCATTTCGTAAAAATACCTTATAGTTCTATATCTGAAGAGGATACTTCAGAACAGATTAACTACTTAAGGAGAAGAACAGATGAAAAAGATGATCGCAGGATTCATAGTGTTGCTTGGGTTTGGAATGAGCGGATGCAGCAATATCAGGGGTGTTAAATTTAACATACCGTATCAAGGCTATTACGGAAAGCAAACCTATAAGCGTAAGTCACACACCACAAGAGCCAAAATAAAACAGAACTACTCAAAAAGCTGCCGGGGTATCCGAATAACAGGAGTCGGACAAGACAGGTTTAGAGGAATGGTACCTTACAAGTATGTATCGGTAGTCAATAACTCAAGTCAAAGAAGAGAGGTCACATTAGATATTAAATGGAGAAAACACGGTTATAATAAGTTTTATGGAGCGTATGATGATACTACATGGCGTACCTTCGGACCCGAAGTACTAAGACCCGGAGAGTCTTCACGGTTTGTGGTCGATAAAGCGGGCAGAAGTGATATGTCTATTGTCGAAGTTGCTGTTGGAAAGTGTGAATGATCAGATAAATGAAGACAGCAGCGATGAAATATGTGATCGGATGTGTGCTATGGGTAAGTTTGCTTACCTATACAGAGGCAAACCTGCTTGAGACCATCAAAGCAAAAACCAAAAATCTCGGTAAGCAGACCCCTGTTGATGTGGTGCTTTATGCCAAGAACCCGTCACACATCTGCACGTTGCGCATTGCCAATGTGACCAACCCTTACAAACGTGATCTGACGTAAAACAAACTGCCTCCCATCATACTAAAACCCGGATGGTATGAGAGAAGAGAGGTGCTGTATTTGCTTAAGGGGGTGTACGAATTTGAATATACTTGGGAAAAAGAAGGTAAATTTATCGATAGCCGTCTTAAAACGGTACGTATTTTTGCCTACCACGACACCCGAAACAGGTTACACAAAAAGGTAGACCTGAGCTTTTTGCTGCGTGTTCCTAAGGAGTGTAGGCGCTAAAACGCTTCGTGTTTTAGTGGGTAGAGGGTGGAAATCGAATAAAAATGAAGAAGTAAGAATTAAGAATGTCGGTATGCGTTGCTATGCAACACTTTTGTTAAAAAAATATATGTAGATTCGTATTGCCCTCAATGCGACGATTATGGATAACGAATAGTGAAATAGTGTCGGATGCGGTGCGGTTATTAGTGCGTAGTGTGTAGAGGGTAGAAATCTGGTGTAAATGATCTACGCAAAAGTACATAAACCTTACGTAAGCAACCACTTCCACATAGGCACAAGTACGATCTTTTTACCTTCTACCTGCAATGTCTCATCTCTCTCTTTGGTAACCAAATAGCTTTTTTGCAGATGAAAGTAATCCATGCCTTCTTGCAAAGCGGTAATCTCTCTTTCTAAAGTGCTTTGAGAGCTTAGGTCATAACTCACATTGACAAGCACACCACCATCTATGTTGGCATAGAGATCAACCTCCTGTTTGCCTTTAAAGTAGTAGACTTCCGGTGTTTGTCTGCGTAGATGTAAAAATGCCATATTTTCATAGAGTTTAGAGTAGTCTTTTGACAAAGAAGCATCAAAGAGTTTTTTAAATCCATTGTCTATGGCGTAGAGTTTTTTAGGGTGTCGCTGCTCCTCTTTTACAGAGTTTCTGTAAATAGGTGTCGTAAAAAATGCATAAGCTTCCTGCAAGTAAGAGACATACTCATAAAGCGTGTCCTTACTCAGCTTATAGCCTAATGATTTATACTCATTGTACAGCTTGGTAAAACTAATGAGTGTCCCCATATTGACAAAAAGATATTTGATAAGATGCTTTAAAAGCGCATGGTTTTTAATGCCGTAGCGTTCAATGATGTCTTTATAGACAATGAGATCCAGATAATCTTTAAGAATGCGTTTTTGCACATCTTCACTCTGCCCAAACGTTTCTGCAAATCCCCCATCTTTGAGGTAGGTGTTAAACGCATGTTGTATGTAGCTTAAACTGGATGATGAGTAGAAATTCATCTCTATCTCTTTGTAGCCCAGATACTCTTTAAATGAAAAAGGAAATATCTCATAAACAATGGTTCGACCACGTAGGGAAGTGGCTATCTCGCTTGATAGCAGCTTGGACGAGGAGCCAGTAATGAAAAGCTGCACATCAAGGGTATCGTAAATGCGTCTGACAAACCTCTCCCACCCTTCTACATTCTGTACTTCATCTAAAAAAAAGTATATCTTCTCTTTGCGTTTATCGGGGTAGAGTTCATAATACGCCTCTACTAACGCATCCATATCTTTGAGTGTCATAGGAAAGAGCCTGTCATCTTCAAAGTTTATGTAAGCCATATTCTCTTTTGGCACATGCAGACGAAGCTTCTCCATAATGCTGTAGAGCATATAGGTCTTACCCGATCTTCTTACTCCGATGAGCGAAACGATCTTATGGGTATCGACAGGTATTTCGTAGTCTCTTTTAATAAGGGAGGAAAAGACTCTCTCTTGTGAGTTGACAATGAGTTTTTTAAATATCTCTTTCATTTGGCACTCCTTATAAGGACAATTATATCAATTTATATCCTTTTTTACAAGGATAAATAACTTTAGGGTCAGACCCTAAATCCTAAATAAAGATCGTATTTCGAAACAGGTTACACAAAAAGGTAAACCTGAGCTTTTTACTGCACGTTCCTAAGGAGTGCAAATAGCTGTAACTCCCATTTTATGTTATAATAAACCAAAAAAGGAGCCTCCGTGTCAGTTGCCGAGATACTCAACTATACCTATGACGATTATGTGAAGTGGGAAGGTGAATGGGAGCTTATAGAGGGAGTTCCCGTCTCGATGGCTCCTGCGCCTGTGCGCATACATCAAAATATTGCTACGGAAATTATTTTTCAACTTAAGCATACGTTTGATGAAGAGAGTTGTCCCGAGTGTGTACTCTCTTATGAAAATGACTGGAAAGTCAATGAAGAGACGGTCGTACGACCCGATATTGTCTTTGTTTGCGATGATGAGCATGAAGCCTACCTCACCAAAGCGCCCAAGATCATTGTAGAGATACTCAGTCCTGCCACTGCCAAAAAAGATGAAACGGTCAAGTTTGACATCTATGAATCCGAAGGGGTGCAGTACTACATTCTTGTCTACCCTGATGACTTGAAAGCAAAAGTTTATAGCCTCAAAGAGGGCAGGTACATCAAGGTAGGGGACTATACCCATGAAGTGTTGGCGTTCGATGACCTCTCATGCAAGATGAGTCTTGATTTTGGAAAAGTCTTTCACAAATTTAGAAAAAAATTATAGCGTTTATATGAAAGAGATAGTCGAGTTCTTACAGCAAAAGAACATCATCTTTAAATCCTTCAAAGAGATCACCCCCCAAGAGATCGGTTCACGTAAGAGAGTAGGGCTCTATGTTGGGGTGGATCTCAAAGGCTATTATGCATTGGTGATGGTAGTGGAAAAAAAGAGCAGGGTGTTGCGTAAAGAGGTGCAGGCGTTGATGGCACTGCATGAAAAACTGGAGTGCTACATCGACAGTAAGATCAATAAAAAATATATCATTATTAAAGCACCGCTCTGTTCTCATGCGAAGGCAATGCTTGAAGAGAACGGGTGGAGGGTGTTTGTGGCTTTGCTGCAAAGTGAATAGTGAATAATGAATAGTTTTGGTATGCATTGCTGCGCAATGCTTTTATTTGTAGGCTTCAGCCTACCGAAGGAAAGGTTTAATGCAGAAAACGCTTTTAGCCGATATAGGCAATACACATTTTCACATCTATGACGGACAACAGGTGGTACATTTGAGTTATCATGATGCCATTGATCAGTATCGGGATAAGCCACTTAAATACATCTCGGTCAATAGCCGTATAGAGCGTCAGATAGGGTGTATTGAAGGGTGGGAGAATATCTCTTCTATCGTATCGCTTCCGGGTGAGTATGAGACGATGGGTGTGGATAGAAAGGCATTGTGCCTAAGCCATGATAATGGGGTGTTCGTTGATGCGGGTTCTGCCATTACGGTGGATGTCATGGAGAGAGGTATCTACAAAGGCGGTTATATCTTCCCCGGTATCAAAGCGATGCTGCAAAGCTATGCATCGATCTCTGAAGCGTTGGATGTTCCTTTGGATGCTTCGGTCGATCTGACCCGTTTACCGCTTACAACCAAAGAGCAGATAAGCTATGGTATAATCGCATCCATTAAAACACTCATAGAGAAGCATACACCAAAGAGACCACTCTACATCACAGGTGGGGACGGAGCGTTGGTCTCCGGTTTTTTTCGGGGTGCGATCCATGATGAAACACTTGTGTTCAAAGGTATGGGATATGCCTTGCAGGCAAGTGAGAAATTAAAAATTAAAAATTAAAAATGATGGTATGTATCGCTTTGCGATACTTCTGTTTGTACGAAGGGGTTATATCATATGAATCAAAAAATAAAAGCATTGCATAGCAATGCATATAAAAACTATTCACTCAGCTCCGATAAGGAGTTGTCATGCTAACCGTCGCTCTTCCAAAAGGTAGGATCGCTGAGCAGACTTTGGAGATATTCAGTGAAATATTCGGTGGAGAGTTCAAGTTCGAAGGGCGTGAGCTTATTATGGAGAAAGAGGGGTTCCGTTTTCTCAATGTGCGTAACCAGGATGTACCGACCTATGTAGAGCATGGCGCAGCAGATATCGGTGTGGTAGGGCTTGATGTCATTACCGAAAAAGAGCTTGATATCATTCAGCTTCTCGATATGCAGCTTGGAAAGTGTAAGGTAGCCATCGGTATCAAGAACGATGATGCCCTTGACTGGAGCCGCCCGAACATCAAAGTAGCGACCAAGATGGTCAATATTACCAAGAACTACTTTGCAAAGAAGGCCGTAGGTGTTGAGGTGGTGAAACTCTACGGTTCCATTGAGCTGGCACCCTTGGTCGGATTGGCCGATTGTATCGTCGATATTGTCGAAACGGGCAATACCATGCGTGAGAACGGGCTGAAAGTAGCCGAGGATATCATGGACTCTTCCGCACATCTAATTGCGAATAAGAACAGCTTTTATGCCAAGAAGAGGGAGATCCTGTCACTCTATGAAGAGATCAAAGCAGTAGTAGAGAAAAATGGCTAACACAACCCGATCGCTCGATCTTTATGCACGGATCGAGGATATGCTTGAGAACAAAGAAGCGGTAGAGACACTCTACGGCTATTACTACGATACGCTCTCCACACTCTCCTTTCAAACACTACTGGATGTCGGCTGCGGAAGCGGTGCATACCTTGAAGCGCTACAGAGCCACTTCCCCTCTGTCAGAGCAAAGGGGATCGACCTTAGTCCCCAGATGGTCTCTCGTACAAAGCAAAGAGGCATAGAGGCGGAAGCGGTCGATCTGTGTGATGAGAAAGAACACTACGATGTGATCACCGCTGTATTTGACATGGTCAACTACTTGCCAAAAGATGCATTGGAGCGGTTCTTCTCTTGTATCAGTGACCGCTTGAATGCAGGGGGGTATTTCCTTTTTGACCTGAACACGGCGTATGGGTTTGAAAATGTTGCCGTTGGTGCGTATATTGTCGAGGATAAGAGTCGTTTTTTGGCGATCGACAGTGATTATGCATCTGGGGTATATGAGGCGTACTTTACTCTTTTTGAAGAAGAGGGGTCATGCTATAGAAAGATGCAAGAGAAGATCACGCAGCACTACCATACATTAGAGGATATTCTTGCTTCTACTTCATTAGGCTTCGTCTTTTCTGAGGAGATACATCTTTACGGTATGGATGAAGCGGACAAGATGTTGATCTTGTTGCAGAAGGCGCATTAGCCTTCTTCTAGTC
>Ga0256843_1002891_pt1 | contig 12306 bp, 13 predicted proteins | sample AlvinellametaG_FD_191572 | JGI IMG/M metagenome (GOLD analysis project Ga0256843, IMG submission 191572) | Pompeii worm associated microbial communities from hydrothermal vent at the East Pacific Rise, Pacific Ocean - Alvinella | ecosystem: Host-associated > Annelida > Integument > Unclassified ... | reverse complement strand
ATGGAAATATCTCAGTAAATAGAGATATTAATGGAGCAAGAGGAATCTTTCTTAAACAAATTTCAAAGGTAGCTTGAACCTTAATCATAACAACAATTTTGCGATTGTTGCGATTTTAATCAAGAGTAAAGTTAGATAAAATTTTGTTTTATACAAAACCTCTTGAAAAAGAGGAAAGCACAAAGAGTGCTTTTTTGAAAGAAAGGGGAAAGTACCGACTATCTTTTTGAGAACTGTGGACTTCTTCTCGCTTTTTTCTTACCTGGCTTTTTACGCTCAACAACTCTTGAGTCACGTGTAAGAAGACCCATTGGCTTAAGAATAACTCTGAAAGACTCTTCGTAAGCTACAAGTGCTTTTGTAATACCATGTTTAACAGCGTCAGCTTGAGCAGAATAACCACCACCAAGTGTAGATGCTTTAATATTAACAGCTTCAAGTTGTTTAGTAGCTTCTAATGGAAGTCTAACTTTCATTTTAAGTGTCTCATGTCCACCTAACCACTCATCTAATGTTTTACCATTAATTGTAATTGTTCCATTACCTGGAGTCAACCATACTTTAGCGATAGCTGATTTTCTTTTTCCTGTTGCATAGATAGTTGCCATTCTTATGCTCCTTTGTTAATTTGTGCAGTGTGTGGGTGTTCAGCACCAGTATACACTTTTAATTTTTTAAGCATTGCTCTACCCAAAGTAGTCTTAGGAAGCATACCTCTTACAGCTAAACGGTAAAGTTTTTCTGTATTGTCTTCTAACATTTCGTCAAGTTTTTTACTTTTTGTAGACCCAAAGTAACCAGAGTGAGTAAAGTACTCTTTGGTTGCCAATTTGTTTCCTGTAAATTTAGCTTTTTCAGCATTAATAATTACAACGTAATCTCCACAATCAACATTTGGAGTAAATGAAGGTTTGTGTTTACCTCTTAAAAATGTAGCTACGTCTGTTAAGATACGACCAAATGTTTTTCCCTCAGCATCAATAAGAATCCAATCTCTTTGAACTTCATGAGGCTTCATTACAGATGTTAATTTCATGTAATTTCCTTGAATAAAATAAGTGCCATAACAACTGCTATGAACTTTTGTGGGCGAAGTATACCCTTTTAAACTTAAAATTTATTTAAATTAAGTTATTTTTAAGTTTAAAGAGAGAAGATACTCTCTTTTTGATTAAAAATAGAGTATTTTTTTTGTAGAAAATTATTGACACATATCAATATACTCTAATTGAGATTACTCTATAATTTTTTTGATAATAAAAAGGATTTAAGTATGATAATTTCAAGTTATATGAGAAGTGAACATCGTGAATGTGATGAGCTGTTTTCCTCTGCCGAAAAATCGGTTATAGATGGGAATTTTGAACAAGCAGAGAAGCAGTTTTTACTTTTTGCAGATGATACACTTAAGCACTTTAAAAAAGAGGAAGATGCACTTTTCCCTACTTTTGAAGAGATTTCAGGAAGTACAGAAGGACCTACCAGAGTGATGCGTCATGAGCATGAACAGGTTCGTGGTCTAATTGGAAAAATGGCTGGGGCGATTGAAAATAGAGATGCCGATGCTTATCTCTCGATGGCTGAATCGATGATGATTCTATTACAACAGCACAACATGAAAGAGGAGCAGATGCTCTATGCGATGTGTGATAGAATGATTCCTCAAGAGAGTAAAGAGTCTCTATTAGAAACGATGAAAGTGATTGAGCTTTAGCTCATATTGTTATGAATAAGATTTTTCTTGATGCACGGGAGATGGAACATCCTCAACCTTTGCAGATTGCTCTTTCTCATCTTCAATCTATGTCCAAAGAGAGTTATCTTTATATGTTGAATATAAGAAAGCCTATCCCTTTGATAGAGATTGCCAAAGAGAGAGCATTTAATTTTTTTACCTATCAAGACAGAGATGAGGTTTGGCACATTCTTATCAGTAGAGATAGAGAAGCCTCATTACAGGAGTTTTTAGATGTTTAATCAAGGTGGTCTCTCTCTTGAACAAGCTCCTCCTATCTCTGTAGTATTACGTTTTTTTGTTACAGCTTCTATTTTTGGTATTTTATTGGGACTTTTTTTAATTGCAGATAACTTAGGCTTATCTCTTCTCAATAAATCTCTTATCATTACACATACACTTGCTTTGGGTATTATGGCATCGTTTATGTTGGGAGCACTCTTTCAGATGCTTCCTGTCATTGCAGGTGTTGTGATTACAATGCCTACAAAAAAAGCGATGATTGTTCATCTTCTTTTCGTTGTTGGTCTGATTATTCAACTTTATGCTTTTTGGGATGCATCGACACCACTTCTCTATTTTTTAGCATCAGGATATTTGGGAGCAGGGCTTTTCTATGCACTTTTTCTAATGTTAAAAGAGTTATTAGCCATCAAAGACCACTCAAGCTCATCAAAGGGAATGCTTTTCTCTCTTAGCTCTTTTAGTTTAGCTATAGGATTTGGTATCTATCTTTTATGGAGTTTGGGGGGATATATAGAGGGAAGTCTCTTTTTAGAAATAAAAGAGCTTCACTACTCTTTTGCTCTTTTTGGTTGGGTCTCACTACTTATTGTGTCGGTCTCTTTTCAAGTAGTAGAGATGTTCTATGTTACACCAAAATATCCAATTTGGATGAGTCGATATTTAACAGTAATGATTCTTCTCTTACTCATAATAAAAACCATAGTAATTTTTATGGGATTTCCTTCTGAACCAATTACACTACTCTTAACACTGCTCCTTATTATATATGGTACAGTAACTCTACACCGTTTGTCTCTGCGTAAACGCCCAACCTCTGATGCTACAGTCTGGTTGTGGCGTTTAGGAATGGGACTGTTAATTGGAAGTATGCTTATTACTTTAATTGGTGTTTTTGTAGAAGATATACCTTTCGAGATTCAAAGATTAAATTATCTTTTTTTTATTGGGTTTGTACTCAGTATTGTTTTGGCAATGATTTATAAAATAGTTCCATTTCTAACATGGTTCCATCTATCAAATCAGGGCTATATGGAAGCACCCATGATGCATGATATTGTTCATCCCAAAACAGTAAAAAAACATTTTTATATTCATGTTGCAATGTTAATCTCTTTTACCATTGCTTCTATTTCTCATTTGATGATTTTTAACCTCTTAAGTTCTATTTTTCTTCTCTTCTCTTTTTCTTGGTTGCTTTATAATCTTATCTATGCAATTAAAAAGTATAATTACACACAAAATCATACAGAGAAGTTTGAGTGGTAGGAGACTATTTTGTTTAAATTAACCGATGAACAGAGAGCTATATTAGAAAAAACAGCAACAATGAAGCAGGGTGAGATTGTTCTGGTTAATGCCTTGGCTGGATGTGCCAAGACCTCGACACTAAAAATGATAGCACAACAGAATCCTCATAGTCGATTTTTATATTTGGCATTTAATCGAAAAATTGTCGATGAGGCTGTGCAGAGTTTTCCTTTAAATACCAAGGCAACCACACTTCATGCCCTTGCACGGGGATATACTGGTAGAAAAACTTTAAAATATCTAAATATGGATATGATAAAAGAGATTCTCAATTCCGAGATAGGTAATAGCAGTGACTATTTTAAAGTCTTCAATGCTCAAAAAGCATATCAGAATTTTTGTCAGTCGGCATTCTCCATTGATGAGCTTGATGAGTTAAAAGTGGATGTTCGAAAAAAGATGAAAGAGGATTTCACCAAAAGAATTAAAAATAAAAATATGGATTTCATTATTAATCAACGGGTTGATGCCATTGATTTGGTTGAAGAGATTCATAATTCCATCTTAAATTCTAACTTTACAACCTTTGATACTTTTTTAAAAGAGTTTGTTGAGAGTGCTGATGAACGAACATTCAATTATGATTACATTGTACTTGATGAGTCTCAAGATGTCTCTAAACTTTTGGCAAAATTTATCTTATCTTTGGTTAAATCAAAACGTTATAAAATTATTATTGTGGGTGATAATAATCAGAAGATATATGGTTTCTTAGGCAATACTAATTTGGCATTGGTTCTAGAACAACTCTATCCCAACGATGTGGTTTTGATGAGGCTCAATAGAAGTTTTAGATTTCAAAAAGATTCAAAGATAGAGCAATTCTCGAATCGACTTTTGGAGTTAAGAGGAGAGAAGATTATAGGTGCAAGAGTTTCTGTTCCAGCTCCTTCTCCTCAAGATAGAGTGGCGTACCTCTCTAGAAGTACTTTTCCTCTTTTAGCGATGAGTATTCACCAAATTTTAAATGAAAAACCTTATCACCTCTATGGTGGAGTGAGTAATTTTAATATCGAAGAGATAAAGGATATTTATAATCTTTACATCTATACCAAAGAGTTAAAAAGACGTTTGGATGATGAGTTAATAGGGTTAACTATTGAGGAAAAGATTAAAAAACTGGCAGATAAAAGAGATGAAAAACGTTTTCCAAAGATAAAAAGCAACTCTTTAAAGGCATTTAGTTCTTTTACCGAACTGGAAAACTTTGCCTCCAGTAGAGCCATTTTTGAACTGGAAAATAATATCAGTATAGTCTATTTTATTTATACTAAAAAAAGAGCATTAGAGGATATAGAGGAGGAGACTTCAGAGGATATTGTAAATCAGTTTTTTTCATTGATTGATACCCACTCTAATCCCTACAGTAATACGATTATATCAACCATTCACAAGAGTAAAGGGTTAGAGTTTGAATCGGTAACCATATTGAAATCATTGGTTGTTTATGCAACCAATGATGAGATTAGTAGTGTCTCATCAGAGAATGGGAATATTTTAGGTCTAACAAAAGTTGGTATTGATTTCTCTAGAAAATATCGCTCTAATCAAGAGCTGGTTGAGCTGTTAAATAGTGCAGAAAAGAGTGATGGTAATATTTTTAAAAAAAGAAAGAGAACAGAATCCATTGAGATAAGTGCTAAAGATAGTGAGAAAAGAACTCCTAAAATTGCTAATGAGCTGATTATAAATCAGAAAATGAGCAATATAAAAGAGGAGTATAATATTCTCTATGTAGCCATCACCAGAGCCATACGAGATATTCAAATATCCAATGTTAACTACATCGAGACACTTGATTTTTTAGAATTTATTAATAAAAATCTTAATGAAATTATCAAGATAAGTCAAGGAGAAGCCTCTCCTCTTGTTATAGAGATAGAGAAAAAAGAGGGAAAAGGTAAGAAAATAATAGATAAAGGGATTATTTACGAAGATTGTTTTATTAGTATTACAACTTTGTTGGCACTCTTAGAGGAGTTATAGAGTTAATAACTCCTCTTCTTCTTAGTGTAAAACCAACTCTAAGAAAGTATCGGTTTTAAGAGATGCTCCACCAACTAAAACACCATCTACATTCTCAATTGCTGAAATCTCTGCAATATTTGCACCTTTGACACTTCCTCCATAGAGAAGAGGTCTGTTAACAACTTCTTTAAGGGCATTGTGCGTCTCTGTAATCTCTGCTACTGATGCTGTTCTTCCTGTTCCTATTGCCCATATTGGTTCATAGGCTACTAGAAAATTTTTATAGGTGGTATCTATTCCTTCAAATTGAGAGAGAAGATGCTTCATAACGGCGTTGATTCCTTGCTCTCTTATCTCTAGAGACTCTCCAATACAGTAGATAATCTCAAATCCTTGTTCTTTGAAGAAGGCAAATTTTTTGGCTACTTGCTCTTGTGATTCACCTAGAATATCTCGGCGTTCACTGTGACCAATTAGAATGGTATTGATATTAAATTCTAACAACTGCTCTAGACCAATTTCTCCTGTAAATGCTCCACTCTCTACAGGATAGGCATTTTGTGCACCAATTGTAAAGTCACTACTCTGATAATCATCAAGTGCTGTTAGTGGAGGAAAAATATAGACTTTATCATTAAGACTCTTTTTGAAAAGTTGTAGTTGAAGTTTTCCTAGGTACTCTCGTGTAGATTGTCTTGTGTGGTTTGTTTTAAAATTTGCTGCGTATATCAATGGTTACCTTTTTGTAATATAATAAGATTTGGATTAGAGGTGTTGTCAGGGGACAACACCCTACGGGATTATGATTTTAAGGCTTCAATTCCAGGAAGAGTTTTACCTTCGATGAGGTTAAGACTCGCTCCCCCACCTGTACTCACAAAAGTCATCTCTTCAACATCTCCTGCTTTTTGAGCAACATCAGCTGTATCCCCACCACCCACAATGGTTGTGGCATTAGAATCAGCAATATTATGAGACATCTTTAAACTTCCTTTTGCAAACTTATCCATCTCATAAACACCCATTGGACCATTCCAAATAATGGTTTGTGCATCATTTAGAACTGAACGGAAGAGGCGTGATGACGCAGGACCAATATCAAGTCCCATCCAATCATCAGGTATCTCTTGAGTTGTTACATATTTTGCTGGAACTGTATCTGAAAACTCTGGAGCAACAATAACATCAACAGGAAGATAGAATTTAACCCCTTTTTTACGAGCTTTTATCATAACGGTTCTTGCTTCGTCGAGTAGGTCATCTTCTACCAGTGAATTACCAATTTCGTAACCTTGTGCTTTTAGGAAGGTAAATGCCATTCCTCCACCAATAATCACTTTATCAACTTTATCAAGAAGTTGTCGGAGTGCTTCAAGTTTCCCAGAGACTTTAGAACCTCCAACAACAGCAACAAATGGTCTAATAGGATTAGCCAATGTCTTATCAAAGAATTTAACCTCTTTGCTTAGTAGGAAACCTGCTGCTCTATGGTCTGCATCAAAGAGTCGTGCCATAGCATCAATAGAAGCATGCGCTCTGTGACAGGCTCCAAAAGCATCATTAACATAGATGTCTGCCATACTTGCCAACTCTTTAGCAAATGCTACATCATTCTTAGTCTCTCCTGCTTCATATCGAAGATTCTCTAAGACAAGTACTTCTCCTGTTTGTAGTGCTGAAGCTTTTGCTTTTGCATCAACTCCAACCACATCTTTTGCCAACTTAATATCCGTAGCCAATCGTAGTAGGGTATGAAGACGAGTTACAACAGTAGCCAGTGAGTATTTTGGGTCATAAACATTTGGTGTTGGTCGTTCATAGTGTGATGCCAAGATAATTTTACAGTCATGGTCAAGACAGTATCGAATAGACTGTAAAGCACCACGAATTCTTCTATCATCAGTAATATTCCCATCTTCATCTTTTGGAACATTAAAGTCACATCTAATAAATACTGTTTTCCCTGCTATCTCAATATCTTTTAATGTCTTCAATTTATGCTCCTTTGGTTACGTGAACAGCCATATCTACCAGACGTACTGAGTAACCCCATTCATTGTCATACCATGAGAGTACTTTAACCATATTTCCACCAATAACTTGAATGGTATCCATCGCAACAACTGTACTCTGCTCTTCACCAACAAAATCTTGAGAGACTCTGTATTCATTATCTACACCCAAAATACCTTTGTGAGAACCCTCACTCGCTTTTGTAAATGCCTCTTGAACCTCTTCTACTGTTACCTCTTTTCCCAGATTAACAGTTAAGTCAACCATAGAGACATCGGGGGTAGGAACACGAATAGCTTGACCATTAAGTTTTCCTTTGAGCTGAGGAAGAACTTTTGCAATTGCTTTGGCTGCACCTGTTGTTGTTGGAACAAGGTTTGTTGCCCCACTTCGTCCTTTTCTTGGGTCTTTTTTGTGTTTTCCATCAAGAATTGGTTGAGAACCTGTATAGGAGTGGATGGTTGTCATTAATCCCGATTCAATTCCAAATGCATCGTCTAAAACTTTGGCAACAGGTGCCAAACCATTGGTTGTACAACTGGCATTAGATACTACAGCTTCACCATCATATTTATCTTCATTTGCTCCAATAACAAATGTTGCTGTATCATCTTTTGCAGGAGCAGAGAATACGACTCTTTTAATTCCAGCATCAAGATATGGTTGTACAGACTCTTTGGTTAAAAATACACCTGTACACTCAATAACAACCTCTGCACCACACCCTACAAAGTCAATTTTTGCTGGTTCTCTCTCTCCAAAAAGTTTGGCTTTGGTATTCCCAATATTTACAAAACCTTCTTTAACCGATACATCTTTACGTGTTCCATGTACTGAATCATATTTTAACCCATATTCGATAATATTTTCAGCTCCACTAGCATTGACTGCCACCAACTCTAAATCGTCCCTATCTGCTACAATTCTTGCAACACACCTTCCTATTCTTCCTAGCCCATTAATTGCAACTTTTACTGCCATCTGCTTATCCCTTTAGTTAATTGTAATATGTTCAGCTATTTATGCTAAAATTGCTTATATGTTACATAAATAGAGGTTATTATTTGTTTAAAGATAGATTAGAAAGAGTTGCTCTCTTTGGTGGTAGTTTCGACCCTCCACACTTTGGGCATAGATTGGTGGTTGAAGAGGCACTGAGAACTCTGAATATTGACAGATTAATTGTTGTTCCTACTTTTTTAAATCCCTTTAAAAGACAATTTTATGCCACGCCTAAAGAGCGTTTTTTACTCTCCAAAGAGATATTTAACTCTTTTTCAAAAGTGATGGTATCGGATTATGAAATAGAGCAGGGTGAAGCTACGCCTACCTTTAGAACGGTGGCTTATTTTCAAAAAAAGTACGATGTTGCCTATATTATTATTGGTGCAGATAATCTAAACGCTATTGATAGATGGTATAATTTCGAATGGCTTAACAAGAACATCACTTGGGTTATAGCCTCACGAAGAGGATACGCCATAGAGAGTGATAAATTAAGAGACTTCATACTGTTAGAGGTTGATGCAGATATAAGTTCAACCCAAATACGCAACCAAGAAAAAAATAGAAAATAAAGGAAAGTTCATAGCATGAATATAGATGAAAGAGTAGAGAGAATAGTAACGTTTTTAGATTCAAAAAAGGCAGACGAAATAGAGTCTTTTAACTTAGAAAATGTAGATTATTTAGCAAAAAGAGTTATTATAGCCAGTGCATTAAGTGGAAAACATGCCTCTGCATTGTCAGACAATCTAAAGATAGAGTTTAAACCTCTTGGAGAGGATTTTTTACATATTGATGAGAGTGATGAGTGGGTAGTTATCGATTTAGGAGATATTTTAATTCATGTAATGACTCAAGATGCTCGACAGACTTACTCTTTGGAAGATTTTTTAACAGAACTCTCTTCAGGAAAGTTTACTGTTGCTCAGATAGGTGAATAACTGTTAGCTTGTTGATAACGCCACTATATATAGGAGGTGCGTTGTCAATTAAGTCCTCCATAGCTATTACATAATTCTAAAAAAATTATTTTAATTTTAGATTTGTTTATTTTATAATTAAATATTTTTTTTAATTATTTATCTAGCTTCTCTCCATAAAAAAGCCTCTTTTCTTCTACAAAAATACTCTTTTCTTAATCTTTTAAATAACAGAATATATGCTTTTTTTCTCTAAGGATTTTATAGATAAAAAAAGATAACTCCTTTAATAATAGATTAGAATAAAAGGTGTTAAAGAGTAGAATAAAAAGTGATAGAAAAGTGAAGTTCTATCGAATACTAATTTAAAAGGATATATGATGAAAAAAGAAGTTGTAATTGCATCTGCAATAGCTGGACTATTAAGCTCTTTGTCTGCTGGTGATACTGTTCAGTCTACAGGTCGTACTGCTCATGTGAATATTGATAAAATTAATATAGATAAAAGTGGTAAAGTTTTAGCACCGAGTGATATACAAAAAGTAATTAGAAAGAAAGGGATTCATATTAAAGGAAATGGAGATAAGGCAGATAATAATTGTATTTTGAATAAGTGTCAGAAAAGAGATATTGAGAAACAAATACCTATTCTTAAAAGATGAAAAATAAAAACTTAGAGAGAAAAATATTTTATTCCCTTAGAGAAGATGTTCTCAATTTAACTATTTTACCTACAGAGCAGTGTAATTTTCGTTGTTTTTACTGTTATGAATCATTTAAATTAGGTAAAATGAAAAAAGAGATAAGTGAAGCCATTTTAAAATTAATAAAGAAAAGGGCTTCTAGCTTAAAAATTTTACATATTGATTGGTTTGGTGGAGAGCCTCTTATGGCTCAAGATATTGTGGTGTCTCTCTCTCAACAGTTTAAAGCATTGTCCGAAAAATTTGGTTTTGAATACAGTGCTTCAATTACTACAAATGGTTACTATTTAGATAGTAACCTTTTTGAGAAATTGGTTGATAATGGTATCTCTAGCTATCAAATAACACTTGATGGAGATAAAAAGAGACACAATAGAACACGAATGCTTTCTAATGGAGAAGGAACATTTGATAAAATATGGAGTAATTTAATCGCTATAAAAGAGCGTTCTCTTGATTTTGATATTACGCTTCGTATTCACTATTCTCCAGAAAATTTAAAAGATATTAAAACTTTTGCTAAACTGCTAGAGAGAGAATTTGGTAGAGATGATAGATTTAAAATATTTTTTAAAAATATCTCAACATTGGGCAGTTGTAATGATGAATCTCTCTCTACATTTAATCGTGAAGAGTCTGATGAGATTCAAAAAGATTTAAACAGTTTAGTTGATAATATTGATACAGTAACATTTGATGATTATCTCTGTTATGCATCTGAAGCCAACAGCTTTATTATCCGTTCTAATGGGGATGTAAGTAAATGTACTGTTGCATTAGATGAAGAGGTGAATATTGTTGGTAAATTAAATAGTTATGGAGAGCTGGAGTTAAATCAAGATAAATGTAAACTCTGGTCGATTGGCTTACAAACAGAAGATAAAGAGCATTTAGCTTGTCCCTATTATAGTTTAATCAAACCTAAAATTGTTGATATGGTAGATTAATTTAGCATTTATTTTGTAAAGCCTTACCTTTAAAGAGGAAGTAGTTAAAAGTACCAAAACCAAGAGAGTTTACTGTTACTTTTTTGCTTTTTCTTTAAATCTTGGTATTGATACTTAAGATTTATTGCTGATGTTTGGTCAAAACTATAGGTTATAAAAGGTTCGACTCTTTTAATCTCTTGATGCTCTTTAAACCATTCATAAGAAGCTGTAAAGCCCAATTTTAAATATTTTGATGGGTTATAGAAGAGACCGATATTTCCTGCAATAGAGAGTCTCTCTATGGTTCGGTAATAGAGCGAAGGGGTAAGCATTAGAGATCCATAAAGATTCTCTTTACCAATAGTTACTCCTGCACCAGTAGTTAAGTAGCTGTTGAGTTCATTGTTAAAGAGCCGTTTTGCTCCTAATGTTACTTGCCATGAGATGGGTTTAAAGATGCTATCTTGAATGGCATAAGATTGAATATTTAAAAAATCTATGGATTCAAGTTTTATTTTTTCCTTGTCATAGTCAATAGATGTATCTAGGAAGCTGATATATGCTCCAGAGATATAACCATCATCATTATCATAAATATCATGATAGGCAATCTTTGCCTCTGCTTGGAATTTATGGTTACTTTTATAGGAGATAGAGGCTTTAGAAGAGAGATGCCCCTCTTTGGGTGAGGTTGGTATGGGAGTGGTTTTCTTTTCTATTTTTCCTAATTTACTTCGTTTTCTAAGAATTTTTAAAAACTTTGAGAGATACTCTTCTTTTGATATGGTGTTATCTGAATGTTTTATCTTTAGCAATGCTGTTGCTAAATCTAATGAAGCTATTTTTTCTTCTCTGCTTAGATGTTCTATATCTGACAGATTGTAATTATCACTTTTAGCAAAATTAAGAGCAATAGGATGACTTTGGATAGGTTGACTAAGAGTCAGAATCTTTTTACGCTTAGAGGGACGATAGACGGTCTCTTTAACTAAATTTTGATTAACTATAGCACGAAGAGTATCAATAGGAATTGCTTTAAAATTAAACTGATTAACCAGACTACTTTTTTGGGTGGCAATCTCTAAGAGCCAAAGTAGATTATAGGAGCAGTTTTCAGTCAAAAAAAAGTAGTTGGCATAAAAGTGACGAATCTCAAAAATATGAAGTACCATTCTATCTATCTGCTCTTGGTTTAATTCAAGTTTATACTCCCAAACATCTCGTTGCTCCAAATCAGAGTACTCTTTAAGTTTTTTATAATAGGGTTCAATGGAGTAACGTCCTTTGTATCCACCAAATAAGCCTTGATAGGCATAGATAAAACCATTATCTTCAGTGGTTTGGGCAGCATAGTTGACGGCATAAGAGAGTAGAGGGGTATTGGGGTTGTTATCAATTCGTAGAAAAGTATGACCAAAAGCTGAGGCAGGAGAGTTGATATGTGCTGAAGCTAAAATGAGCGTTACATGTTTTGCACC
>Ga0256843_1002890_pt1 | contig 12311 bp, 12 predicted proteins | sample AlvinellametaG_FD_191572 | JGI IMG/M metagenome (GOLD analysis project Ga0256843, IMG submission 191572) | Pompeii worm associated microbial communities from hydrothermal vent at the East Pacific Rise, Pacific Ocean - Alvinella | ecosystem: Host-associated > Annelida > Integument > Unclassified ... | reverse complement strand
GCCATCCCCCCTCCGCCGCCAGATAGAGCCGCAGCCCCCGGGCTGCCATCCCGATCTCGATGCGGTCGCCCCGGGTGAGGGCATGGGTATGCCAGAGGGGGCGGGGAGTGTCGTTGATCTTCAGCGGGGACTGGGCGCCGGTGAGGGCGATCCGCAGAGCCCCCAGCGCTTCGAGCACCATCCCCCCCAGCGTGATCTCCACCACCGGTGCGTCGGGGCGATTGCCCAGGAGGTGGTTGGCCCAGCGGGCGCTGTAGCGGTCGGCCGGGCCGCCGGGGGTGATCCCGATGGCGCCGTAGCCGGGGCGTCCGCCATCCTCGATGAGGCTGAGCATCCCCGGACGGACGATCTCCAGCGCGTTCACAGCACCCCTCCGCCATCCCGGTACACCTCGTAGCTGACAGGGACGAACCGCACCCGGTCGCCGGGTCGCAGGAGCGAAAAGCCCTCCCGTTCGGGATCGAACATCGTGACAGGCGTCCGTCCCAGCAGGTTCCATCCGCCGGGTGAGTCACTCGGATAGACCGCCGTCTGGGCGTTGGCCAGCGCGACCGATCCGGCGGGGATCTTCAGCCGGGGCGTGGCCAGCCGCGGGGTGGCGATCCGCCGGTCGACCTCTCCCAGATAGCCAAACCCCGGCGCGAACCCGATGGCGTAGACCCGGTACTCTCTGGCGGAGTGGATCGCGATCACCTCGTCGATGCTGAGGTCATGCTCCTGTGCGATCCGCTCCAGATCGGGTCCGACGCGCGGATCGTACCAGACCGGGATCTCCACATATCGGCCGGGGTGGGTCGCTTCCGTCTCGGCGGTGAGCTGGCGCTGAAGCGTCGCTGCCAGATCCCCGTGGGTGTATCGTCGCGGATCGAACCGCACATAGAGGGTGGTGTAGGCGGGGATCAGATCGACGATGCCCGGCAGCGGATGATCGCTCAGGTGACGGTAAAGCCCCAGCATCTGTGCGGAGACCGCCTCGCTCATCGTCTCCCCAAAGACCAGCGTCAGCGCATTCACACCGGCCGGTCGCCACGTCAGGGATCGACTCATGCCTGCTCCGGGTGGAGCAGCGTGTGAAGCCTGCGGACGATCCCGAGGGCCTGCGGATTATCCCCGTGGACACACAGAGAGTCGCCGTGCAGTGGCAGCGGAGTGCCGTCGACACTAAGCCACTCACCCCGCTCGAGGTAGTGGGCGATCCGTTGTTCGATCGCTTCGGGATCGCGGATAAGCGCCTCGGGGTGGGTGCGGGGGAGCAGATGCCCCTCGGCGGAGTAGTTGCGATCGGCGAAAAGCTCTCCGATCGTTTCGACACCCCATGCCATCGCGATGGTGCGGAACGGTTCGGGATCGGGAAGGACCAGCATCATCAGCTGCAGATCTGGGTCGTGGCGGTGAACCGTACGGACGATCGTCTCGAAGATCCCCGGATCGCGCATCATGTCGTTGTAGAGGGCCCCGTGGGGCTTGACATAGGATACGGAGATCCCCTCCGCCCGAGCGATGGCGTCGAGCGCGCCGAGCTGATAGAACAGCCAGCTCTCAAGCGCCTGCGCGGGGAGATCGAGGGACTTCCGGCCAAAGTTCTCCGGGTCGGGATAGCCCGGATGGGCGCCCACCTGCACGTTGTGCTTCCCGGCCAGCTTCAGGGTCGTGTGCATGATGGGGGCCGAACCGGCATGCAGTCCGCAGGCGATGTTGGCCTGATCGATCCACGGCACGATCCGTGCGTCGTAGCCTGCCCCTTCGGCAAGGTCACAGTTGAGCAGCATCTCAGCCTCCTCCGATCGTGTGATACGGGAGCCAGGTGGCGATCTGCGGGAAGAGGGTCACCACCACCACAATGGCGATCATAATGAGAAAGAACGGGAACGTCGCCTTGAGGATGTATCCGATCTCCTCTCCCGAGATACTCTGGATCACAAAGAGCGAGAAGCCCACCGGCGGGGTGATCTGGCTCAACTCCACCATGAACACGAGAAAGATCCCGAACCACAGCGGATCGAACCCGGCGGCAACCACGATCGGCAGCACGATCGGCAGGGTCATCACCACGATCGAGATCCCATCGAGGATCATCCCCAGCACGATGTACATCAGCCCGATGACGAGGATCAGCAGGTAGGGGGAGAGGTGGAGCGAGCTGATGTAGAGGCTGATGGCACGCGCGATTCCCAGAAATCCCACCACCTGCGAGAGGAAGCTGGCCCCGGCGATGATGAAGCTGATCATCACCGTGGTCTTGACCGCGCTTAGCAGCGACTCTTTGAAGATAGGCCACGAAAAGCTGCGGAAGTAGAGCGCCAGAGCGATCGCCCCCAGCACCCCCAGCGCCGCAGCTTCGGTGGGGGTGGCGAACCCGCCGTAGATGCTCCCAAGCACCAGAGCGATGAGGGAGAAGACCGGAACGAGCTCTTTGATCGATGCCAGTTTCTCCTGCCAGTTGAACCGCTCCCGCTGGGGTGGCACCACCGTCGGATCGAGTGAGGCAACGATCATGATGTAGAGGGAGTAGGCACTTCCCAGCAGCAGACCGGGGAAGATCCCGCCGATGAAGAGCTTGCCGATCGAGACATCGGCCAGCACCCCGTAGATGATCATGATGAGGCTGGGGGGGATCAGAAAGCCCAGCGTCCCGCTCCCGGCGAGCGATCCGACGGCGAGCTTCTTGCTGTAGCCCCGTTTTTGCAGCTCGGCCAGCGTGATCTTGCCCACGGTGGCCGTCGTCGCGGCCGAGGAGCCCGAGACGGCGGCAAAGAGCGAGCAGGCCGCGACGTTGACATGCAACAGCCGCCCGGGGATGCGGGTCATCCACGGGATCAGCCCGTTGAGCAGGCGGGTGGAGATGGAAGAGTGGTAAAGGATCTCCCCCATGAGGATGAACATCGGCAGCGCCGCGAGTGACCAGGAGTTGAGCGAGTCATAGAGCGATCCGGCCAGCAGGTCGCCCGCTTTTTGGAAGAGCGAGATGCCGGGGGGCAGGTGGTGCTCATAGAGCATCATCCCGGCCATCCCGGTGAGCATCAGCGCCGCCCCGATCCAGATGGAGCTGAGCAGAAAGACAAACATCACCCCCACCAGCACGACGGTGAGGACCAGCGGATCACTGATCATGCCGGATCCTTTCGAGGATGAAGGCCGCGACCGCAAGGGCAAAAAGCGCCAGCCCCACCACGATGGGGATCTGCGTCAGATACAGCGGCGTCTCAGAGACCCCCTCGGAGACCATCTCCATCTCATACGACTCCCACATGAATCGCCAGCTGTAGACCAAAGCGAAAAGCAGCATCGCCAGCATCAGGATACCGGCGAGGATGTCTGCCCATCGTTTTGCTCTACGTCCCAGCCGGTCGGTGACGATACGGATGCGGATGTGTCCCCCCTCCTGGAAGGTATAGGCCAGCCCAAAATAGATCGATGCGAGGTAGAAGTACCCGCTGTACTCATCCGCCAGCATGGTCGAGTAGTCGAAGAACGACCGCCCCACGATCTCGACGGTGATGAGGACCACCAGCGCGATCACCAGCAGCGCCGAGAGGGCCGCTCCAGCCAGAGAGAGCCTCCGGCTGAGCATGACAAAACGGTCGATCATGATTATTTCCGATACTCGGCGAAGATCTTTTTGATCGTCTCGTCCGCGTCTTTGAGGTACGCATCGAGCATCTTTTTGCCCACGTCGGCCAGCTCTTTTTTGAGGGTGTCGCTGGCTTCATGGATCTTCATACCGTGATCGGCGAGGGTCTTGAGCGCCACAGCGTCCTCGTTCTTGCTCGCTTCCCACTGGGCCGCTTCGGTCTCTTTGGCCGCTTTGAGCATCGCCGCCTGCTGATCCTTGTCAAGGCTGTTCCAGTAGTCGAGGTTGATGGTCACGGCCTGCAGGGGATAGGCGTAGTTGATCTTGGTAAAATCACTCAGCACTTCCCAGAACTTCCCGTCCTTGCCTGATGCGGAGGAGGTGACCACGGCGTTGACCATCCCGGTCTGCAGGGCCGAGTAGACCTCACCCCACGGCAGGGCTACAGCGTTTCCTCCGGCCATTTTGATGAAGTTGGCGGAGTTCTTGTCGTAGGTGCGGGCCTTGATGTCCTTGAAGTCGGCGGTGGAGTTGACCGGGTGCTTGGTGTAGAGTCCGCTGGGGGGCCAGCTGACGGCGTAGAGCATCTTCTGGTTCCATTTTTTGGCGACCTGATCGTACGCGGGTTTGCTCAGCTGATAGAGCTTGAACGCATCGTCATAACTGTTGGCGACAAACGGTAGCGCCGAGATGCCGAACACCTTGCCACCGCCGGCGGTGAAGGGGATGAACATGTCGGTCATCGCCGCGGTGCCGTCCTTGACCGCTTTGAGCGGGTTGCCCTTGACGAGCGAGCTTCCGGGATGGACAGTGATCTTGACCGTGCCGTTGGTGTACTTGTCGACCAGCTTGGCGAAGTTCTCCGCCCCTTTGGTGTGGAAGTTGTTAGCACCGTATTTGGCATTGAGGTCGAGCTTGACCACGTTGGAAGCCATGAGGGTCGCGGTGGCAGTCGCTGCCACAAGTAATGTTTTGAACATAAAAACTCCTTTGTTACCCGGATATGCAATAGACTCTATCTCATCTGTACCGATCATCGATGGCATGAGCAATGCGTCTGAGTGCTCAACGCACCCGCCGGGTGCGCCTGCGCTTCAGTCACCTACCCCTGCGCACCGAGCATCGACACATCTGTGACAGATTCTATCGCACAATCCGGGTTTGATTGAAATGCCCCCAATAGTACCATTTTTTGGCGTAAATTGGAATAAACGCTGGATAAATTTCTGTGAAAAGATTGGGTCCGGAATACTAACCCTCGCTCCTAACCACCCCTTAAATTCTTTTGAGTACAATGCGCGGATAATTGTGATAAAGGAACTCAAAATGAAAAAGATCCTCCTCGGATTGCTTCTGCTGATCGTCATCGCGGTGGGTGGACTGTTCGCCGTCAACGGTCGCAGCAACTACGACCCGACCCGCTACCACCTCACCGTCTCCCCCGAGAACAAGCCCTTCGGTATCGGCTCCTCGATCGCGTTCACGCTCCCCGATCAGTTCGACAAGCCCCACACCCTCCCCAAAGATACCCAAAAACTGATCTTTGTCTTCACCAAAGCTACCGGTCACATCTTCCGCACCTGGATGGGGCAGCATGAGAGCGCCGACTACCTCGACAAGCGCAAAGCGGTCGCGGTGGCTGATGTGAGCGGGATGCCCACCGTGATCCTCAACACCTTCGCCATGCCCGACTTCCGCAAAAGCGCCTACCCCATCCTGCTCATCTACGACAAGCAGATGGCCCGCCGCCTCAAAGAGGGCCAGGCGGTCGACAAAGTGATCGTCATGACCCTCAAAGAGGGCAAAGTGGTCCGCATCGACCATGCCGACACCCCGGAGGCGCTCGACCGGCTGCTGTGATCGGCAGCTTCCGTGTCCGGTCGGGGGGATTCCGGATCGGAGTCCGGAAGGACTCTATCCGGGGTCAGGAACTAAATCTTAAATTTTCCCTTTCCACGTTTTGTCTACATTTTCTTCACACTCGTTTCACGAAATCCTTTTATACTGCGGTTGTCAGAGGAGCTTCCCCGCTCCGGCATCGTGCCGGCGGCGGGCAGCTCCCTAAAGATCCAATGGAATCAAAAGGAGAGACCATGAAAACCAAAATACTCACCATCACCATCCTCACCACCGCCTGGATCGCCCAGGCGGGTGCAACGACCCCCAGCGATCTGATCCGTGCCATGCATGAGCAGCTGCGTTCCATGGAGGTCCATACGCATCAGGTGGAGCGCCCGCAACGCCGGAGTGTCCAGGCGCGTCCCGTACACCACATCCGGCATCGTGATCGGCAGCTGAACCCTGCGACCCACCGGAACCATCGGCGTGCGGTGAACCACGCATCCGAGCACCGGCGAAAGGCCCAGCGCAGTGCAGCGCAAAGGAGCCTTGCCTCCCAGACACCGGTTCGGAGACGGTTTCGTACGCTGGCGGAGTATCAGCGGATCGAGCGTCGCGCCGATCGCCGGATCCAGCGCCGGGTGGGGCATCATCCGGGGACGCACCCTGCCGCGCGTCACGCTAGACATGTCGCCCCGGTACACGGCAGACACCTGGACCGTCACAACCGATATGTGGGCAACGGCTGGTATGTCGATGAGCACGGCCAGTACGATGAACAGTACACCGAGAGCTGCACCACCGAGGTGGTCAAACGTCGTCACCACCGCCCGCAAAAGGCCTTCCGCTATTATCGTCGTCAGTGGTACCTGACCTACCTGTGGGAACACGCATCGTTCGTCGATCAGCATGGCTACTTCTACGGAACATTCGATGTGCGCGGGTTCTACTTTGAGGGCAAATACTACCGCTACGATCGGGCTTACACCTATCAGGACCGCCTGCATGGCAAAGGGCTCTTTGAACACCGCTTCTACCGCCCCCGCCACCACCGTGCCCGACGCAACCATACCCGCCGTGAGTGGGCCGGGACCGATGGGTACGACGGGGAGTTCTATGTCGAATGGACCTGGTCGAATCGCTGATATCATTATTTTGACACATCTTCATGCTATAATGGCTTATGATGGAGGTGTGTCATGTACAACATACTCAAAAGCAAAACGGCACTTTATGTGGAGGATGAGCCGGAGGTGCTCAGGAACATGGCTGAAGTGCTGGGGAGTTTCTTCGGCACCTTCTATACCGCTTCGGACGGACTGGAGGCGTGGGAGATCTTCCGCAGCCATACCATTGATGTGGCGCTGGTGGACATCGAGCTTCCGCGCCTTAATGGTCTGGAACTCATCCGCCGGATGCGGGCGATCAACAGACACCTTCCGGTGGTGGTGATCTCCGCCTACACCAAGACCGACTACCTCCTCGAATCGGTCGAACTGCATCTGGACAAATACATCATCAAACCCCTTACTTCCAAAAAGATCCACGATCTTCTCTCCCGCTTGAACGAGGACTTTTCCAATGAGAACATCCTCGAGTTGACCCCGGAAGTGCTTCTCAACAACGCCTCGCTTACCGTTATCTGGGACGGGCATACCTATCCGCTCAGCGCGCGGGAGGCGGCTTTTCTCAAGGCGCTGGCCCACAAGGGGATCATCACCTACGATGAGATCGCCGAACTCTGGATCGATGAACCTCCCAGCGACAATGCGATCCGTTCTTTTGTGCGCCATCTGCGCAAAAAGCTTCCCGAAGGGCTGATCGAAAACCGCAGCGGCATCGGCTACGCTCTGGCACACGATCATGGATAAAAACCCCCGTTCGATCTGGCGCATTACGACGCTGATCGTGCTGTTTCCGATCCTGGTGCTGCTGATCTACGGGGGGTTGATGTACCTCTATTTCGTCTACGCGCAGCAGCGGGACACGCGATGGGAAGTCCGGCAGTACGAGAGCCGTCTGCTCGACACCGAGGTGAGCAACCTCGAGGAGAAGGTGCGCAACATGGCACAGTTCATCCGCTACTACGACAGTCAGAGTGCCACCCGGATCAAGACCGACGTGCGCAAGATCGTCACTGCCGCCGCCGGTGTGGCCGAGGGGGTCCTGGAGAGTCATGAGGGCAACCTCACCGTCGCCCAGCGGAAGCGGATCGCCCTTGAGGCACTCGATCGGATCAATTTCGAGGGGAAGATGGGGTATCTTTTTGCCATCGATATGGAGGGGAATATCCTGCTCCATCGGGACAAAAAGCTTCTTGGCAAGAACCTGATCGCCATTCAGGACAGCAACGGCAAGCCCATCATCCGATCGTTCATCGAACTGGCCCGGAGCAGAGGGGAGGGGTTTGTCGACTACTACTGGTACATCCCCGGCGAAAAAGACCATACGATGCACTACAAGATCTCTTTTATCAAGAAGATCCCCCGGGCCGGCTGGATCCTCGGGGCGGGGGAGTATCTCGTCTACATGCGGCAGTTCATCCAGAAGGACATGCTCACCTACCTGCAGCACAATGCGCGGTTCGAGGATGGGTATTTTTTCGTCACCGACTCGGCCGGACATACGATCTACCATCCCGAGGGCAACGCCACGGCCGATGCCGACCACTACCTGATCGAGGGGGCCTACCGGGACGACGAGCACATCGCCTACACCGAATACATCGCCCAGTACGACTGGTATGTCACGGCGGTCAAAAACATCCGCCGGGTCCGCGAACGGATCGTCGAGCAAAAGCAGCATCTTTTTGAACAGCGGTATGAGAACATCCGGGTGAGCTTCTGGATCATGGGGGCGATGCTGCTGATCTCACTGCTCTTTTCGCTGTGGCTCTCAGGGATCATCAACCGCCGACTGCGCTCCTACGAAGAGCAGCTGCAGGAGAGCAACGAAAAGCTCCTCTTCCAGTCGCGTCAGGCCCTGATCGGGGAGTTGATGCCGATGATCGCCCATCAGTGGCGTCAGCCGATCAACAGGATCGCGTCGGTGCTGGCGCTGCTGCGGTTCGAGGTCGCCCAGGACAAATGCGATCCTGTGGCGGTCGATCGTGCCTGTGCGAACATGGAGGAGAGCGTGGAGTTCATGTCGGAGACGATCGACGATTTCCGCACCTTCTACCGCCCCCGCAATGAGTCCGAAGAGGTCGATCTGGCCCATCTGATCACCAAGGCGATCGAGTTCGTCGACGGTTCCATCCGCCAAAAAGACATCCAGCTGACCACCCACCTGCGGAACATCCGCTACCGTCTCTACGCCAACGAATTTCTGCAGGTGATGATCAACCTCATCAAAAACGCCGCCGACGCTTCCCTCCCACACGGACAGATCGACATCGCTCTGTACGCAAAAGAGAACACTGTTCATGTGGTGGTGACCGACAGCGGTGAGGGGATCGATCGGGAGGAGCTTGGCAAGATCTTCGAGCCCTACTTCTCGACCAAGGAGAACTCCATGGGGCTGGGGCTGTATATGACCAAGATGATCATCGAAAAGCACCTTCACGGCACCATAGAGGTGAACTCGAAGAAGGGGGAGGGAACCCGCTTCACTGTCTGCCTTTACCGGCAGGAGTGATCGGGGTTGTCGAAACGGTCTATGGTGCGGACCAGCCCCCATTTTTCCTTGTATTGTGCCGGGATGAAGAGGGCATCGTGGTATTTGTTGACATCGAGCAGTTTGCCGTGGGCATCGCGCATCTCAAAGGTGAAAAAGGCCTTTTCGATCTGGTGTGCCAGCGCAGGCTTGAGGTTGTACGGGTAGCCGTAGCCGGTGCCGGGATAGGTCTCGGAAGTGTAGAGGATCTTGACCGATCCGGGATCGATCTGCCCGGCGTCGATCATGCTGGTAAGTACTCCGTCGGCGATGGTGGCGACGTTGGCCTGGTGATGGGCGACAGCCAAAATCGACTTGGAGTGGCTGCCGGAGAAGCGTACCCGATAGTCAAGCCCTTCGCTGAGATTGTAGACCTGTTTGAGCAGCGCACGCGGGGCTTTGTAGCCGGAGTTGGAGGTGGGGGTGACAAAAAGCACCTTCTGATCACGTACATCCTCGATCTTTTCGATCCCGCTGCCCGGCCAGGTGATGATCTGCATCGTGTAGCCGTAGCTGCCGTCGGCTTTGGCCGCCATGGCAAAGAGCCGGAACCCCGAGCAGCGCACCCCCACCGGGACCGATCCGGTGTTGAGCCCAACGATGTGGACCATCCCGGTTCGCATCGCCTCGAGCTGCGCGGCGTTGGTCCGATAGCGGAAAAAGCGTACTTTCTTTCCGGTGGCCTTTTCGATCTTTTCGGCCAGTGCCGCTCGTGCCTGGGGATGCAGCGCCTGATTTTCGGTATAGCCGAACACCAGTGTGTAGGGATCGAGCCACTTTTTGGGGTCGGTTTCCGGGTCGGCCAGCATGTCGCCGTCCCGATCGCAGAAGCGCACATCGAGGGTCCCGTGGGGACAGTCGGCCGACTGAGTGTCGTTCCCGACAGCCAGCAGGCTTCCCAGCATCAGCATCCATATCCAGATGATCGGCATGGGGACTCCTTGGGTTATGGGATGTGCTAATCATACCGAAATTCTTTTTTTTCCTCCAAATTGCAACCGAAGTTGCAATCGATCCTCTCCGGTTCATGGTAGTATTCATTCGAGATTGGGCTATAGCCCATCAAGATACTTTACAAGGAGGCACTCATGTATGTCACACGTTATACCAACCCCTACCGGGAGATCCGCCGGGGGTTCGATCTGATGAACTCACTGCTCAGCTCCATCGAGAGCGCGCCGGAGGAGGGGGCTCTGACCGATTTTGTCCCCGCGGTCAACACCCGCGAAGATGACGATGCGTATGTCATCGAGCTCGATCTGCCCGGTGTGAGCAAAGAGGACATCGAGATCACCACCGAGGACAACGTCCTGACCGTCTCGGGTGAGCGCAAGTACCGCGACGAGGTGTCCAAAGAGGACTACTACAAAGTCGAGAGCGTCTACGGTACCTTCAGCCGCAGCTTCACCCTGCCGGAAAAAGTCGACGTTGAGAACATCCACGCCGAAGCCAAAAACGGCGTACTCGAAGTGGTGATCCCCAAGATCAAAGAGAGTGAGAAAAAACCCAAAAAGATCACGATCAAATAAAGGAGGCCATCATGGACATCGTCACCAAGACCAAAGAAGTAGGCAAAAACGTCGAAGAGGCCGTTGAGCACGGTATGGAGCGGGTCAAAGAGACCTTCGCCAACGTTGCCAGTCATCTGCCCTTTGCCAACCTCGCGCGCAAAGGCAACGACGCGTTCGTCATCGAGGTGGACCTGCCCGGCGTGGACAAAGAGGACATCGATCTGCGGATCGAGGACAATCTGCTGACCGTCAAAGCCACCCGCAAGATGAAGAACGAGGTCAAAAAAGAGGACTACTACCTCGTGGAGAGCAACTTCGGCCTCATCTCCCGCACCTTCGTCCTGCCTGAAGGGATCGATCCTGAGTCGATCGATGCGACCTTCGAGGACGGACGCCTGCGGATCACCCTCGAGAAAGAGGAGTCCCGCAAAGCCAAAAGCATCGCGGTCAAATAACCTCCCTGCCGTCGGATATTTTCCCGGCGGCGAACTTCCAATCTTCCGTATATCCCTTTGCGTACCCATTCTTTGTCCGTATCCGCATGAACCATGTGACGTGTGGCACGGCCACACCTGCGGGTTTACCTGTCAATCCCAACCCGTATTTCGTCATCCAGGACCCCGATCCGGGATCCCATCGATCGTTCAGAGACGTTATGCTATCCCTGCATGGCGGACGGTGAGGCGTTCGGGGAGGTAGCGGCTCAGATCGAAACTGCGGGCGTAGCCGGGGACCTCTTTGGGAGGAAGGGCCTTGCTAAAATAAAATCCCTGAGCCATATCGACACCCATCTGGGCGAGGGTAAGTGCATGTTCATGGGTCTCGACCCCTTCGGCTACGATCCGCAGATTGAGGTCATGCCCCAGGGCGATAATGTGTCGGTAAACGATGCGTCCTTTGGATTGATCGAGATGATCAAGGAGGATTTTGTCAAGTTTGATCTCTACGATCCGGTGACTGATGAGTGATTCGAGGTTGGAGTATCCCACCCCGTAGTCATCGATGGCGATCGCGAAACCGCGTTCCTGGATCATCCGGAGCCCTTCGATCGTTTTGGCGCCACCGGTAAAGCTGCGTTCGATGATCTCGAAAACGACCTGATGCCCCTCCAGCGCATCGAGGATCTCGATAAGGGTGTCCGTCCGGACGAGGGTATCGGGATGGAGGTTGACGCTGACGGTGGGTCGGAAGCGTTCACGTTTTTGCCAGGCCGTGAGGGTCTGTCCTACCCGGCGCGCGACCCAGAGATCGATCGTCGGGACAAGTCCAGCCTCTTCAAACAACGGCATAAAATCGGGATAGGCGATCCGCCCTCCGAGATAGCGGTACCGCAGCAACGCCTCGAAGTGATTGCATGCGCCGGTCTGAAGGGAGATCTTGGGTTGGAAATAGACCAGCATATTGTCATCATGGATCTGCGTGAGGACACGGTCAAGCTGGAGAGTGGAGGTAAGGATACGTCGATGGGCTTTGAACGACTGTACGTTCGTGTCCGCCTGCGTGAAATGGGGGAGTTTGAGCGCGTTTTCGAGAGAGAGTACCTGCGTACTGTGCGACTGCGCGTGAAGATAACGACGCACCGCATAGGCGTAGATGAACACGTCGATCAGCAGCAGAGAAAGCTGCAGCACGAGGACATAGGTATTGCCACCGCTTTTGAGCCAGCCGTTGACGATGACCGGAGAGTTTTGCAGGGCTTCTTTGGCGGAATCGAAGACGACCGGATGGATCGTCAG
>Ga0256843_1002889_pt1 | contig 12312 bp, 13 predicted proteins | sample AlvinellametaG_FD_191572 | JGI IMG/M metagenome (GOLD analysis project Ga0256843, IMG submission 191572) | Pompeii worm associated microbial communities from hydrothermal vent at the East Pacific Rise, Pacific Ocean - Alvinella | ecosystem: Host-associated > Annelida > Integument > Unclassified ... | reverse complement strand
TCAAGATGATGTAATGGAAGTTGCTGAGCAAGTAATTAAAGATGTATTTATTGCTTGTGGAAAAGGAGATAAGCTCCCAGAAAAATTTGAAAGACTTAGCTACAAAGATGCGATGGAGCTTTATGGAAGTGATAAGCCAGATTTGAGATTTGATTTAAAGATGGTAGATGTGATTGATATTTTTGAGAGATGCTCAAATGAAATCTTTAGCTCAATTGCAAAATCTCCAAAGAAAAATAGAATCAAAGCCCTAAAAGTGCCAAATGGAGATAATATCTTCTCAAAGAGACAGATGAAAGGTTTTGAGAGTTATGTCAGAAAATTTGGGGCTCAAGGGCTTGGATATTTTCAGTATAAAGAAGAAGGTCTCAAAGGTCCTTTGACTAAATTTTTCTCTGAAGATGATTTGAATGAGATTATCAAAAGGTGCAATTTAAAAGTTGGAGATGTAGTATTTTTTGGAGCTGGAGAGAAGAAGTTAGTTCTTGATTATATGGGAAGATTTAGACTCTATCTGGCAGAACTTATGGAGATAATTCCAGAAGATGAGTATAAATTTGTCTGGGTGGTAGATTTTCCAATGTTTGAGGTAGAAGATGGCAAAATAAAAGCCCTTCACCACCCATTTACAATGCCAAAATTAAATGATAAAGGAGAGCTCGATTATGATGATATTGAAGAGCTAGAATCTGTTGCTTATGATATTGTCTTAAATGGAACTGAGCTTGGAGGAGGCTCAATCAGGATTCATAAAATGGATATTCAAAAAGAGATTTTTAAAATCCTTGGAATCAGTGATGAAGAGGCAAAAGAGAAATTTGGATTTTTACTTGAAGCTTTGGAGTTTGGAGCACCACCTCACGGAGGTTTTGCGATTGGATTTGATAGACTTGTGATGCTTCTTGCTGGGACTGAAAGCATCAGGGATGTAATAGCATTCCCTAAAACTCAAAAGGCTCAATGCTTATTGACTGAGGCTCCAAGTGAAGTGGAAGCTGAACAGTTAAAAGAGCTTGGAATTAGATTAAGAAGAAAATTAGATTAAGGAGAGATTATGGCAAAGAGACTATTTTTGATTATTGGAGCTCCAGGAAGCGGGAAAACAACAGATGCAGAGATTATCGCAAAAAATAATCCAGAAACTATCGCTCACTACTCAACTGGAGAGATGCTAAGAGAAGAGGTTGCAAGTGGAAGTGAACTTGGAAAAGAGATTGATAGCTACATCTCAAAAGGACAACTTGTTCCACTTAATATTGTAATTGAGACAATCATTAATGCAATCAAAAACTCTGATAAAGAGACGATTCTAATTGATGGTTTCCCAAGAAGCACAGAGCAGATGAGAGCACTTGATGAGATTTTGCAAAACTCTGATGATATCGAGCTAAAATCTGTAATCGAAGTAAGAGTGAGCGAAGATACAGCTAAGACAAGAATTTTAGGAAGAGCTGAAGAGGCTGAAGTTAAAAGAAGTGATGATAATGAAGAGGTTTTCTACAAAAGAATGAAAATTTACACCGACCCACTCCCAGAGATTCAAAAATTTTATAAAGAGAAAAATCTCCTAAAAGTAATCGATGGAGAAAGAGCAATCGAGCCAATTGTTGCAGAGATGGAGGAGTTTGTGAAGAGTTGTTAGTTTAGAGCAGGGAGCAGAGAGCTTCTTTGTTCGCCGTTTGAAGTGCCAAGAGGTGAGGAGGGGCTGAAAGCTTAATGCGAAAAGCTTAAAGCAAAAACTCCTGCCTTCCAAAAGCTTTGTGCTTTGTGCATTCAGCCTTTTGCCTAACAAATATTGAGAAAAAGCTTGAAGAGAGTGGTTTTAGGGTTATGTTATAATTTATAAAATCTTCAAAGAGTAGTTATGATAAAACTTCATCCTCAATTTATAATTGATGAGACATCACAAAAAAGAGCTGTAGTAATTAGTATTGATGAGTGGGAGAAGATAATTGATAGATTAGAAATGATAGAAGATATTGAAGCTTACGATAGAGAAAAAGAAAATCTAAGTGAAATTATCTCATTTGACCAAGCTATCAAAGAGATAAAAGAGAGAAAAGTTTTTGAAGTATGATTTAGAGATAACAAGAAATGCCCAAAAATCACTTGCAAAAATTCCAGAGCCATTTCAGAGTAAAATTATAGATAAAATCTACTCTCTTGCAGAAAATCCATATTTTAGTGCTAAAAAGTTGACAGGAAGAGATGCTTATGATAAGTAATTTATGAATAAGCTCAAAGCTCTTCTCCTCAAGAGAGGGGAGTTTTTAATAATCAAAATCTCTTTTTCTTCTTTTTTTTAGAAGTGCAACCACTCACCCAGCCACTACCTCCACATCCTGGACATATTCCAGTTCCACCACATCTTCTACAATCACCATAACTACTACCACTCCCACCACAACTACTACAGTCTCCTGTTCCATTACAGCCTCTACACTCTTCCATATTTGACTCTTTATTTATCTTTTTTTCTATTTACTTTTTTGCCATTTTTGAAGACTGCTGTATCTTGATCCTCTTTTTCATATATTTGAATTCTTTCACCTGACTTGGTATCTTCATATGTTGACCAAGTTCCACCTTGCTTATTTTCTCTCTTGCTTTTCTTTTTCCAACCCATAGTTATCTCCTTAAAATTTTTAATATTCCTATTCTCCCCCCTATTAAACTAAGCTTAAAATAAATTTTTTACAGATAAAAATTTATTAGAAATTAGGAGTGTTACTAATATTTACCAAAAGGTCTAATTCCTAAAGCTTAGAGCGGAGAGCCTGTGAATTTGTCGTTTGAAGTGTCAAGAGGTGGGGAGGTATTGAATGCTTAAAGCTATGAGTAATAAGAGACTAAAGTCTTTTTTCCTAAGATAGAAAGAGGAATTTTAACCTTTCCCTTTATAAAAAAACCTCTTAAAACTCTACTTTGAGTCCTAATTATCCGTAAAGCTTTAAAGAATAAAACTGGCTTTAGACTCTAAGCTCCAAGTTTTTTTACAAAAAATCGTCTAAAGCCCCTGGCAAGAGATAACAGATAGAATAGACAAAGCCTACAAGCTATTCTTTCGCAATCAAAAACAAGGAATCAAATCATCTTCCATCTTTTAAAAAAGTAAAAAGTACAAATTGATAACTCTCCAACAAGCAAGATATAAAATAGTTGGTATCTACTTTGGTCTAAAAACATTCTTGATTCTTTCAGACAATAAAAAAGTAAAATCATCTCAATACTATCTTAAGCATTTAAATCAACTTAAGAAACTTCCAAAGAGACTATCTAAGAAGATTAAAGGCTATAAATTAGCCAAAAAACAATTAGCAAGACTACATTAATAGCAGAAGAAATTTCTTTCATACTCTCTTGCTAAAAAGTATCAATACATCGTAATTGAAGATTTAAACATAAAAGCAATGCAAAAAAGATGGGGTAAAAAGATAAGTGATTATGCTTTTAGTGAGTTTGTATCTATACTTGAATACAAAACAAACTTAATAAAGATTGATAGATATTATCCATCTACCAAAACTTGCAGTGTCTGTGAATATGTAAATGAAAATCTAAATTTAAAAGATAGAAGCTGGATTTGTCCTAAATGTAAAACAAAGCACGATAGAGATTTGAATACAAGTGTAAATATCTGTAGAGTTGGGCATCAACTCTTGGCATAACTGGCTATTTGTCAGCAACCATTGTTTTAAAGCTAAAATCTCCCGACTTTCTCAAAGAGAGTGCGAAAGCACAAGAGTCGTAGGGAGTATGTCAACCATTAAGTGAGGTATCTGCTTAGAGGCTCACTCGGTAGTTTTTAATAAAGACTGTTTTATATAACTACTATTAATTTTTGTGTAAATAAACTTTTTAGAATTTTTTGACTTAGAATAGCATAAAAAAACTTTTGACGTTATCAATCACCTGTAATTAAGCTATTGATCAGTTAGAAGTCTTATTAATTAATAGTGAAGTTTTTATATATAGATAGAGTATTCTTTGTCGGAATTGAATAAAAAAGTTTTCTCACCCCAACAAGGGGCAAGAAAGAATATTAATTTACTCTTGTAACTATTTGATCACCTTCAGCATCAAAAACTACACTATCTCCTTCTTTTAGAGAGCCTTCCAAAATCATCTCTGCAAGTCTATCTTCTACAATTTCAGCTAAAGCTCTCTTAAGTGGCCTTGCTCCATAGATTGGATCAAATCCAGCTTTTGCAATTAGAGCTTTTGCTTTTTCTGTCAATGTTACAGTTATATCTTTTTCTTTTAATTTTGCTTCAATGCTTCTAAAAAGCACATCTACAATTTTAATAATTTGCTCTTCTCCAAGAGGATTAAAGATTATCAAATCATCAAGTCTATTTATAAATTCTGGTTTAAAATATCTCTTTAGCTCATCTCTTACAGCTTTTTCTCTATCTTCTGGGTCTTTAAACTCCATAATTTTATCACTTGCAATATTGCTTGTGAGGATAATAATGGTATTTTTAAAGTCTACTGTAACACCTTTATTGTCTGTAAGTCTTCCATCATCAAGCACTTGCAACAAAATATTAAATACATCTGGATGAGCCTTTTCTACCTCATCAAATAAAATTACTGAGTATGGTTTTCTTCTGACTGCTTCAGTAAGTTGACCTCCCTCTTCATACCCGACATATCCAGGAGCTGCTCCGACTAATCTACTTACTGAGTGTTTTTCCATATACTCAGTCATATCAATTCTAATTAAAGCCTTCTCACTATCAAAGAGAAATTTTGCCAGAGCTTTTGCTGTTTGAGTTTTACCAACTCCAGTTGGTCCAAGGAACAAAAAGCTTCCAATTGGTCTATTTGTATCAGACAAACCTGCTTTATTTCTCTTGATTGCTCTTGCAACTGCCCTTAATGCTTCATCTTGACCGACAACCTCTTCTCTTAAATGCTCTTCAATATGTAAGATTTTCTCTCTTTCGCTTTGGAGCATCTTATTGACTGGAATTCCTGTCCATTTGCTCACAATTGTTGCAATCATCTCTTCATCAACTGCATTTTTGAGCAAGGTTCCAGCCTCTTGCATCTTCTCCCATTTGCTATTTAACTCTTCAAGCTCTCTCTCAAGAGAAGGAATCTCACCATACTCAATCTCAGCCGCTTTGTTAAAATCAGCATTTCTTTTTGCAAGATCTGCTTCTCTTCTTTTCTCTTCAATCTTTTGCTTGATTTCTGCAATCTTATTAAAAATCTCTTTTTCTGATTCAAATTGACTCTCAAGCTGTCTCTTTTTCTCTTCAAGGTCGGCTAACTCTTTTTCAATCTCTTTAATTCTCTCTTCATTTTTAGCAGTTAGCTCCATCTTCAAAGCTTCCATCTCAACTTGAAGTCTTTGAATCTCTCTTTTTACCTTTGCAAGTTCAAATGGCTCTGATTCAATCTGCATCTTAAGCTCAGCTGCAGCTTCATCAATTAAGTCAATTGCTTTATCTGGCAAATATCTATCAGTAATGTATCTGTTTGAGAGTTTTACAGCTGCTACTAATGCACTATCTAAGATTTGAACATTATGGTGAGCTTCTAGTCTTTCTCTAATTCCTCTCATAATCTGCAATGCTTCATCAATTGATGGCTCATCAACTTTTACTGGCTGGAATCTTCTTTGCATTGCAGCATCTTTTTCAAAATATTTTCTATACTCTTTAAGTGTTGTTGCTCCAATTGTATGAAGCTCTCCACGAGCTAACATCGGCTTTAGGATATTTGCTGCATCCATACTCCCTTCACTTGCTCCAGCTCCAATTATTGTGTGAATCTCATCGATGAAAAGGATTATATTTCCATCTTTTTTTACCTCTTCAATTACAGCTTTTAATCTATCTTCAAACTCACCTCTATACTTTGCTCCAGCAATTAATGAACTCATCTCAAGCTGAATAAGTCTTTTATTTTGAAGGCTAAGAGGGACTTCTTTGTTTACAATTCTTTGAGCTAATCCTTCTACAATTGCAGTCTTTCCAACACCTGGCTCTCCAAGCAAGATTGGATTATTTTTTGTCTTTCTAATTAAAATCTGCATTGTTCTTTGAATCTCTTCATCTCTACCAATTACAGGGTCAAGTTCCCCATTTCTTGCTTTTTGAGTAAGGTCTGTTCCATATTTTTCAAGTGCTTCAAGCTTTTCATCATCTGTTTGAGATTCAATTGTTTTTCCACCTCTCATAGCTTCAAGTGTCTTTTTAAGTTCCATCAAATCTACATATTTTCCAATTGTATCTTTGATAAAACTCTCATTTAAATTTGCAATAATCCAAGTATCAACTGAGAGATACTTGTCTCCATTTTTTGCCATAACACCTTCAGCATTTTGTAAAGATCTAACAGCATTTGCACCAATTTTGATATTTTCTTTATTTACTGTACTAACTGATGGAAGTTTTTTTGCTTGGCTTGAAACATCAAGCTCAATTGCTGCTTTATCTACTCCCATTTTATTTAAAACTTGATTTAGTACAGATTGGCTATTTGTTAGAAGTGCCCATACAATATGGATTGGCTCAACTTCTGGATTTTTATTATGTAAAGCTAAAGAAAGAGCTGATTCTAATGTCTGTGTCATTTGGTGTGTAAGTTTTTCTAAAATATTACTCATCTATCTACTCCTTTTGATAAGAAAATCAATTATTTTGATGTAACTATACCCAAAATGATCAAAACTTAATGCAACATAAATTGCAAATGGTAGCTTATTTATCTTTTTTTGCTAAATTTGCATATGAGATTAAGTAAGATTCAAATAAAATATTATCTAATTTAAAAATATTATAGGATGGCCATTGAGATGTTTAAAAGAAGTAAAAAAGCTCTAATTGCAGGATTTAGCGTGGCAATTGTAGGAGGAGTGCTTTTAAGCTCTTCTTACACTTTAGAGGCTAAAGAGTCCTCTAATTCCCAAGAGACAAAACTTGAAGCTTACATAAAATTTACAAAGATTTTAAATTTGATTGAGAGTCAATATGTAGATGAAGTAAATACTACAACTTTAATTAACAAAGCTCTAAAGGGATTAATGCAAAATCTAGATCCACATTCAGCTTTTATGAGTGCAAAAGATTTCAAAGATCTTAGTATCCAAACAAAAGGAGAGTTTGGAGGACTTGGAATTGTTGTGGGAATGAGAAAAGGAGCTTTGACTGTAATTGCTCCAATAGATGATACCCCAGCTTATAGAGCAGGAGTTAAAGCTGGAGATATAATTTTAAAAATTAATGATAAAGCAACACTTGGAATGAGCATAGATGAAGCAGTAAGCTTAATGCGAGGAAAACCAAAAACCTCAATTGTTTTGACTCTTGTTAGAAAAAATGAACCAAAACCAATCAAAGTAAAAATAGTAAGAGACATTATTAAAATCAAATCTGTAAAACCAAAAGTTATCTATCTTGATAAGGAGAATAAAGATAAACTCCTTTATCTTCAAATTACCTCTTTTGATGCAAATGTAATTGATGAGGTAAAAAAAGCTAGAAAAAAATATCCAGATGCAAAAGGAATTTTAATTGATCTTAGAAATAATCCTGGAGGACTTTTAGACCAGGCAGTAGGACTTCTTGATATGTTTATTGACAAAGGTGTGCTTGTAAGTCAAAAGGGAAGAGATAAAGATGAAAATCAAGTTTATAAAGCTCATAAAAGTGGATCAGATACAAAAACTCCAATTGTAGTACTTGTAAATGGCGGAAGTGCAAGTGCAAGTGAGATTGTAAGTGGAGCTTTGCAAGATGATCACAGAGCCATAATTGTAGGAGAAAAAACTTTTGGAAAAGGAAGTGTTCAAGTTGTAGTTCCAATTGGAAAAGAAGGACTAAAACTTACAGTTGCAAGATATTATCTTCCAAGTGGAAGAACAATTCAAAACAAGGGGGTAACTCCAGATGTAATTGTCTACCCGGGAAAAGTTAACAGAGAAAATAATGATACAATCTCAATAAAAGAAAAAGATCTCAAAAAACATCTCCAAGCTGAACTTGAAAAGATCGATGGGAAAAAGAAAAAAGATACAAACAAGACTAAAAAAATTGATAAAAAGACAACTATAACTGAAGATGATATCTATAAAGATGCTCAATTAAAAAGTGGAGTAGATATTTTGAAATCTTTAATTTTAATAAAAGGTGGAAAGTAATGGAAAAAAAAGAGCTACTCTACGAGGGAAAAGCAAAAAAGATCTGGACAACAAAAGATCCTGATCTTTTAATTTCAGAGTTTAAAGATTCCCTTACTGCTTTTAATGGAGAAAAAAAAGATACTCAAGCTGGAAAAGGAGCCCTAAATAATAAAATTTCAGCTGAGCTTTTTGAGTATTTAAATACTAGAGGTATTCCAACCCATTTTATAAAAATGCTAGATGATACTCATATGCTCCACAAAAGAGCTGAAGTAATTTTAATTGAAGTAATTGTTAGAAATATAGCAACTGGAAGTCTTAGCAGAAATTTAGGAATTGAAGATGGTAAAGTGCTTCCTTTTACTTTGGTAGAATTTGATTATAAAAATGATGAACTTGGAGACCCAAAACTAAATGATCAACACTGTTTAATTTTGGAATTGGTAAAAAATCAAGATGAACTTGACTATATTAGATTTTTAGCAAGAAGAATAAATCATTTTCTACAAGAATTCTATGATGAACTTGGACTAATTTTGGTTGATTTTAAGCTTGAATTTGGAAGAGATAAATTTGGAAATATAATTTTAATTGATGAATTAAGTCCTGATAATTTTAGACTTTGGGATAAAAAGACAAAAGAAAAAATGGATAAAGATAGATTTAGAGAAGGACTTGGTGGAGTTTTGGAAGCTTATACTGAAGTATTAAATCGAATCAAAAATAAATAAGGATTGTTATGAGAGTAATTGTAAATGTTTATTTAAAAGAAGGTGTTTTAGATCCTCAAGGAAAAGCAGTACACCATGCATTAGATTCTTTAGGATTTGAAGGAGTAAAAGATGTTCGAATTGGAAAACAGATTGTCTTAGAACTTGATGAGAGTGATACACAAAAGGCTTTTGAAGAGGTACAAAAGATGAGCGAAACACTTTTGGCTAACACTGTAATTGAAGATTTTACAATTGAGATTGAAGAGCAAGAGTAATGGAAATGTTAAATGTAGCTATTTTACAATTTCCAGGAACAAACTGCGAATTTGATACAAAGTATGCTTTTGAAAAATTAGGACATAAAGCTACTTTTATTTGGCATAAAGAGTCTAAAATCTCAAAAGAGTACGATTTAGTAGTAGTTCCTGGTGGATTTAGTTATGGGGATTATTTAAGATGTGGAGCAATTGCTAGATTTTCTCCAGTTATGGAAGCATTAAAAGAGTATGCTAATAATGGAGGGGTTGTGCTTGGAATTTGTAACGGATTTCAAATTTTAACAGAAGCAAGACTTCTTCCTGGAGCTTTGAAAAGAAATAATAATTTACACTTTATCTCAAAACATCAATACCTTAAAGTAGAAGAAAATGATAATCTATTTTTAAATAGATGTAAAAAGAAAGAGATTTTAAAGATTCCAATTGCTCATCATGATGGAAATTATTATGTAGATGAAGAGACTCTTAAAGATATGAAACAAAATGGTCAAATTCTTCTTAGATATTGTGATGAAAATGGAAATTATGAAGATGTGAATGGTTCAGTTGAAAGTATTGCTGGAGTTTGTAATAAAAGTAAAAATGTCTTTGGTTTAATGCCTCATCCAGAAAGAGCAATAGAAAAGATCCTAGGTTCAAGTGATGGTGTAAAGATGCTTGAAGGGTTTTTAGGGTAAATGAGATTTTTTCTTTTACTTATAATCTGTTTTGGATTTTTATTTGGGGAGAAAATAAGTAGTAGTTATAACTATAGCTACTATCCCCAAAAAGGAGTCTATGAAAATCAGATCTTTTCTATTACAATACTTGGAAAAAATATAGATCAAAATTCTTCTAGAGTTTTTTTGAATACACAAAATGCCCTTTATGATAATTTTAAAATTATTACCAAAAAACCGGTAATAAAAAAAGCAAAGAATGATCTTTTTTTTACTTTTTACTTTAAAGCAAACAAAAAAAGTGCTCTTTTAGATCAAAATATTATTCTACCGCCAGTTGTTATAAAAGATAAAAATGCAAAAACTTTTATTCTAAAGAGTCTAAAAATCCCTTTAAAAAAATTAGAAGTAAAAAGAGGTATTCCTTTTTCTGGAGTAATTGCTTCTAAATTAAAAGTTATAGATTATAAGATACTCCCTAAAAATTCAATTGCTTTGAAAATTAAAGCAGAAAATGGGAATTTAGAGGATTTTTTTCTTCCAAAGACATTAGAAAGAAAAGTTTTATATCTCAAAAGAAAAGGTTCTTTTAGCGAAGCTAAATTTATTTTTCATCTAAAAAAAGCAATTTCCCACGGTATAGACTTTACTTATTATAATAATTTAAAACAGAGTTTTTCTCCAGTTACAATCGGAGGAAAACATACTCTAAATACAAGTATCAAAGAAAATCTCAATCTAAAACCAAAAGATAGTAGCTTTTTAAAATTTAAAAAGTATACTTTTGGATTTTTAAGCGTCTTTTTTTTGATGCTCTTTTTTATCTCTAAAGATAAATTTTATCTTTGGCTTTTTGGGATAGTTGTAGTTATATTTTTAACATTTTTTATGCCTTTGAAAAAAGTTTGTGTAAAAGAGGGTGCAAGAGTCTATATTCTTCCAATTCCAAATAGTACAATTGGAAAAATTATAAACCATAAAGGTCAATACACTGTTTATCACAGATATAAAAATTTTTCAAAAATTGAGTATGAAGATGGATTAATAGGATGGGTAAAAGATGAAGATCTTTGCAAAGATTAGATTTTACTGGGGTGCTTTTGTTATCTCTTTTATTGTAGCTTGTGGAATGATTCCAATGATGTATCTAATTCCTTCCAAAAAAGGGTGGTTTATTCACTTTTTTAATAAAGTAATTCTTTTTCTGCTAGGAGCAAAGGTAGAAGTTATTGGCGAGCAAGATAAAAATGCCGATCTTTATCTTTTGAATCATCAAAGTATCATTGATATTATTGCTTTAGAATCAATTGAATATAGAAATTATAGATGGGTAGCAAAAAAAGAGCTCTTTGAAGCACCTTGGTTTGGGAGACTTCTAAAACAAGGAGAAATGATTAGAGTAGATAGAGAAAGTAAAAGTGGTCTTGTGGCTTTGATAAAAGATGCAAAATATACTTTAGAAAATACAGACAGACCAATTGCAATCTTTCCAGAAGGAACAAGAGCTTCTTCTCAAGAGTTACTTCCATTTAGAATTGGAGCAAAATATCTTGCAGAAAAATTAAATTTAACAGTCCAGCCAATAGTAGTTTTAGGAAGTAAGTGGGTTTTAAATGAGCACAATAAAACTGCTCATTCAGGTGTAGTTAAGATTATTTTTCTTGAATCATTTAATGTAAAAGATGCTCCTAAGAATTGGTATGAAGAAATTAGAAAAAAGATGCAAAAAATAATAGATAACGAATATTTATTAAATAAAATCGAACGATAGCGCTTTTTTTATGTTAATATAAGATTTGTAAATAGTTGGAGATTTAGGAGGTATATGATGCTATCATTGTTTGATTCAAGACCAAAGAGGCTTGTAAAAAAGTGGAAGAAAGAGCATGAAGATTTAGTAATTACTGGAAAAAAAGTTTTGGCTGAATATGTAAAAGGAAATGAAAAAGAAGCTAAAAAGATTCTAAAAAAATTTGTTAACTTGGCAATGGATCATCTAACCAGTGAAGATACAGAATTTTATAGAATTTTAAAAGATCCAAATAGTGATCAAATTACAGTAGAGCTTGTTGTAGATTTTGAGGAGAGTTTTAAGGATACAAAAAATACTTTGATGAAATTCTTGGCAAAATATGTAAGAGATGAAAATCCTTTAGATGAAGAATTTTTTGATACATTTTCCAAAATTATGGATGTTCTTTCAAATAGAATTGAGTATGAAGAAAGAAATTTATATTTTAGACTGAGTTTAAGCTAAGATGGATATTGTTTTGGAGTATAAATTGGAGCTTAACTTTTACAACTCCACTCCTCTTTTGAGATATAAAGAGTTCTCTTTCAAAATATAATAATATCCTTCCTAATAGCTTTTATTAGTTATAATTATTATTAATAATCTAATGAAATTAAATGAGTTATGAGAGTTGAATATTGAGGAGAGGGGATGAAAAGCATTCAAGAAGAAGTTAGTTGGGATGAATTTGAAAATATCAATGTTCTGGTTGTAGATGATGACCCCTTCAATCGAC
>Ga0256843_1002888_pt1 | contig 12312 bp, 19 predicted proteins | sample AlvinellametaG_FD_191572 | JGI IMG/M metagenome (GOLD analysis project Ga0256843, IMG submission 191572) | Pompeii worm associated microbial communities from hydrothermal vent at the East Pacific Rise, Pacific Ocean - Alvinella | ecosystem: Host-associated > Annelida > Integument > Unclassified ... | reverse complement strand
GCCACTGAAAAAGGGATAGAGTTTGCTAAAGAGGTGCTTGAATTTATGAGAGAAAGACTCAAAATTTATCAAGAAGAAACGGGCAATCTTTATAATCTTGAAGCGACTCCTGCCGAGGGTACGACATATAGATTCGCAAAAGAGGACAAAAAGAGATTTCCTGATATCATTCAAGCCGGATTTGAAGACGCTCCTTATTATACGAACTCATCTCAGCTGCCGGTGGATTATACGGATGACCCTTTTGAAGCGCTTGAGCTTCAAGATGAATTACAGACGATGTATACCGGAGGTACGGTGCTTCATTTATATATGAGCGAAAAATTAAGCTCACCCGAGGCTGCCAAAAACTTGGTAAAAAAAGCGATTACTAATTTTAGACTGCCGTATATTTCGATAACGCCGGTATTTTCCGTATGTCCGAAACACGGATATATTGCAGGAGAGCACGAATATTGTCCATATTGCGACGAAGAACTTTTAGAAGAACTTGAAAATAAGGAGTAAATATGGAAGCAAAAACATTAACTAAAGAAGAATTACTAAAAAAAGTGGAACACAAACGCCAAAAATGTATGGTTTACACAAGAGTTATGGGATACCATAGACCGGTAGAGAGTTTCAATATCGGTAAAAAAGCCGAGCATAAAGAGAGAAAGTATTTTAAAGAATGTTAGGTATCTTTTCGTTTCAAAAATTCTCGACTCTTGATTTTCCCGGGCGCCTTGCGGCTATTATTTGGTTTAGCGGGTGCAATATGCGCTGTCCTTATTGTTACAATAAAGATGTGGTTTTCGGAGAAAAAAGAATAGAAGAAGATGAAATTTTGGTCTTTTTAAAAAAAAGAGTAGGTTTGCTTGACGGGATTAGTTTTACGGGAGGGGAAGCTACTTTATATAAAAACTTGATTCCTTTTAGTCAAAAAATTAAAGATTTGGGATTTGATATAAAACTTGATACCAACGGGTTAAATTTTGATGTTATTAGGAATATGGTTGAAAAAAATCTTGTAGATTATATTGCTCTTGATTTTAAAGCGCCGCCTGAAAAGTTTGAATTAATTACCAAAAACAGACATTATGAAAAATTTGAAAAAACGCTTGATTTTTTGATTGGAAGTGACGTTGATTTTGAAGTCCGCACTACCGTTCATACCGACCTTTTAGATGAAAATGATATCAATGAAATTATCAAAATACTCCACCAAAAAGGCTACAAGGGAACTTATTATCTTCAAAACTACTTCGAAACCGAAAAAGAGACTATCGGAAATATCGGACCTCAAAAAAGAAAACTTGATACTTCAAAACTTCTTGATTTAATCCCTATTGAATTTAGGAATTTTTGACTTTTTGTATGTATTTGTATATACTTTTTAAAAAGGAGCTTATATGGAAGCGATTGCAAAAGTTTTTTATAACGGTAATTCTCAAGCTATTAGAATCCCGAAAGAGTTAAGAATAGATAGTGATGAAGTAAAAATCATAAAAGAAGGTGAAAGATTGATTATTGAACCGCTCAATCCGAGAAAAGGTTGGAATGAAGCTTTTAAAGAAATGAGAAAAAACGGAGATGATGAACTTTTAATTGATGATATGCTTGATGGGGATTTTAATGTATGAGCAATATTCAATCGTTCTTGTCAATTTAGACCCAACAATAGGAAGCGAAATAAAAAAAACGAGACCTTGTGTAATTATATCCCCGAATGAAATGAATTTTAATATAAAAACCTTAATTATTGCTCCTATGACTTCAAAATCAAAAGAATATCCCACAAGAGTTAAAATAAAAGATGATTCTTTCATTGTGTTAGATCAAATAAGAACGATTGATAAAAAAAGAGTTATTAAACAACTTGGAAAAATTGATTTAAAAACTATTTCCGAAATTAAAAAAATTCTGAATATAATGCTTGTGGAGTAAAGATGAATCTTTTTGATTTGTATTATGAAGATTATGAAAAGTGGTTTGAAAAATACCCTAAAATTTACGAAGAAGAGCTAAAGACAATAAAAACCCTATTGCCAAAAGGCAGGGGAATGGAAGTAGGGGTCGGAAGCGGACGTTTTGCCGCTCCTCTTGGTATAAAATTCGGAATAGAGCCAAGCCGTAAAATGGCGGAGATTGCAAGAAATAGAGGAATTGAAGTTCTTGAAATTACGGCTGAAGAGATGGATTTTGAGGAAGAATTCGATTTTATTTTAATGGTAACGACGATTTGCTTTGTAAAAGACCCTCTAAAAACTATTCAAAATTGTTATAAGGCTTTGAAAAAAGGTGGATTTTTACTTGTAGCTTTTGTGGATAAAAACTCTCCTCTTGGGAAAACATATGAAAAAAATAAGCAAAATTCAAAATTTTACGCACCGGCAACTTTTTTCAGTAAAGACGATATAATTAATCTAATGAAAAAGGCAGGATTTAAAAATTTTGAATGCAAAGAAAACCTATACGGTGATAGCTTGGGTAATTTAAAATTTAAAATAAACGACTGCAACGGCGGAGCTTTTAAAGTTATAAGGGGTAAAAAGTGAAATTTTCAATAGTTTTTGACAATTACGTAGCAAATGAAAAGCTTGAGAGTTTTTGGGGATTTAGCTGTGTAATAAACGATTATTTTCTGTTTGATACGGGAAGCAACGGACGTGCACTTGTAAGAAATATGGCAAAAATGGGAGTTGAAATTAATGAGCTTAAGTATCTTTTCATTTCACATCCTCACTGGGACCATATAGGCGGGATTGATAGCGTTTTGGATATTAATCCTTATATGACTCTTTTTTTGCCGGATAGTCTCTCAAAACTCTATATTAGAGATTTAAAAAGACTAAGTCGAGAAGTAAAAGTAATCCACGAAAATCCTACTAAACTTTTTGGTAAGTTTTACTCCACAGGCGTTATGATGCCAATAGGAGAGCAGTCTTTGGTGATTGATGAGGGGGATTTTAGCATTGTAGTGACAGGGTGTGCTCATCCGGGAATTGTCAATATCGTTCGTCGTGCTATAGAAATGTTAAATAAGCCCGTTTTATACGCTCTTGGTGGATTTCATCTTATGAGAAGCGGTGAGAATGAAATTATTGAAGTTGTAAAAGAATTGAAAGCCTTGGGAGTTGAGTACGTAACTCCTACTCACTGCTCCGGAGATTTGGCGATAGAAATTTTCAAAGAAGAATACGGTGAAAACTACATCCCTGGAGGAGTAGGAAGAATTATTGAATTTTAAGGAGAAAATATGAGATATATACTATTGGCTTTGATAGCGATTTTTGTCGTAGGATGTTCTTCGAAGACTATTGTAAAAAAACAAAATCCGAGTGTTGAAATGCAAAAACAAGACGCTCAAAAAGCGTGGAAAGATTTGGATAATCAGTGAGGTTTAGGTTTATGTCGAGTTCTTTTTAATTCTTTTTCGATTATATCGTCATAAGCCCATTTTTTGAGGGTTTTTTCTATAATTTCTTGCGGAAGTTGAGGTTTGTCATACATGCCTTTTGCCGCTCTTTGACGTTGTGCTTCATATAAGATTACCGCATTTGCAACCGATACGTTTAAACTCTGACTCATACCGTACATCGGAATAATCACTTTTTTATCTGCGTATTTGATACTGGTTTCACTTGCTCCGTCCACTTCATTTCCGAGGACTATTAAAGTCGGCTTTGTATAATCCACTTCTCTAAAATTAACCGTGTCTTCATCAAGAAGAGTCACTACCACCTGATAACCTTGAGATTTGATATCTTTATAAAACTTTTCGATATCATCCACATACTCGTGAAAAATCCATTTATGAGCGCCCATTGTGATTTCGTTGTTGAGTTTTACTTTTTTTTGGTGACGATAATATAATTTTCCCACATTTACCGCATCACAAGTTCTAACTATTGCCGATAGGTTATGAGGGGAATATACGTAATCCATAAAAACTCTCAAAGTATCTTGGCGAGTCTCTAAAATACGTTTCATTTTATTGAGTCTCTCTTCGCTTACTAAATACACCTCACTCCTTTTTTTATTGAAATTATACTATCTCTTAAACAACGACAAAAATAGTCCAGATGCTGCGATTATGACGATAATAGGAGTAGGAGAGAGGTCGTAGAAATAGCTTATTACGATTCCCGCACTCATAAATATAAAAGCCAAAATCGAGCTTAAAATAATCATTTGATAAAATCTTTTAGTGAATTTTTCCGCAATAAGCGGAGGAATCGTAAAGAGCGCCAAAATCAAAATAATACCTATAGCTCTAACGCTTATGACAATCGTAAGAGATGTTAAAACCAAAAAGTAAGTAAACAAAAGATTCGAATTTATACCTCTTATTTTCAAAAACTCCATATCATAGCTCATCGCAAGAAATCTGTTATATAAAACGAGAATGGAAACTATCAAAATCAAATCCACTATTCCCATTAACAGCAAATCTTTATTTTCCACAAGCAAAATATTTCCGAATAGATAACTCAATGCGTCCGCATTGTATCCCGGTGCAAGTGATAAAAATATAATACCGATACTCATACCCACGGCCCATATTACACCTATGAGGCTGTCTGCTCTATGTCTGTAAAATATTGTTATCAAAGCCAATATAAGAGCCAATATTACGGTAAAAATAGTAGTTGTTAATAAAATCGAGGTACCTAAAAATATTCCGATTCCTATCCCTCCGAAACTTCCGTGAGCTATACTTCCCGTAATGGCGGTTGCTTTATTTATTACGATTAAAGAGCCTATTATGCCTATTGCTATACTTAAAAGTATGCTTGCGTAAATTGATGTGTTAATTAAATCCCACAACTCTCATCCTTTAAAAATTCTATAAGTTCCACTTCACAAAAATGTTTATCTTTTGGAATATTTAGTTTCGGTCCTTCGTGAATTACCGCTTTTTTGTGAATATATGCTATTTTATCTACGTCTCTTAATAGTATTTTTATATCGTGACTTACTACAAGACGGGTAATTTCAAGCGATTCGATTAAATCGAGTATCTCTTTTTGACCTGTAGGGTCTATTGCGCTTGTCGGTTCGTCCATCATTACTATTTTGGGTTCGCTTACAAGCGCTCTTGCAATTAAAACTTTTTGTCTTTGGCCTCCTGAGAGGTCTTTTATTTTTCTATCTTTAAATTGATAAATTTTTAGTTTGTTTAGTATTTTGTTTGCTTTTTCTTTATCTTCTTTTGAGTAGAAAAATTTGCCTTTTTTAAGTCTTCCTTGAAGTACTATGTCAAAAACCGTAATAGGAATATCAAGAGAAAAATTGGTATGCTGAGGTACGTAGCCTATTATTTGGCTGTTATCTTTAGGAGGTTTTCCATAAATTTTTACTTCTCCCGTGCTCGGTTTTAAAAATCCCAAAAGAATTTTTAAAAGAGTAGTTTTTCCGCCTCCGTTCGGTCCTATTATCGCCATAAATTCTTTATCTTCAAGAGAAAAGTTAATATCTTCCAAAACCCACTCTTTTTCATATTTGAAATAGAGATTTTTGACTTCTACGGCTCTCATTTAAGAGCCTCGATTAAAGAATTTATGGTTTTTAGAGGGTTTTCGTTTAGAGGAGAAATAGTTACCACATCGGCACCGATTTTACCTGCCACTATTTTTGCGTATTTAGTCGGAAATTCCGGAGATATTATTACCGTTTTTATGTTTTCTTTTTTTGCGAGTTTGATAATCTTAGCCAAATATGCAAAGCTTGGTGATTTTCCTTCTTTTTGTAAAGCTATTTCTTTTATTAAAAAATCTTTTGCGAAATAGTGAAATGACGGATGAAAAGTCAAAAATGCTTTTTGTTTTATTGTTAAAAAGCCTTTTTTTTCAAGATTTGAAAGTTTTGATACGAATGTTTGGTAGTTTTTTAGGTAAAAAGCTTTGTTTTTCGGGTCGTTTTGAATAAGCGTATCAAGGACCGTTTTTGCTTGGAGCATTAAAAGAGCCGGACTTAGCCAAATATGAGGATTCGAATCTCTTTTTATAAGTTTTCCGAAATCTATAATTTTGATTTGAGGGTTTATTTCTTTAATTTTTTCAATATATTTTTTATCAAAAGGCACTCCTATCGTGAAATAGATTTGAGAATTTTTAAGAGCCTTTAATTGTTTGAAATCAGGTGCGTAAGTAGCCGGAGAATTTCCAGGAGGTACCATAACGTTAACATTTACCTTATCTCCTCCTATTGCTTTAACAACTCCTTTTTGCGCCAGTATCGTCACGCTTATATTCAAGGCAAAAAGCGGTGCCACAAACAACATTATTAATAAAATTTTTAATTTGTCAGTTGTTACTTTTAATTTTTTTGCATTCATCACAAATTCCTTTAAATTTAACCTCGATTTCTTCGATATCGTATTCGCTGTAATTCGATAAACTCAAAATATCTTCCGCATTGAAAGGTTTTAAGCAGTATATTTTTTTACAAATTTTGCATTCGAAATGCGGGTGTATGGGGTTGTGAATTTTGCAGTTTAGCTCATAAAACCCTATGCCTTCGCTATTTTTGATTTCTCTAATAGTATGTTTTTTTAAGAGATGTTTTAAATTTCTATAAATAGTCGCTTTATCTACATTTAGTTTTATTTGCAACTCTTTTGCACTCATTATTCCTTTTTCATTTAACAACAATGCTATTTGAAGTTCCGTTTTTTTGAGATTTTCTATTTTGTCACAACTCATAATGAAATTATATCAAAATGCAACTCAGTTGCAAAATTATTTTTCTTTTGGAGTAAAGCCGAAAACTTTTTTAAATTCTTTTATAAAATGACTTTGATCACTAAATCCGGCTCTAACGGCTACATAGGCTAAGTTTTTTTCTTTTTTCATAAGTTCAAGAGCAAAATTAAGTCTTTTGATAATGATGTATTGATGAGGAGTGAGTCCCGTTTGATTTTTAAAAAGTCTCAAGAAGTGATATTTACTGATATGCTCCAAATCGGCTAAATTTTCCAATTTTATTTTTTGAGTAAAGTTTTCGTCTATATATTCGATAGATTTTTTAAGGGTGATTTTAGGTAATTTTATCTCCTTTGAAAAACTAAGTAACTCTTCAAAAAAGAAATAGATATTTTCCTCTTGTTTTTCGTATATTTTTAAAAAAAGAGAGTTTAATTTTGTAGAATTTATTTTGTTTTTAAAAATTATATTTTCTTTATTTATTATCTCTTTTGTGATGCTATTAACAAAGCTTTTTTCAAAGACAACGCTTTTATAGCCCCAAATGCCGCTTTTTACATAATGTATTTCATACGGATTTATTATTCGAAAATCGTTTTTTTTATAATGTATTGTCTTGTTTTTAAAATTAACAACACATTCTCCGTCAGTTATTAAAGCGAATGAATAAGTATCATGAAAATGGGGTTTAAATTGGGTGTTTTGATACTTGCTCGTTATTAAAAAGATGTTGTTTTGGATTTTTAGCATCTTTTTTCCTTCATCAATTTTCTTATTGTAAATAAAAAATTAATTTTTAGATAGTAAAATATTGCGAAAGGAATTAAAATGATGAAAAAAGCGTTTTTATTATGGCTTGATATTGCAATTTTTATGTTTTTGGTTATTTTTGCCGGGTTTATCGTTTTTAGTGATATTATGACTTATACCAATTTTTGGTTTTATATGAAGGAGATATTTATTTCGATTTTTATAATTACTATTTTTTTCAGTATTTGGGCGATAGGATATTTTTTTAATCTGCATGGATTTAAAACGCAAGGAATTAAGCAATATCTTAAAATTTATTGGAGTATTTTATGGAGAGCTCTTATAATCGTTACTCCTATAATAGGATTGATAGCAGTTATATTTAAAGGGTCGATTTTTAGTAGAATACTTACGATTTTTATCGAAATATTGGCCGGATTTCCAGCAATATATTGGTATCTTAAAAAATTGGAAAAAAACGGTTGAAAAATTTCATAAATTTGTTATAATTTCAATCCACAATCCGGCGTAGCTCAGTCGGTAGAGCAGACGGCTGTTAACCGTCGGGTCGCAGGTTCGAGTCCTGCCGCCGGAGCCACTAAAACTCAAAAAATCCTCATAAATTACCAAATCAAAAAAAATAAAATTAGAAATAAGAAATAAGAAATAAATAAAACTATTATTAAATAATAGGAGTCAGTCACTTTGATGAGTTAAATTAGCAAGGGCTTTAAAAGCCCGAACTAAGGAGGTAAAAACTTTTAAGGAGGGGAAATCAGTTGAAATTATATTAAAATAATCTTAAATTTCGCTTAAATTTTCAGTTAATAAAATTTTTTAATACCTCAAAAAAGCTGTCGCTTTTGATGATATATTTATTATTCATAAATTCAAACTCGAGCTTATAAGAGTGTAGCATTAGCCTATTTGCTCCCGTTTTTGCAATTCTTTCTTTTTCGGTTACGAGTTTGTTTAAGTATCTGTCGGCAAAATCGTTATCCACTCCATAAAGAGGGTCTCCTACAATCGGATGACCTATACTGAATAAATGGACTCTTATTTGGTGTTGTCTTCCTGTGAGCAGGTCACATTCTACAAGTGTATAGTTATCAAAAATTTTTATAGGTTTTACAATAGTAACCGACTCTTTTCCTTCGGGATGAATAATTACTTTTACTTTTATGTTTTCGTCTTTATTAACGGCAATCGGTTTTTTTATCGTCATCTCTTTATCCAAACAACCTTTTACAAGTGCCAAATAACTTTTTTTGATATCCTTATCTTGAAATGCTCTTTTTAAAATACTTTCGGCAAATTTATTTTTGCTGGCCATCACAAGACCGCTTGTCTCTTTATCGAGTCTATGGACGAGATTTGCGTCATTTCCCCATAAAGCCCTTACGTCGTCAAGTAAACTTTTAGTATTCGCAAGTTTTTTGGGATGTATCGCTACACCTGAGGGTTTATCGAAAATAGCGAAATGAGTAGTTTCAAAAATAGGTTTTAGTCCGTAGCCGTTGGGTTCGAACATAATGCATTTAAGTTTGCCGGTCGCTTTTTGTGATTTTTGAGTAACTCTTTTACCATTTACACTAACTCTTCCTCTATCGATAGCTCTTTTTGCTTCTCTTAGGTTAAATCCGACTTTTTTTACTAAAAAATCAAGAACTTTTTCATCTTTTATCTCAAACTCTTTTTCAACAAATCCCAAGAAAAACCCTTATTTAATCATATCTTTAAAATTTCTGCTGTTTCCCATTGCGGTGAGTTCGTCTAAACTTGTGAGGTTTTTATTAATGTCTCTTGTGTCTTGTTCTATTTTTTGTTGGAGTTTTGTGAGCTCTTCTTTATATTTTTTCATCTCTTCTTTCATCTCTTCAAGTTCGATTTCTCTTCTGATATCCGCAGTTGCGTCTCTCCACATTCTTTTTACTTTTCCGATAAATTTACCTGTAGTTTTTAGAGCTTCGGGTAGTTTATCCGGACCAAGAACAATAATTGCGATAATAATAATAAACAAAAACTCAGTTGAGCCTATATCAAGCATGCTCGGCCTTTTTTATGACAATTATATCACAAAAGAGTTAAAAACATCTTTAAGTAAAGATTTGATACAATTTCAATAAAAAGGGTATATAATGGTTGAAAGATACGCACGTGAAGAGATGAAAAACCTTTGGACTCAAGAAGCTAAATTCAATGCATGGCTTGAAGTGGAAAAAGCTGCTGTGAAAGCTTGGAATAAATTAGGACTTATTCCTGATGAAGATGCTGAAAAAATTATCAAAAACGCTAAATTCGATATAAAAAGAATTGATGAAATAGAAAGAGAAACAAAACACGACGTTATCGCATTTTTAACAAGTGTGGCCGAGAGTCTTGGTGAAGAGAGCAGATGGGTTCATTACGGAATGACTTCAAGCGATACTATCGATACGGCAGTGGCTCTTCAAATGAGAGACTCTTTAAAAATAATTATCGATGACGTTAAAATGGTAATGGAATCGATTAAAAAAAGAGCTATGGAGCATAAATATACTTTAATGGTCGGAAGAAGTCACGGAATTCACGGAGAACCTATCACTTTCGGGCTTGTTTTGTCAATCTGGTATGACGAAATGAAAAGACATCTTAAAAACCTTGAAGAGACTCTTGAGGTAATAAGTGTCGGAAAAGTTAGCGGCGCTATGGGTAACTTCGCTCACGCTCCGATTGAACTTGAAGAGTTAACTTGCGAATTTTTAGGACTTAAACCCGCACCTATTTCAAATCAAGTTATCCAAAGAGACAGATACGCAAGACTTGCTTCGGCACTCGGATTGCTTGCTTCAACGGTTGAAAAAATCGCAGTAAACATAAGACATTTTCAAAGAACCGAAGTTTATGAAGCGGAAGAGTATTTCTCAAAAGGTCAAAAAGGTTCGTCAGCTATGCCACATAAAAGAAACCCGGTTCTTAGCGAAAATATCACCGGACTTGCAAGAGTTATAAGAGCATATGTAAATCCTGCAATGGAAAATGTGGCTCTTTGGCATGAAAGAGATATTTCTCATAGCTCTGTAGAGAGATTTTGGCTTCCGGATGCGTTTATTACAACTGATTTTATGCTTCATAGATTAAACAATATTATTTCAAATCTTGTGGTTTATCCTGAAAATATGATGAAAAACTTAAATTTAACAGGCGGACTTGTATTTTCTCAAAGAGTGCTTCTTGAGCTTCCGAAAAGAGGAATCAGTAGGGAAGACGCATATAAAATCGTTCAAAGAAACGCAATGAAAGTTTGGGAAGAATTACAAAAAGGAAAAGCGCCGATTAACGAAAAAGGTGAGAGCTTATTCCTTGAAAATTTACTAAAAGATGAAGATTTAAACAAAGTAATGAGCGAAGAGGAAATTAGAAATTTATTCGATTATGAATATTATACGAGAAACGTAGATAAAATTTATAAAAGAGTTTATGGGGAATAATGAAAAAAATAGAACTTGTAAACTTTAAAACTTCAAAAGATTACGAATACAATCTAAAGCGGGTGATAAATATAATTAAAAATTCACCCGCTGATTTTTTACTTTTTCCGGAAGTTTGTTTAACCGGATTTGATTATGAAAATTGGGATAATGTTAATCGTTTTGCAAAAACAGCGATACAAGAGCTTTCTTCACTAAAAAAAGCTTTTGCGCTTACATTAATAAATAATAATAAAAACTATTTTTGTTTATTCGATAACGGGCTTAAATATAAAAGAGCGAAATATAATCTTTTCGGAAATGAAAAAGAATATTTTGAAATAGGAGAAAAGCCGAAAATTTTTGAATGGAGAGGGTTAAAAATAGCAAGTCTTGTCTGCTTTGAACTTAGATTCCTTGAATACTGGCAAAGTTTCAGAGGTGTAGATATTATATTTGTACCCGCAAGATGGGGAAAAGAGAGAATGCCTCATTTTAAAACACTGAACAATGCATTGGCTCTATCTACGCAGTCTCAAGTAATAGCTGTAAATAGTGCCAATGAATTTTCATGGGGATGTTCTTTTGACGCTTGGGGTGATGGAGTTGAGGTGAGTGTTGAGAGTGTTTTGGTTGAGGTCGATTTTAATAAAAACAAAAAAATAAGAAAAAAGCTGAATATAGGAATACAATGAATCAATTATTAGTGGAAAAATTAGCCGATTATGTCGATTTGGGACCTAAAGAATATAAAGCCTTTTTGGAAATCGATAGAAAATTTTTCGTTCCACCCGGATTTGAAAGAAAAGCATATGAAATATCAGCACTTCCATTAGCCGATGATTCTACGATAAGTTCACCTCTAACAGTTGCTAAAATGACAAAGTATTTAGAACTTGAAGGTGTTGATAATGTTTTGGAAATAGGATGCGGTAGCGGATATCAAGCGGCTATTTTAAGTAAAATAGTTAGAAGAGTTTTTACAATAGATAGAATCTGTAAACTTGTAGAAATTGCAAAAGAGAGATTTAAGAGGTTAGGTTTATATAATATTAATGTAAAATGTGATGACGGAAGAAGAGGTTGGAGAGAATATGCTCCTTATGATAGGATTTTATTATCCGCATATATAGATAATATTGAAAAAGATTTGTTTTCACAATTAAAAGATAACGGATTTATACTTGCCCCTGTAGAAAAAGGTGGCGTTCAAATAATTACTCGCTTTTATAAAAATGGAAAAAAAGAAGAATTTGAAGCATGTGAATTCGTTCCTATAAAAAAAGGTATAGAAAAATAAAAAATTTTCTTCAAAGAAAAACTCCTAAATTTCGGCGTTTAATATTAATTTTTAAAAAAATTTCATAAAATTTCCTAAAAAAGAGGAAAAACCTCTTGACAAGAGGGTAGGAATATTATATACTTTC
>Ga0256843_1002887_pt1 | contig 12313 bp, 11 predicted proteins | sample AlvinellametaG_FD_191572 | JGI IMG/M metagenome (GOLD analysis project Ga0256843, IMG submission 191572) | Pompeii worm associated microbial communities from hydrothermal vent at the East Pacific Rise, Pacific Ocean - Alvinella | ecosystem: Host-associated > Annelida > Integument > Unclassified ... | reverse complement strand
AACACGGAAACAAAACTTACGGTATTTTATCGGTTTTGGTACAGAATTATTACGATACCGAATATCTATTTACCGTAAACGAACAGGTGTTTAATCCGCCACCCAAGGTGAAATCAGCTGTAATTCGTTTGACAAGAAAAGAAGAATCACCGGATATAGATTACCAATTTTTTAAAATGTTGGTCAAAACAGCTTTTAATCAACGAAGAAAAACTTTACGAAACAGTTTAAAATCCTATAATTTGAGTGTAGATTTAAAAGAAGCTCGTATCTTTGCAAAAAGGCCTGAACAATTATCGCCTGCCGAATTTGTCGAATTGGCAAAAATGATAGAAAATGATGCATCAAGAAAATAAAAAATCCATAGAACAATTGCAAACTTATATTGCCCAAAAAAACAATGCCCAAATTGTGCAATTGCTGGAAGGTTTGCATGCTGCCGATATCGCCGATATATTGGACAAATTGGATTTTGATGAGGCCTTATATGTCATCCGCTTGCTCGACAGTGATGTTACGGCAGATATTTTGGCAGAACTCGATGACGACTTACAAGAAAAAATTCTGGAACGTCTTTCCGCTAAAGAAATTGCCGAAGAAATTGAGGAGTTGGAAACCGATGATGCTGCTGATATTATTGCTGATCTTCCCGAAGATAAAAAAGCAGAAGTTTTTTCACATATTGATGATAAAGAACACGCCCAAGACATTATCGAACTTTTGCGTTATGACGAAGATACAGCCGGAGGTTTAATGGGAAAAGAGTTTATTAAAGTCAATGAAAATTGGGATGTACTGCGGAGTGTAAGAGAAATGCGTAAACAAGCTGAAAATGTTGAAAAAGTGCATACTATTTATGTAGTGGACAATGATGATAAACTTAAAGGACGACTATCCTTGAAAAAACTTTTAACTACATCTACCAAAACACCTATAAAAGAAGTTTATAACGATAATATTCATTATGTTAATGTTCATGATTCAGCAGATGAAGTAGCTCGAATTATGCAGAAGTACGACTTGTTTGTCTTGCCGGTAGTTGATGAAATTGGGAGATTGGTAGGTCAAATTACCATTGATGATGTGGTGGATTATATCAAGGAAGAGGCAGAAAAAGATTATCAAATGGCAGCCGGTTTGTCTGATGATGTTGAAGCGGATGACGATTTGTGGCAATTGGTAAAAGCCCGTTTGCCATGGCTGATTGTAGCTTTAATCGGGGGATTTATCAGTGTGATTGTTTTGAGCCGTTTCGGAAATGCGATGAATAAATACGGAACTTTGTTTTTCTTTACGCCCCTTATTGCTGCTACGGCAGGTAATGTAGGTGTACAATCTTCTGCTATTGTAGTGCAAGGTTTGGCCAATGGAAGTTTAACCGGTTCTATTTGGAAAAGATTATTAAAGGAAATCACTTTGAGTTTGATCAACGGATTAGTTTTGGCCGTTATTTTAATGTTGATAGGAAAATTGTTGTTGAGTGAAATTCTAACCGGTTTTGATGCTAAAATGGCTTTAACCGTTGCTATTTCATTGATTACTGTTATAATCATGGCTTCTTTAATCGGGACTTTTGTCCCTTTATTTCTACATAAAAGAGGTATTGATCCGGCTGTGGCTACCGGTCCTTTTATCACTACCAGTAACGATATCTTCGGAATTTATATCTTTTTTACCATTGCTAAAATTATATTGGGATTTTAACAATGTAAAACCTTAAAAATCTGGGAATTGTAATTCTTCTCCTGGCTGAAAATGTAAGGCGCCTTCTTTAATATATAAAGGACTTTCGAAATTATTAACAAAGAGCCCTCCGGTACCTAAACCTTGGGGAATTTCTACTTGTTTTTTGGCGGTAAATTGTGCGATGGCGTTTAACCCGATATTGCTTTCAAGCGCCGAAGTAATCCACCAACCGATTTGTAATTTTTCAGCGACATCTATCCATGAATCAGTTCCGATAAAACCTCCGTGTAAGGCAGGTTTAAGGATGATGTATTGCGGCCGGATTTTTTCTAAAAGACTTATTTTGTCAAAGTCATAGGCATAGCCGATGAGTTCTTCATCCAAAGCAATGGGAATAGGTGTTTCACGGCAGAGTTGTGCCATTTCTTCTACTTGTCCTTGCCGGATGGGTTGCTCAATGGAATGAATCCGGTACTCAGACAGGTGTTTGAGTTTTTCAAGGGCTTCTTTCGGATGAAAAGCCCCATTGGCATCCACTCTAATTTCTATCTCTTCCGGACTAAATTCACGGCGGATATATTTCAGCAAGTCCAGTTCGTCTTGAAAGTCTATTGCTCCGATTTTGAGTTTGATAACACGAAATCCTTGGGCAATTTTATCTTTGATTTGTTGCAACATGAAAGTTTTTTTTCCCATCCATACCAATCCGTTGATGGGAATGGAAGTTTTACCTTCTGTAAAAGGAGAAGGGTAGAGCAGATGAGGTTTAACAGATTTAAGGGACCCCAAAGCTTGCTCCAAACCAAATAATATAGATGAATAATCTTTGAGTTGGTTAAGCAATTCTGTTTCGGGTAAATTTATATTTTCAATGGTCCATTGGAGTTTTTGTTCATAATCCGGCATGTCATCAGCACTTAATCCCCGAAAAAGAGCTGCTTCGCCATATCCGGTTTTTCCGTCTTTGTCTATCCGGATAAAAAAGCTTTCTTTCCGATGTAATACACCCCGCGAAGTTCCGGAGGGGCGTTTAAAAATCAGTTGATATTTTTGGTAGTGGGCTTTCATTTATGATATATCAGAATCTTTTTTTTCATCTTCGATTGTTTTTTTTTCTTTATTTTTTCCTTGAAATTCCAATTTATAGACTACATAACCGAAACCTACGGCCAAGTGTAACATTACGATGATGAATAATATAGTTTCTAAAGTCATTGTTTGCTTAATAATAGTTATTTATCTAGTAATTTAATCGTTTTCAAAATAGCTTCCAATTGCACCATATAATCCCGTTTATCGATGGCAGGTGCATAGATAAAACCTTCTCCTACAATCATTCGGTTGTGTTTTTTGTCCACTATGCTGTAATTGATATAAGGCCCTCCCATGAAATCGTTTTTCATATTCCATAAACCTCGAGTTTCAATGGCTTTGTTGCCTTGTATTTTTGTGAAAATTTGTGAAGGTGAAATATTGCGTTCTGTTTTCATATAAGTACTGTCAGCCGGGCCCGGAATAAATTTTTTCCCGATGGAATCGCGATAAAAAACGACTCTGTCACCCGACAAATCTAATGAATCCTTTAAAGGAACACTGTATAAAAGAATATCTTGTTCTCCATTTTTTACATCTCTGCGGAACCAAAAAAAGTTTTTTTGGTGATCCACCAAGTTAAAAAAGTCCGGTATTTCGATGGAAATGCCTAATTCTTTTTCCACATCTTGGCTGTTACGCAATGATTGCCGGTGCTTGCGTTGTAAATTGGCAATTTCAAAGTCTCTGAATTTTTTGATGATTTCATCGGCGTGTTTATGAATCAATTCTCTGATTTCATCCTTGTTTTTTCCTACTACTTCTACAATGAGTTGAGGTTCGGCATATTTGTTTTCGTAGTAATGTACACCGGTATTGTCACCTTCTTTAATAATGAGCACATCTCGGTATGTTTTAAAAATACCTGAAAACAAATCCGGTGAAGCTTGTTGCAAACTAAACAAAGGTTCGGATTGGGGTAAATCGCTGAATTCAACGGCAAAATATTTTCGAATGGTATCTCCCAATGATTCTTTCCAGTCGCTGTTGTCCATAATTAATAATATATTATGGGTTTTTCCCGATGAATCGGGCAATATTTTCGTATTGTCATTTTTGCATGATGTTATAAACATCAGCAGGACAAAGCCGGTGATAAATAATTGTTTCATAATGCTTAATATTTATATCCCGTTATATTATCGGAATGATGAGTTTATGATGTTTTTCTTTTCCGCTTTTTTTCTGTACTTTTTGTCAGGATTTATAAATTTTTAATTTCATGCCGGGTTTGAGTTTTTGATTGGCTTTTATTTTATTCCATTTCAAAAGGTCGTTTAAGCTTACTTTAAATTTTTGCGAAATATTCCATAATGTATCTCCTGATTTCACTTTGTAAGTTACATATTTACCGGGATGTATGGCAGTTTTGTCAATATTTTTTTTCTTCTTTTTTACGCCGGAGGTTGCTACTGCATACCGCGAATATATTTTTAAACGCTGTCCTATTCTCAATTTGTTGGAACGCAAGTGATTCCATCTTTTAATTTTACTGACACTGGTGTGGTATTTGCGGGCTATTCTGCCTAAATAATCTCCGGGACGTACTCTGTATACTAAGTAATTATTGAGTTTGTAAAATTTTGGTAAAGGTTTTTCTTTACGATTGAATTCTTTTTGTACTAATTCTTTGATTAGGGCTTCATTGTTGACAAAAACACCTACTAATTCCAAGGGTAGTTTCAAGGCGTAATGTTGGTCTTCAACATACGGAATGATATTGAGTTTGTATTGTGGATTCAAGAACTCTAATTCTTCTTCACTGATTTTTAATAATCTTGAAATTTGATTGAAGGTGATATTATGTTTCACAACAATGGTATCGGTTGCGATATAATGAAAATCTGGCTTGGTGGAAGTGATGCCGTAATCGCGGGCATATTCTCCCAAGAATAAGGTTGCTTGAAACAGGGGAACATATCCGGCGGTTTCACGCGGGAGATAAGGACGGATATTCCAATAGTTGGTGTAACCACCCGAGCGTCTGATGGCTTTGGTTACATTACCGGCTCCCGAATTGTAGGCAGCCAAAACCAAGTTCCAATCTTTAAAAATCCGGTACAAGTCTTGCATATGTTTACAAGCGGCTTCTGTTTCTTGTAGCGGATCAAAACGTTCGTCAACATAATTATTGATTTCCAATCCGTATACCTTACCGGTAGAATACATAAATTGCCACAAACCGCCTGCACCGGCACGAGATACGGCGCGGGGATTTAAGGCGGATTCTACGATGGCTAAATATTTCATTTCCAAAGGGATATTGTATTTAGCCAATTTTTCTTCAAAAATAGGAAAATAGTATTCTGCCATCCCGAATAATCGTCCCAAGCTTTGCTTGCGATTTTTCAAAAAGGCTTTTATTGTTCTTTCCAAAGCCGGATGATATACGATATCCAATTCGGTTTTTTGATTGAGTAAGCGCAATTTGTTTTTCAAATCAACACTGTCTAAAACAATATCGGTATCGGCTTTGTCTATATTTATTTTTATATCTTGAATACTGTCAAATAAAACGGGTTGATATAATTCTTTGAACCACAGACTATCCATTCTTTTTACATTGGGCAAGTCTTTAAGTACGACATTGTCGATGCTCAGTCCGGTAATGTCGGTGGTGTTAGGAATGGTTTTATTGCTTTGTTCTTGATAAATATTTTCTTGTGACTCAGTTATTTCAACAGGTGTTGTTGACTCCGTAGCTTCACCGGTGGTTTCTATAATTTGAATTCCTGAGGATTGCAAATCGGACAAACGAATGGTGTCGTGTTGTTGCAATTGGTTTTCTTGTATAAATATGGTGTCATTTTGTGCCCAAGAAAAGTATATGGAGTTAATGTAAATAAGTAATATGTATAAAATTGTTTTGTTCATTTGTTTATTGCATTAAGGCTGCGATTCCGGGCAATGTTTTTCCTTCTAACATTTCCAACAATGCACCACCGCCGGTTGATATATAACTGATTTGGTCTGTGAGATTTAATTTTTTTACGGCTGCAACCGAATCACCACCGCCTACCAGTGAATAGGCTCCTTTTTCAGAAGCTTTACCAATGGATTTTCCGATGCTTTCGGTGCCTTTGGCAAATTTTTCAAATTCAAAAACACCTGCCGGGCCGTTCCAAATAATGGTTTTGGATTGTTGAAGCACTTCATCGATGAGTTTTCGGGTTTTGGGGCCGATATCCAAACCTTGCCACCCATCTGGAATTTGATTGGCCGGAACGGTTTTGGTGTGAGCATCATTGCTAAAACTATCGGCTATTACCAAGTCAACCGGTAAAATAACTTTTACCTTGTTTTCTTTGGCTTTTTGTAATATTTCTTTGGCCAGTTCCAACTTATCATCTTCAACGATGGAATCTCCTATATTATTGCCTAAGGCTTTGAGAAAAGTAAATGCCATTCCTCCTACAATAATCAGATTATCCACTTTGTTCAACAAGTTTTCAATTACTCCGATTTTACTGGAAACTTTGGCTCCGCCGATAATAGCCGTAACCGGTTTCTGACCTTCATCTAAGGCTTTGCGAATGGCGGTAACTTCTTTTTCCAAAAGTTTGCCGAATGCTTTGTGGTCTTTGTCAAAAAAATCTGCAATTACCGATGTGGAGGCATGTGCCCGATGGGCAGTTCCAAAAGCATCATTGATATAGTAATCAGCTCCTAATTCGGCTAATTGACGGGCAAAGTTTGTGTCTCCTTTCTTTTCTTCGGGATAATAACGAAGATTTTCCAATAACAATACTTCACCGTCTTTAAGTTCTTTTACAGCTTTTTTTGCTTTGTCTCCTATGCAATCATCTACAAATTTTATTTTTTTATTTAAAACTTTTTCTAATGCGGGGATGATGTGTTTAAGAGAATACCTTTCTTCTCTGTTTTTGGGACGTCCCAAATGGGACATCAAAATGACACTGCCTCCGTCATTCAATATTTTTTGAATTGTGGGTAAGGCAGCTATTATTCGGGTATTGTCTGTTACTTCATTGTTTTCATTGAGAGGCACGTTAAAATCTACCCGGATTAAAGCTTTTTTATGATGGAAATTAATATTGTCTATTGTTTTCATTTATATTAAAATTTTAGGTGTACAAATTTACGTTAATTTTCTGTCATTTAAAATATGCTTGCATAAAAAAAGTCCGTACAACGACGGACTTTTTTTATGAATTTTTACAAAAATTATCGATAAATAGCAGCTCTGTTATCTTCAATATCTGCTTTTTCTTTTAAAGCTTTGACTACATCGAGACCTATCGTGGCAGATACTTTTTTCTTCAATGTTTCTACATAAGGAGTGTAGTTTTTAATATCGGGAGCTATATTGATTTTAAGGGTTTTGATGACATATACCGCTTTGTTCCCGTCAATGGGAGATGAAGTTTGGTTGAGTTCAAGCGCAAAAGCTTTGGCTACAACTTTGGGTTCTTTTCCAAATCCGGGAATAGTAGGGTTTTTCATAGTCACTCCTCTGGCTATTCCAACTTTAGCTTTGGCAGCTTTGGCCATTTCTTCCAGCGTATTCCCTACAAATTTCTTTTTGATAATTTCAGCTTTTTTCTTTTTTAATAAAATAGGTTTTACCAGCGGTGAAGCTTCTTCTGCCGACATTAGTCCTTTATTTTTTATACCGGATAAGTATACGATTAAGTGTCCTCTTTCCGTGTCAAATTTACTAACATCTCCTATTTTTCTTTCCGGATTAAAAGCCCATCTTACGATTTCGCGATTACGCCCGATACCGGGTAAGTTATCTTCGTATCTTCCTATTTTTTGGATAGGTTTAGCTTCATATCCTTTTTCTTTTGCTAATTTATTGAAGTCTTCTGTATTGAGTGCTTCACTGGCAAATTGTGCCGCTTTGGCAAAAGTTTCATTTTCGGTTTCACTACTAGGTTCTATTTTACGAATAATCGAAATAATTTTTACGGCTTTTTTAGGAGCAGTTAAGTCGTTTACCTTAATGATATGATAACCAAAGGGGGTTTCAACTAATCCTATTTTGCCTTTTTTACCTTCAAATACAAAATCATTGAATTCAGGCACCATTTGTCCATAAGTAAACCATCCTAAATCGCCACCTTTTGTTTTGGTAGGTCCGTCGGATAATTTCTTGGCGTAATCGGCAAATTTTGACGGATTGCGTTTTACAACTCTCAGTATGCTATCGGCTTTTTTCTTGGCTTCTTCTTTAGTTCTGCTAATTTGCGGATTGGCTCTCATAGCTCCTTTGTAAGCGATGAGAATATGTGCGGCTTTGGCCGAATCGGGAATCATTTTGGTTTCCAGTACTTTGGTTAAATAAACATTTTTGTTGTATTCGTAAGGGCCGAATATATCACCGGCATTTAATTTAATCAAAGTATCTGCATAGGGCTTGGGTAAATTATTTTTAAAATAAAAACGAGCTGTTTGTTTAATATCTGAATGGGTATTAACAAATTCTTCTGTATCTTCGGTGTTTTTGAAACCTTTAACGATTTTTTTCTTATCGGGGGCATTTTCATCGTAAACTTCTGTGTCGTCGATGAGTTTTTTTAGTTCATCTTTTACTCTTTCAATATCTTTGGCAGAAGCTTCCAAAGGAATCATCACATATTCGATATCACGACTTTCGTCGGCCTTATATTTATCTTTGTGTTGACTGATGTAATTAGAAATTTCTTGCTTGGTAACTGTTACGGTTGAATCGGGAATGCTGGTGTAAGGTACAGCTGCATATTTAAAATCTACGGCATCGTTTTCAAAGTGATACAAATCTTCTGCTTCTTTAAGGGTAGGATTCATTCCCGCTTTGATTAAATCGGTGAATATTTTTTCTTTTTCAGCTTCGATTAAACCTTCTTCAAAATTTTTCCAGCTGGCAAATTTTTCAGGATTGCTTTTTTTCATTTTATAAATAGCATCGATATAATCGTTTAATGCATTTTCGTCAAAAACTCCTTGTTGGTTGGTGAAAGCTTGTTTGATGCTGGGATTGTTCACGATTAAATCTCTGATGCGATCTTCTCCTACGTTGATGCCTAATTTTTTATATTCATTATTCAATACCGCTCTTTTTACTTCGTTTTCCCAAATAGACTTCATCGCTTGCATTTGTGATATATTTCTATTTTGGTTTTGAAGAAGTGCTACTTTTTGTTGAAATTCGTTTCTGGAAATCTTTTTACCATCAACTTCTGCTACAACGTTTACATTGCCTTTTCCCAAAGAAGAGGAGTTCTTAATCAAACCTTGAATGATGAAAGCAAATAATGCTAAGGCGATTATCATAATTAAAAATCCTGATCTTCTTTGAATTTGTCCTAATATTGCCATTTTTCTTCTATTTTTTTATTTTTTACATTAGTCTGCGAAATTACGAAACTATTATGAAAAAATAAAATTTTTTTGTAGTTGTGTAAAAAAATAAGAAAAAAGAATTTTTCGGTTTAAATTGAGATTTATTTTAGGGGTAAAACTTCAGCATTTTGATGGATTAAATATATTTTGCGGTTATTCAAATTTTGGCATTTGTAGCGGGTACGTCGTTTTTCCATCAATTGAAAACTTTGTCCGTTTTTCAATTGGAATTTTTCTCCTTTTTTTAGTTGAAAGATATATTTTAATTCCGGATTTTTAGTTTTGTCATATTGTGATAAAGCCAGATAAAGTGCACCGTCACCGGCGGTTGAGGCTTTTGGATTTTGGGCATATTTTGTTAACTGATCGAGTATTTCTACGGGAAAAATATCCGGATGTAAATATCTTCTGAGTAAATCCTTAAATTCATTTTTCCATTCTCTGCCGTGTGGTTTAATTTTAGCCCCGTGTTTTTTGTAAGCGAGATAATGAGCCATCTCGTGTAAAAGGGTGATTAAAAATTGATAAGGATTCAGATTGTGATTAATACTGATGCGGTGTTGATGTGTATTTATTTTTTTATAATCACCCAATTTACTTTGCCGTTCACGCGTGATTCTTAAAATTAAATCGCGATGTGTAAACAATAATTTTACAATATCGTCAACAGCCTTTTCCGGCAGATATTTTTGAAGTAAGCTGCGTGCTTCTTCCATGGCTTAATTCAAAGGGATATTTAGACTTATGGGAATCATCAAATTGTGAATATATGATCCGTCAATTATTTCCGAAATTCCTGCAATAGCATTGAAATCAAGTGTTAAGCCGTTGCCAAAACGGAATCCGATTCCCGATAATAAACGTTGATCGAAAGAATTGATATTCAGATTTCCATCGTGTTTTAATAAAATAGAGGGAATATAACCGGCTGATATATAAAAATGCTTGCTTAGATTTAGGTTATAACTCATTTCAAAATCGAGATAATCCAATAGAATATCTAAGGCTTTAATACGGAATATTCCTGTATCCAATTCTTTAAAAATATTGGTTTTGGTATAACTGATATTCAATTTGGCTGCACCTATTTTTCCATCTAATTTCATGAAAATTCCGGCTTTGTATAAACTGACAAAATCGGCCAGTTGCGGACTGCCTTCTATCACGTTATCACCGTGAAGGACGGAGTTTATATTTGTGTTGACTTTTAAATCTGGCAATATAGCCGAAGATAAATTTAAACCGGCTGAGATACCATACTTGAATTTTACTTGTGCATTTACCGATAGACTGAACAGAATTATTAATAATATAATGTATAAACGTTTCATAATTGAAATTTTTTATAAGATTTCAGATACTTCGTTACGGATGTAAGCCAAACCGATATTGGTAGGAACTTCTTCTTTTGCCGAACCTTCAATCAAAGCTCTTTGTAAATCATATGCAGTTTTGACTTCGGGATTTTCCGATATTTGTTTAACAAACATCATAGTAGCATTTTTAGAAGTGGAAATTATATCCCAACATTTATCCGATACATAAATTTGTTGGCTTAAATTGTGTTCATATTCACTTTCTATTTGATAAATTAATGAAAGTTCGTAGCTATGTTTATCTTCGGATTCCGGACGAATATTTTGAACCAATTTTGCGGGAGAAATCCTTTCCAAAAACAAGGCTAATCTTTCATAAGCTTGTAGCCTCACTGGTAATGCGTGTTTTTTGAGTTCAGCTTTGGTTTTGAGCAATTGTTTTTTTTCTTCATGCCGAAAAAAACGATTCAAAAAATAATAGGTGGTATATCCGGTAACTGCCGCCGGTAAGGCGTATTTTACACCTTCAATAACCTGAGCTAAATAATCCGTGTACATAAATCTTGGGTTTATATTCATAACAAAGATAAGCGAAAATAATGTAAATTGAAACAACTGCTAAAACTTCTTTTAAAAAGCCTTAAAAAAAAATACGGCTTATAGTTGATATAAGCCGCATTTGTTAACAAAAAGAAAAGCAAATTCATTTACGCGTATCTTATTTCAAATATAGAAATAAAACCTACGACCTAAATTTGCCATTGAATATTAGTTTTTCGGGGAGAAAAACTAATCTTTTTCCAATTCAACAATAAAATGTGAATTTTTAAAATCTACGTGAAAAATAAATTTTTCGTCACTAATTTCTTTAATCCGGCATTTGACATCTACATTTTCAATATTGACTACAAATGTTTTGGCCGAAAGAAATTTATACTTAAATTTATCCACTCTATTGCCATACAATGCATAGATGTGATATTCGCTAAAAACCACTTCAACATCTTGAAAATCAGCTTCATCGGTAACAATTCCGGTTTCTAAAATGCTTTTGAGTTTCCATTTATTTGAAATAATCTGTGCAATTTTTTCCTGAAATCCGTTTGTGTTTTTTTCAGGATAATTAGGCTTGGATGATATGTTTCCGGTCATTTTCATAATATTTATTAGCATGCAAAAATCTTGCCAAAAATAGCTTTTTGAAAAAGTTTTTTTAATTTTTTTATTTTTGGGCAAATAAAGAAATATTTTTTTAGATATTTGGATAACAAACCCAAAAAAATGAAGTCTTCTGTAAGGCTGTAAATTTCAAGCATATAGGCTAAAAACTTGATTTTATACAAAAGATTTTGTATCTTTGTTCAAAAGCAAGGCTTTGATAAAACGGAAAATCGAGTAAATCGTCTTGTCGTTCCGACTTAGTTGGAAAGGAAAGTCCGGACACCACAGAGCAGCATAGCGGATAACATCCGTCGTCCCGACTTTCGGTCGGGATAGGACCAGTGGCACAGAAACCAAGTACAGTTCGGCTGTAGTGAAAAGGCTAAACTCTATGCGGTGCAATGCCAAATAAACCCACGTTATAAGATTGGCTCGGTCAAGTGGGAGGGTAGGCAGCTACAGGTACATAGTAATATGTATCGCAGATAAATGACAAGACTCGACAGAATCCGGCTTACAGATTTACTCGATTTTCCTTTTGTTTTATAGAATCCCTATATTCCTAATAATGAAAGAAATGCAAAAAGATATCCTGTCTAAATTAAATCAGTTGGAACTCAAAATTCAAAATTTAATAGAAGAAAATTTTGCATATACTCAAAAAATTGCTAATTTTGAACAAATATTAAAAGAACAAGCTGAACAATTGGAAG
>Ga0256843_1002886_pt1 | contig 12321 bp, 7 predicted proteins | sample AlvinellametaG_FD_191572 | JGI IMG/M metagenome (GOLD analysis project Ga0256843, IMG submission 191572) | Pompeii worm associated microbial communities from hydrothermal vent at the East Pacific Rise, Pacific Ocean - Alvinella | ecosystem: Host-associated > Annelida > Integument > Unclassified ... | reverse complement strand
TCTGATTATAAGGTTACTGTAGTTGCTACTGATAGTTATGGTAACAGTGCAGAAAAAGAATTTGCAATACATTTGGCGGATAAACCGTTTACATTTGATACAACAGGCGATATGGGATCTGTTGAAACAGGTAAAACTAAAACATTGGTTTTATCAACAAAAGAAGCGAAAGGACCAGTCAAGTATGAACTAGTTAAAGGTGATCCGAAATTATTTGTGCTTGATCAGGAAAAAGGTACTTTAACATTTAAAGCTCCTGTATTGAAAGTAAATGAAAACGAAAACAAATATACGGCATTGGTACGTGCATCTGACTCGCAAAGAAGTCTTGATTTACCTATTAGTGTACAAGTAATTGCCGTTGGCGGAAAACCGGCGATGACAAGCTATCTTCTTCGTGAAAAGGAAGAGCGTGAAATTTTAGTGGACAATACTTTAAAGACAAACTATGCTTATGAATATGATGCAGAGAATTATTTGACAAAAATTATCAAAACAGGAACAAATGTAAATGGCGAAGAGGTAACAGTATTTGAATATGATACTGACCATAAGATTATGAGAGGATATATTAATGGCGGTGTCTTGGATACTATAAGAGTTTTTGCTGATAAAAAAACATTTAAAAGAAAGTTTCCTGCTATGTTATATACTAGGTTGTCAAGTTCCGAGAATGTTGTATATATGGATTATATCAGTGATTCTGTTGAATTTAACAATAACAGACATTTAGTGAAATACATTTACGGTTTGAAGTCACACCAAAGAACGGCAGAGATATATGTTTATAATGCTGATGATACGTTAAGCAGAAAAATGGTGGGTAATTATGACATGCGCTATGAAAAACTAATTGGATTAACAGATGATCAGCTTAAAAAAGAATATACACCGTCAGGAGGTTACCCATCAGGAGATGTGGCTCTTAGTGCAACTCAAAGAGTGCAAATCAACAGTGGTGTAATGCCATTTTATGTAAGTTACGAGACAACATATAGTTACGAGAATGGTAAATTGAAAAAAAGAAATTATTTTGACTATGCAACAGGTGCAAGAGATAGTTCAAACATTAGTGTAAAGTATTTTACGAATGGTGTGATTAATATGATATCAACGAATGGAATCACCATCACATATAACACAAATAGTTTACTAGAAAGTGTAAATAATTATACATATCAATACAATATAAATGGACAGAATGTGGACGTTACTGTACGTAACGGAAATACGATTGTTTCAACTTATAAATTTGAGGAGGAGTGATATGGTAGGTTAACGAATCTGAGAATTTATAGAGTGGTGGAAGAAATAGGTAAAAGGTGCGTGGATAAGCGTTGATGAATGATAAAAGAAACAAAATTTAAAGAAAGGATTTAAAATGGCAATCGATGTAACAAAAGATGGAAGATATTTTTTGGAAGATGATAATAAAGTAAGTGGTAATGTATTGACAAACGATGTCACTAAGCCAAGCGAGACATGTGAACTAGAAATTGTACCGGGTTCATTGACAAGCGAAGACGGTGAACATGCTGACGGCAATGGCACTATACAAGGAAAATATGGTACGTTAACTCTTAATCAAGATGGAACGTATACATATGAATTGAAAAAAGATATGAATTATCTTGGTGCAGGTAAAGATGTTCATGAGATATTTACTTATAAATATCATGAAGATGGTGGTGATAAAGAAGTTGATGGACAGTTAAATATAGATATCCATGGCGTAAACGATCAGGTAAAAATCAGCGATGTGGTAGTCTCTGTATATGAAGCGGATGCTGATGCAAAAGTTTTGTCAAGAATTGATACAACTCCTGGAGAAGTTTTTAAGGGGCAACTTGTACTTGAAGATGTTGATCCGACTAAAGCCGGTGTTCAGTTAGATCTTGATGAAGGTGATACACATTGTTTTAAATTAGTGAATGATAGTATTACCATTTCATCTGCTGATGTAGCTGCAAAATATTTACCGAAAGCTGAAGATATCTTTGTAGATATTGATCCTGATACTGGTAAATATACTTTAGAAGGTAATTTTGATGCATTATCTGAAGGTGAAACAGCGACAGTTACTTTTAAATATGCTGTAGAAGAGACATCTAGTGAAGGTAATGTAACTTTAAGTGATCCTAAAACTGTAACGATGACTATCATCGGAACAAATGATGCAGTTGCAATCGTAGATGATCTTATTCAAACTTATGATCAATTAATTGACGGTGATATTTATAAATCTATTTTACATAATGATACCGAGGCAGGAGTTGATGTTAATGAAAAACTTCAAATCATCGGTACCGGATATAAGAGTATAAATTTCTGGAAAAACGGTGGTGAAATTTCAGTAAACAATGCAGCGCAAACACTAGAATATACACCTGGTAGTGGAGGAGCGATTTCTAAAGATGAATTTAAATTTTGCTATCAGGCAACAGATGGTTTTACAGATGACATAGGAAATGCAAATGTCAATGTAAATATGACAAATAAAAATAGTGCTGAAATAGATTTTTATCAGTTTGGTGGTGCAAGTTCCGATACGATTAACGGTATTGCAGGGAAAACAAATGTTCTTTCCGGTATGAAAGGTAACGATAAACTATATGGTAAAGAGAAAGGTGATATCCTTTATGGTGGTGAAGGTGATGATGTTCTTCAAGGTGGCTGGGGAGATGATATCTACGTAGCTGGTAAAGGAAATGACGGAATCGTTGATACCAGAGGTAACGATATGTATGTATTCTCCAAAGGTGATGGATATAATACTGTAGATGATCTAAACCTTGAAATCTATACTGATGCAATGGGGCATGAAACAATTAATCGTACAGGTTATGATTCAGAAGGTGATGACAGAAGTCGTGACATTATTTTCTTTGATAAGAGTGTAAAAAAGACAGAAGTGGCTATTTTTCAAGAGAAAGGTACTTCATATGACTCTTTAAAAATCAAATACTCTAAAAATGATGATGATAAAGTTTCTGTTGGCTGGCAGCCGGAAGATCATTATGGTATAGAGTTTATTGCCTTTGAAGGTGCAGAATTTGATGGAGGTACCGTAGCTGCAAGTAGATATTCAGTTTTAGATGATGACAATATTTTAACGATTACTGAGATTAATTTAATTATGGAGGAAATTGCTAAGTATGATATCAATCCAAATGAAGCTGGTCTACAAACAGCACAAAGTGTTCAAGACGTAGAAAATAGTGAATATCTTATGGCGTTTATCCAGCAATATGTATAAGTTCCGGAGCAAAGGGCTTTATTAAAAAACTACCTATTAGTGAACTATGACCATCTGCGCCAAAACAATGGTCATAGTTCCGGAGCAAAGGGTTTTTTACCCTTCGCTCATATTCTACCAAAAAACTTCAAAAATTAAAATAATTTACTTTATTATACAAATTATTTAATATATTTAATCTAAAAAGTACAATATTTTGCTTTAAGAAAAAAAATATAACTTTTTATATATGATACCACTAAAACAGGAAATAAAAATTAATCAATATATTGCAATATATATCAAAAATAGTAAATAATTTAAATATATATATTACTTTTTAAGTATAAAAAAGATATCCTTATTTTAATTTATTTTATAAAGGCTGGGTAAAATATTGAAATCTTTACTTATGATATTTTTCTTTGTTACGGTATCTGCATACGGTAATCAAAATGTGGTTTTATTTGATGATATTGAATCTTTGCAGCGCTGGTACGATGAACAGTTACATATGAAAGAAAAAGATATGATATCAGCGGATGAGCAAAAGAGTACTTCATTGCAGTTATCGACTGTTGTAGAAAAAAATGTCACAGATCAAACACAGCAGCAGCCAGTTGAAATCGAACAAGTGCAGACAACTGATGTAAATGCTACATTACCAAAAGCCGGAGTAGATGACATTAAAACAAATAGCGGAAGAACAGATACTGTTATAAAAAATGAAGATAATATCAGTGCTTCTCTTATAAATAGTATGGAGCAAAATAATTCAAAGCCTATTGTTATTGTGAAATATGTAGGTAATAGCAACTCTCAGGCACTTTGTCAAAGTTTAAGTAAAGAATATATTGACTTTTGGAATTTACTTGATTTGACGCTTATCAATGCTACTGCAATCATTTTAAAAAAGCATGATATTAAAATTACGGAAGAAAATCTTGATATTATACGTAGCCAATACTATCCAAATCTTTCTATCGGTTATGCGGGAGAGTACTATCATGGTTTTTCAGGTACTGCTAAAACAGGTGTAGGTGGAACCTATTATCCTTCAATATCCCAATTCAGGGATTCATTAAGTTTAAATGTCAATCATGAACTTTATAGATTTGGTGCTACGGATCTAAAGGTGAAAATTGGTGAAAAAGAAATTGAACTGGTAAAAAAAGAGTTAGAGTTGCAAGCTGAAGATATTTCCCGAAAACTTCTTGATTTGTATACATCTGTGTTACGTGCGGAAAATACTATAAAATATAAGCAGCGTATAAAAGCAGTTCAGGAAGATATTTTAGAAAAGAAATGGAGACTTTATAAATCCGGGCAAGTTGCCAAGATAGTTCTTGCGAAGGATCAACTTTCACTGGTTAACTTGGAAAAAGAGATTGCACAGCAAAAAATCACACTGATGAGAGCTATAAAAGAGATTGAAAAACTGGCAAACGTGACAATCGATACGACACGTAGTAAATTTGCCATGCTGGAACCTAAAAATATAAAAGTTAAAACGTTTGAAGAGAGTGCTGCTGCGAAATATTTAAAGTTGCAAATCGAGAAAAAACTTCATGAACTTGAGTTGACGCGTAAAGATTATATGCCTGCAATATATGCAAGCGGTGAGTATGTGATGTTAGGTAGCGATAAGGCACTTTTTGAAGCAATCGATGATTTGAAACGTAACAACTGGGATGTCGGACTCAATATTCAATGGAATTTGTTTAATGGCTACAAAACCAATAAACAGATTGATAAAATCAAGTACGAGTTGCAAAAATTGATAGAAAAATACAGATTGGCAAAGATTGATTTTGAAGCGAAACAACAAGAGCGTGAAATGCTTCAAAAGTCTATAGATAAACTATTAAAAATAGAGACGGAGATTTACGATCAAACATGTCGGCAGGAAGAGATATTGTCAAGATTACATCAGGTAGGGATGGTAGATAGTTTACAAATGGATTATGTACAAATCGGCAAAATACAAAGTGAGTTGGATTTTAGATTGAGTGTGATCGATAAAGTGTATCAAGCAGTCTCCGGCGAGTTAATAAGGTAAAAGGATAAAAGTATGCATACAGCATTGGTAGCATTGGATATTGCAGGTAGTCTCAACCATATAAATATCGATAGTATCGGTATTAGTAAAGAGTATGCCTTAGAAGATGGCAAAGAACCGACTATACAAGAGTTGGCGAGAATTGCAAAACATCAGGGCTTTCGTGTTGCTATAAAACAACTTCCTCTGGGAAAGTTAGTGGACAACTATCCTATGCCTATCATTTGTCTTTTGGACAATGGTGAATATCGGGCTATATTAAAAGGTAGTAGTGAAAAAAAAGAATTACTGGTATATGATCCGCATGAGAAAAAACCAATAGTGTACACTTTTACGGATTTTAATAAGATATATAGCGGTAGAAGTATTGTTGTAAAGCATCGTATTTTTACAGATAAAATCAAGTTTGGATTTGGTTGGTTTCTGAATGAAATGATGCGTTATAAAAAGATCGTTTTTGAAGTTTTACTTGCGTCATTTGTAATTCAGCTTTTTGGACTTGTTACGCCGCTTTTTACGCAGGTTATTCTTGATAAAGTTTTGGTGCATCACTCTATTTCAACGTTGGATGTTTTGGCAATCGCCTTTTTAGTCGTAACTGTTTTTGAGTTTTTACTTAACCTGATGCGGAACTATGTCTTTGTGCATACAACCTCGAAAATCGATGCAAAACTGGGTTCAAAACTCTATAATCACTTACTGGCATTGCCTTTTGGTTATTTTGTTGTAAGACAGGTTGGTAATATCATCGCCAGGGTGCGTGAACTGGATCAGATTCGTAGTTTTATTGCGAATAAGTCCGTAACGGTACTTCTGGATGTATTGTTTAGTTTTGTATTTTTGGCTGTGATGTTTTTATACAGTATCAAACTGACATTGATCTCTTTGACGTTTGTATCGTTGATGGCGATTATCTATTTCTTCGCGACACCAAACTTCAGACGTAAACTGGAAGAAAAGTTTCAAATGGGGGCGGAACAAAACTCATTTTTGGTTGAGTCGATTACCGGTGTTGAAACGGTGAAGTCACTTGCTCTTGAAGGTGCAATGCAGAAGAAATGGGAAGATAAGCTTGCCAACTATATCAGTTCCAGTTTCAAGCTTAGTAACTTTGGTTTTGTGCTTGGTGGATTGACCGGAATGTTGCAAAAACTTATGACTATTTCTATCCTGTACTTTGGTGTTTTGATGGTTATCAGAGGGGAACTTAGTGTCGGTCAGTTGATTGCATTTCAAATGTTTGCAAGTCAGTTTAGCGGACCGATTTTAAGATTGGTAAACTTATGGAATGAATTCCAGCAAACTTTACTTTCTGTGGATAGATTGGGTGATATTTTAAATACACCTACCGAGCAGAAAAACGACAAAGCGATTACACTCGCAGGTATCAGAGGTGATATCAAGTTCGATAAAGTCAATTTTGCTTATAAGCCGGGTGGTTCTTTGGTTTTAAAAGATCTTTCTTTTTCCATTCAGGCGGGGATGAGTGTAGGTATTATCGGGCGTAGCGGAAGTGGTAAAAGCACGATCACAAAGATCATCCAGAGGCTATATATGCCGACAGATGGTGCTGTCTATGTTGATGGTGTCGATATACGTCACTTCAATGCTAAGTGGTACAGAGGTTTGATTGGTGTTGTTTTACAAGAAAACTTTTTGTTCAGAGGTACCATCAAAGAAAATATTGCCATGGCAAAACCGGATGCATCGATGGATCAAATTATTATGGCGGCACGAATTTCCGGAGCGGATGCGTTTATTTCCGAGTTGCCGGAAGGGTATGATACGGAAGTAGGTGAGCGTGGTTCGACACTTTCGGGAGGACAAAGACAGCGTATAGCCATTGCCAGAGCGTTGTTGACAAATCCGAGAATTTTGATTTTCGATGAAGCGACGTCGGCATTGGATTATGAGTCTGAAAGGATTATCAACGCCAACTTGTCCAATATCAAAAAAGGGCGTACGACGATCATTATCGCACACCGCTTATCTACCGTAAAAGATTGTGATGTCATTATCGCAATGGATAAAGGTCAGATTGTCGAAGCCGGTACACATGAACAGTTAATAGAGAAAAAAGGGTATTACCATTATCTCTATACTCAGCAGGAGTCGTAAATGGATAGAATAGATGATAAAAATAGTTTTAAACCGCATTTAGTCGAGATAGAAGAGAGACCGGTTAGCCCTTTAGGTAGAAAAATTTTATGGTCTATCCTGATATTTATGGGCTTGGCGCTTACTTGGTTGATTATAGGAAAGACGGATATTGTTGTGACTGCTAAAGCACAGGTGATGCCTGTTGGTGATGTAAAAGTCGTACAGTCTCTCTCACCCGGTGCAGTTAAAAAGATATATGTCAGAGAGGGGGATTTTGTATCGAAAGGTCAACCTCTTGTAGAAATCGATCCGACAGTAGAAGATACGAATATAGAAGCGAAGAAAAAGACGCTACAGTTATTGGAAGCGGAAGTTTTGAAAATCAGAGCGCTACTGGAAAATAAAGAGTTACAGATACCGAAAAATTTAGATTCTGCTGTTGCCGGAATGGTGCAAGGTACCTATGATGCTGAAAAAAGACTGATTGTAGAACAAGTGAAACAAATCGATCAGCAAATCAAGCAGATTGAGCAGCAAATAGAGATGACGGCAATCGAAAAAGAGAGAGATGAAGAACTGTATCGTTTGACATCAAGACAACTTCATAAGTTGGAAAAAGTGTTGGATTTGATTGCAAAATCGCAATATTATGAACTAAAAAAACAACATATGAGTTTAAAACTGGAAATTGCGAAACTGGAACATCAGGCATTGAAGTATCAAGAACAGCTTCATGAAACCAAAATGAAAAAAGATCTTTTAGTAGAAGGGTTTCAAAATAAATATTATGAACAGTTAACAAAAAAAGAGAAAGAGATCGTTTCTCTTCGCTCACAAATAGAAACGATAGAGTTCAAACGTAAAAAACAAGTTATCGTTTCACCTGTGGACGGTATTGTAGCTAAAGTTGTCATCACGACAATCGGTGCTGTGGTTCAACCTGCTCAGCAGTTGATGAGTATCGTTCCTAAAGATGCACCGATTCAGCTTAAAGCAAAAGTAGAAAATAAAGATATCGGATTTATCAAAGTAGGCATGCCTGTTGCGATCAAAATCGATACATTTAATTTTCAAAAATATGGTTTGATTGATGGGAATGTAACCAAAATCGCACCGAATGCTTTACCTGATAAGCGACTTGGACTTATCTACGAAGTTTATATTGATCCTAAACAAACCTGGCTTATGGTTGAAGGAGAAAAGAAATACCTGATACCGGGTATGACTGCAACGGCAGAGCTTAAAGTAGGTAAACGTAGAATCATAGAATTCTTTATTTATCCATTGATTAAATACTTCAACGAAGGTATCAGCGTTCGTTAAACCTCACAGGGTTTCATGAAAGGGTGGAAAGCCTTTTCATGAAACAAACTTCTCCAATCCCCATAAACACGAGTAAAATTAAGCATTTTATAAACATCTTTTTTGTATTATTGCGCACCTTTGTAGACAGCAGTGTCGATGAAGGAAATTTAAAAAAGGAAAACATGTGCCAACTATTAATCAGTTGATTCGTAAAGAGAGAAAAAAGGTGATTAAAAAATCAAAATCGCCGGCACTTGTCAAATGTCCTCAAAGAAGAGGTGTTTGTACGAGAGTTTACACTACAACTCCGAAAAAACCTAACTCAGCGCTTAGAAAAGTAGCAAAAGTTAGATTGACTAGCGGTTTTGAAGTGATTAGTTATATCGGTGGTGAAGGTCACAACCTTCAAGAACACAGTATCGTACTTGTAAGAGGCGGTAGGGTAAAAGATTTACCTGGTGTTAAGTATCACATCGTTCGTGGTGCACTTGATACGGCCGGTGTTGCTAACAGAAAAGTATCGAGAAGTAAATACGGTACGAAAAAACCTAAGTAATTTTAGGTAAAGGTTGATACATCATCGGCACCTAAGTGTCCGATGCAGGTATCTTTTTAAAGTTTAGATTCTAAAAAATAAAAAATTATTATTGTTAAAATTGGCCAGGCTTTGTCGTAAAAACCTTCGGGGACAAAGTTTGAGTAAATTTGCAAAAAATTGAAGGAAGACTATTATGAGAAGAAGAAGAGCTCCCATTAGGGAAATTACTCCGGATCCGATTTATAACTCCAAATTGGTATCCAAATTTATCAACGGCTTGATGCTGGACGGTAAAAAAAGCGTTGCTGCAAAAATTTTCTACGATGCAATCGATATCATCGACAAAAAAGTTGAAGGTGAAAAAGGTATCGACGTATTCTACAAAGCAGTTGAAAATATCAAACCGGTTATGGAAGTAAAAAGTAGAAGAATCGGTGGTGCTACATACCAGGTTCCGGTAGAAGTAAGACCTGTAAGACAACAATCTTTGGCACTTAGATGGATTATCGGTTTTACAAGAAAAAGATCTGAAAGAACTATGAAAGACAGATTGGCAAATGAGTTGATCGACGCTGCAAATGAAAGAGGTGCTTCTTACAAGAAAAAAGAAGATACTTACAAAATGGCTGAAGCGAATAAAGCATTCGCTCACTACAGATGGTAAGAGAAGGAAAGTAATATGCCAAGATCCCATAAACTTGAAGATGTTAGAAACATCGGTATTGCCGCGCACATTGATGCCGGTAAAACAACTACTACGGAGAGAATCCTTTTTTATACAGGTGTAGAACACAAAATCGGTGAGGTACATGACGGTGCCGCTACGATGGACTGGATGGAGCAAGAGCAAGAGCGTGGTATTACCATTACTTCTGCTGCGACAACCTGTGAGTGGAGAGGTAAGCAAATCAACATCATCGACACTCCTGGCCACGTTGACTTTACTATCGAAGTTGAGCGTTCTATGCGTGTACTTGATGGTGCTGTTTCTGTTTTCTGTGCAGTTGGTGGTGTACAACCACAATCTGAAACAGTTTGGAGACAAAGAAACAGATACGGTGTACCTTCTATCGTTTTCGTAAACAAAATGGATAGAACCGGTGCTGATTTCTATGAAGTTGAAAGACAGATTAGAGACAGACTTAAAGGTAATCCGGTACCTATCCAACTTCCTATCGGTGCGGAAGATCAGTTTGAAGGTATCATCGATCTTGTAAAAATGAAAGAGATCGTATGGGATGCTGAAGCGGCAATGGGTTCGGCATATCATGAACAAGATATCAGACCTGAGTTGCAGGAAAAAGCGGAAGAGTACAGAGAAAAAATGATCGAAGAGATCTCTTCTGTAGATTGTAATGAAGCCTTGATGGAAAAATACATGGAAGGTGAAGAACTTACGACTGAAGAGATCATGAACGGTATTAAAGAAGCTACGATCAACATGGAAATCGTTCCTATGACTTGTGGTACAGCTTTCAAAAACAAAGGTGTACAAACACTTCTTGATGCTGTTGTCGACTATCTTCCTGCACCAACAGAAGTACCACCGATCAGAGGTGAGTATGAAGACGGTACGGAAGTATTCGTTGAATCTACAGATGATGGACCATTTGCTGCATTGGCGTTTAAAATTATGACTGACCCGTTTGTTGGACAGTTGACATTTATCCGTGTTTACAGAGGTTCTCTCGAGTCAGGTTCTTATGTACATAATACGACAAAAGATAAAAAAGAGAGAATCGGTCGTATCATGAAGATGCACGCGATCAAACGTGAAGAGATCAAAGAGATCTACGCTGGTGAGATCGGTGCGGTTGTTGGTCTTAAAAATACGACAACAGGTGATACACTTGCTGATCCGGATGATAAAGTTATCCTTGAGAGAATGGAATTCCCTGAGCCGGTTATCTCTGTTGCGGTTGAGCCAAAAACCAAAGCGGATCAAGAGAAAATGGGTATTGCACTTCAAAAACTTGCACAGGAAGATCCATCTTTCCGTGTTGAGACTGATGAAGAGAGTGGTCAGACTATTATCTCCGGTATGGGTGAACTTCACCTTGAAATCATCGTCGATCGTATGATGAGAGAGTTTAAAGTTGAAGCGGAAATCGGTCAACCACAAGTTGCTTACCGTGAGACTATCAGAAGTTCTGTAGAGCAAGAGTACAAATACGCGAAACAATCAGGTGGTCGTGGTCAGTACGGACACGTATATCTTAGACTTGAGCCGTTAGAACCAGGTGAAGGTTATGAATTTGTCGATGCGATTAAAGGTGGTACGGTTCCAAGAGAATATATCCCTGCAGTTGACAAAGGTGTTCAAGAAGCGATGCAAGGCGGTGTACTTGCAGGATATCCTGTTGAAGATGTTAAAGTAACACTATATGATGGTTCTTACCATGATGTCGACTCATCTGAAATGGCGTTTAAACTTGCTGCATCAATGGGCTTCAAAGAGGGTGCGAAAAAAGCAAACCCTGTTATCCTTGAGCCGATGATGAAAGTTGAAGTCGAAGTACCTGAAGAGTACATGGGTGATGTTATCGGTGACCTTAACAGAAGACGTGGACAAGTTGAAGGTATGGATGAAAGAGGTGGTAACAAAATCGTTAACGCATTCGTTCCACTTTCAGAGATGTTCGGTTACTCAACTGATCTTAGATCTGCGACACAAGGTCGTGCAACTTATGCGATGGAATTTGACCATTATGCAGAAGTTCCGAAAAACGTTGCAGAAGAAATCATCAAAAAACGTAACGGTTAATCACTGTTCAAACAGAAGAGTAGGGCAAAAGCCCTCTCTTCACACTTTATCTCCAAGCATTCAAAACTCATCATCCAAAATTTAAAATTATTTAAAGTCCTCGTAGCTCAGCTGGATAGAGCATTCGATTCCTAATCGAAAGGTCTCAGGTTCGAATCCTGTCGGGGACACCACCGTAATGTCTGAAAAATAGGTAGTTGAAGAGAAGTGGTATTTGAGGTAGAAGATACCCCAAATAGTTATTTTAGTGTATTTTTTGCGCTAGTTGTTGTGGTAAAATGCCAAGAGATTCTTCTACAAGTTTGGTATTACCATGGGTG
>Ga0256843_1002885_pt1 | contig 12325 bp, 13 predicted proteins | sample AlvinellametaG_FD_191572 | JGI IMG/M metagenome (GOLD analysis project Ga0256843, IMG submission 191572) | Pompeii worm associated microbial communities from hydrothermal vent at the East Pacific Rise, Pacific Ocean - Alvinella | ecosystem: Host-associated > Annelida > Integument > Unclassified ... | reverse complement strand
TCACTGAGGCATCCGCTCATAACCAAAAGTGAGTTTTCTTTTCTTGCCTCATGAAGGTCAAGAACAGTTTGCAGACTTTCACTCTTTGCACTCTCTATAAATCCGCAGGTATTTACGATGATCACATCTGCAACTTGTGGATCATCCGTGATCTCATAAGAGCTTAGTTTTCCCAGCATAACTTCACTATCTACAAGATTTTTTGTGCATCCCAAACTTACTAAGTGTAGTTTTTTACTCATATCTATCCTATTTATCAAAATATGTTATAATCATACTATGGAAAAGTTAAAACTAGAAGTTGAGATACTTAAAACTAAAATACTTGTTTTTATAACTATTGCGGGAGGTAGCTGGGTTTATGGGATAAAATACATAGATAATATTTTTGGTGGTATTATTTTAGTTATTTTTACAGTGAGTGCTTTTTCTATATTTAAAAATCTTATGTATTTAGGTATAATACATAAAAAGATAAAGGAAGAAAATGAGTAAAGAAGTTATGTTAAATTTATATCCTATAGCAATAATAGTAGCAGCAATAATAGCTTATTTTGCAAATAAGTATAATTGGAAGCTTCCTAATTTTTTATAGGAAGCCTTTTATATCCAAATATTATCTATAAGTCTGGTAGTCCCAACCCTTGCGGCAACCAAAACCAAAGTGTTTCCTATCTCGATCTTTTCTATCAAGTTAAACTCACGATCTACTATCTCAAAGTACTCAACCTCTACTTCGCTTAAAACTTCCAAACACAGCTCTTTGATCTCTTTTACATCAGTTTTTCCTGCACTTACCAGTTTTCCTGCTCTTTTTAGAGATCTTGATAGTGCTAAAGCTTTTGTCCTTTGGGTAGGGCTTAAGTACTCGTTTCTACTGCTTAGTGCCAAGCCGTCTCCATCTCTAACTATCTCGCAAGGGATGATATCTATATCCAAAAAGAGATCTCTTACCATCTGTTTTATCAGATAGAGTTGTTGAGCATCTTTTTTACCGAAGTAGGCACGAGTTGGTTTTACTATGTTAAAAAGTTTTAAAACTACTTGCAAAACTCCGTCAAAATGTCCTGGACGGTTGTATCCTTCTAGTACATATCCTTTTATCTTTGGAGCTAAGATCTGTAGTTCTTCATCATGATAGATATCTGATATATTTGGTAAAAATACAACATCAACACCTGCTACTTCGCATATCTTTAGATCTGCTTCGGTTTTTTTAGGATATGTGTTTAGATCCTCGCCGGGTAGAAACTGAGTAGGGTTTACAAAGATAGATACTACTGTGAAAGGGTTTTCACTTATACTTTTTTTGATAAGTGATAGATGTCCTGCATGTAAAGCCCCCATAGTAGGTACAAAACCTATCTCTTTTCCTTTTAGATACTCTTTTAACTCTTTAGTACTAGATATAACTTTCAAAAAGCTTCCTTTTGTTTAAGTTTTTACGATTATATCGACAAAGTATTAAAAATATTTTTTATTTTACCGATAGTAGCTCTAAGTAAAAGTAATTACACAGGAAGTAAGATGAAGTTTAAAATGTTGATTTTGTCTTTACCCTTTTTGTTAAGTAGTTTACTTGCAACAACACCAGAGGAGATAGTTAAAAGATTGTCTCTAAATCCTGCTACTAAGGTTATCATGCAGTGGGAGAGGGTTTTTAAAAGTAAAAGAAAGATGAAAAGGTACAAGATAGATAAGCTCACGGATGAGGAAAAAAAGATTTTAAAAGAGTATCTGCTCTCACATGCGGCAGATTCGGATAAGCCAAAATTTGCAGGAGATCTTTAGATGAAGTTTAAGATAAGTTTGATGGTTATTGTTTGTAGTATGGCATTGAATTTAAGTGCATATGACAAAAAATTGGAAAACTATATAGAGTCTGTTATAGAAAAAAAATTGGCGGATTATAAGATAGTAAAAAGTGAAAACAAAAGATTGAAACAAAGAGTTGCCCAGTTAGAAGCTAGGTTAAATGAGTTGGAAGACTCTGTTGAAAGTGTTGAAACAAGGACTCTTGTTGACAGGATAGAGTTTGGATTGGGCTTTTCAACTACTGTAAACAGTTATGATAAAGAGTATGCGGATGGACATAAAAGTAAAAGCAATGATCTATATACTACAAAACTTATGTTAGATATGGAGTCTAAGATATCAGATAATATGCTTTTTACTGGAAGACTTTCTATGTATAAATATTGGGCAGACAGTACTATACATACTTTTTCAAAATATGACAATATGCAAGGAAGAGTTCCAGGTTCTAGTGCACTTTTTGTTGAAAGAGCTTATGTTGATTGGAAATTTTTAGATGATGATAGTTTAGTACCATCAGTTTTAACAATAGGGAGACAACCAAGTAGTGATGGACCTTCTCATCAGTTTAAGGCAAACACAGCAAGAAAAGCAACATACTCAGCACTTGTTTTTGATGGTGCTAGTGATGGTATAGTCTTGACATCTTCTTTGAAAAATCTTTTACCTATAAAAGATGCAAAGCTTAGATTTGCTTATGGAAAAGGATTTCAAAATGATGAAAACAACAGATATGTTACAAATGCATTTATAGGTGCTGATAATGATCTAAAAGATACTGATGTTTATGGTTTATTTTTTGAGTCTTCTATATTAAATCACCCAAATACTCTTTTTCAAATCGGTGTAGCACAGATGAAAAATATAATAGCAAACTCCTTAGAAACAGATGCTTCCAAAAATAAAAATATAGGTGATGTTTCATTTGCTGGAGTTATGTTTGAAGGAACAAATATAAATAACAGCCATTGGGATGCATTTGCTCATTTTGCTTACTCTAAAACAAATCCAAATGGGGCTCTTTATGATTGTCATGGTAAGTACTACTCTTTGTTGGGAGATGGTAAGGATTTTAGTGATAAAAGTGCAAATGCTTTTTGGATAGGAGCTAGATATACTTTTGATAACAAATCAAAAATAGGTTTGGAGTATAACCAAGCTAGTAGATACTGGATAAGTGCTACTCAGGGGGCATTTGATCTTGTAAATAAACTTGCTACCAGAGGAAAAGTTTATGAAGCATACTATATTTATCCTATTAATAGATTTAGCTATATCAGGTTTGGTGGGATGTATGCTGATTATGACTATACAAAAAGCGGATGGTTTTTAGGAAAACCTGAAAGATTTGATGATTTGTCTTCGGATATGGCAAAAACAAATATAAAAAGTATAAAAAATATATATTTGCAGTTTGGTGTAAATTATTAGGAAGATATCATGAGAGTAAATTTTGCATATAAGCTATATCTTCCTATGGTGTTTATGGCTATAGTTATCGGTATTGCTATTATGCATTTGACTCATCTCTCAGAGTTTGTAAATGATGAGTTAAAAAAGGTCAACAGTAAAGAGTTGATTTTAGAAAATAATGTAAAGTTTATAAAAAATACTCTTTTAGATATGAAAACATATATAACAAAAAGTATTTTAGATAAAAACTATAGTGCAAGTGATGCAAACAGATTAAAAGTAAAGTATGTGGAAGTTAAAGATACATTAGAAAAGATTCAAAAAAGTTTATATTTTCAAACAAAAGATAGAAAAGAGATACTTGAAAATCTACAAGCTAGAATAAATGGATATTTTTACATATTGACACGATTGCCAGAAGATTTTTCTGAAAGTTATCAAGATGGTACTTTTAGTATGATATCACTTATCTCTATAAGTAAAAAATTAGATGAAGAGTTGGATAAGTTAAAAAACATCACTAAAGATGTGTTAAATCAAAGGGTATTTAAGTTACTCGAACAAAAGGTTGAGTTTTATATCTTTATGTTGAGTATAACATTGTTTATACTGTTTGTTGCTACATATTTGATAGATAAGCAAATATTAAAATCTATAGGATATTTAAAAAGATTAAATGACTCTTTCCTCTCTTTTATAAAACAAAAAGTAGATAGTGTTAAAACTATAGATAAAGAAAAAATACCAAATGATGAAATAGGGGATGTGATAAAAAATGTCTCTGATACAGTAAGTTATGTTGAAGAGATCATAAAAGAGGATAGAGAGTTAAAACAGGAGATAGAAGATACTCAAAAAGAGATCATATTTACTATGGGTGCTATAGGTGAAAGCCGTTCTAAAGAGACAGGAAATCATGTAAAAAGAGTAGCAGAATATAGTTATCTTTTAGCAAAACTTTATGGTTTAAGTGAAGATGAAGCTCAACTTATCAAAGAGGCAAGTCCTATGCATGATATAGGAAAAGTAGCTATACCTGACAGTATTTTGAAAAAGCCAGGAAAGTTAACAGCAGAAGAGTTTTCTATCATGAAAACCCATGCAAAACTTGGATATGAGATGTTAAAACACTCAAAAAGACCTATACTCAAAGCAGCTTCTATCATAGCATACGAGCATCATGAAAAGTACAATGGGACTGGATATCCAAGAGGTTTAAAAGGTGATGAAATACATATATATGGAGCTATAACTGCTATAGCAGATGTATTTGATGCACTTGGAAGTGATAGAGTGTATAAAAAAGCTTGGAGTGATGAAAAGATCATAAATCTTTTTATAGAGGAAACTGGAGAGCACTTTCATCCTGTTTTGGCAAATCTTTTTTTGGCAAATTTTGAAAGTTTTAAAAAAATAAGAGAAAAGTTTAAAGATCAAATAAAAGAAACTAAAAAGGAAGAAGTATGAGTAAAAAATATAGATTAGTAACTAGAAGTGATATGGATGGACTTATTTGTGCGGTTTTGTTAAAGCATCTTGATATGATAGATGATATAAAGTTTGTTCATCCCAAAGATATGCAAGATGGTATCATAGAGATAAATGAAAATGATATAGTAACAAATCTTCCATATAACAAAGATGCTTATTTGGTATTTGATCATCATCTAAGTGAAACGATAAGAAATGATTTGGCAGATAACCATATCATAGATCCAAATGCTCCTTCAGCGGCAGAAGTTATATATCAGTATTATGGTGGAAAAGATACTTTTCCTGCTAAGTTTGATGATATGATGGCAGCGGCAAATAAAGCTGATAGTGCAGCTTTTTCTATGGATGATATTCTTGAGCCTAAAGGCTGGGATTTTTTAAGTTTTATTATGGATGCAAGAACAGGGCTAGGGAGATTTAGAGATTTTAGGATTTCTAACTATCAACTTATGATGGATCTTATAGATTATTGTAAAGATCATGATATAGATGAGATTATGAATCATCCTGATGTAGTAGAGAGAATAGAACTTTATAACAAATATAAAAATGATTTTATTGATCAGATTTTAAGATGTTCAACCTTACATCAAAACTGTGTTGTTTTGGATCTGACTGAAGAAGAGATTATTTATCCTGGAAATAGATTTATGATATATGCACTTTTTCCTGATGCTGAAATATCTATACATAAGATATGGGGTTTTCAAAAGAGAAATATAGTTTTTGCGGTAGGAAAGTCGATAATAAATAAAAACTCAACTATAAATATAGGTGAGCTTATGCTTGAATATGAAGGCGGTGGACATAAAAATGCTGGAACTTGTCAAGTCCCCGTTGCTGAAGCATCCAAAGTATTGAACTCTATTTTAGAATTTATAGTTGATGAGGTAACGGTTCCTGTATAAAAATATGAATTTTAGCCGATATATAGATAGAACATAATAGGAAGTAATATGAAATATATTATTTTATTATCTTTTTTATTGTTTGTTGAAGTTTTACATGCTAAAGGTCCAAAAGAGTTAGTAAAAGAGTTATCTCTTGTTCCAGCATCTAAAGCATCCGTTCAATGGGAAAGGATATTTAAAAGTAAGAGAAAACTTAAAAAATATAAATTGGATAGTCTTAGTGATACGGAAAAGAAAGATTTGAAGAAATATCTTATTTCGCATGCCGCTGATTCTGATTTACCTCAATATGCAGGAGATGTTTAAAATGATAAAAAATTATGTAATAGTATTTATATGTTTGGTTTTTAGTATAAAACTGTTTTCATATGATGAACCATATAGTACAGATAGTCAAATAGTAGAAGAGTATGTTGATACTTTAGTAAAAAGAAGAACTATTGAACAGCAAAAACGCATAAAAGAGTTGGAAGATAGACTTGATGAACTAGAAGATTCGATGGAAAAGGTGGAAACTAGAAGTTTAGTTGATAAGATAAGCTTTGGTGTAGGTTTTTCTACTGCTGTAAATAACTATGATAAAAAGTATGCAGACGGTCATAAACATAGTAGTAACAACCTTTATACTACAAAACTTATGTTAAATATGAAATCTCAAATCACAGACAATATGATCTTTCATGGAAGACTTTCTATGTATAAATATTGGGCAGATAGTACTGTTCATATGCATGCTATGTTTGATAGTATGGAGGGAAGAGTACCGCATAGTAGTGCTTTGTTTGTAGAGAGAGCTTTTGTGGATTGGAGATTTACAGATAAAGATGCTTTTATGCCATCAGTTTTAACAATAGGAAGACAACCAAGCAGTGATGGACCTTCTCATCAGTATAAAGCAAATACTTCAAGAAAAGCAACATACTCGGCACTTGTTTTTGATGGTGCTAGTGATGGTCTTGTTCTTACTTCATCTTTGAAAAATATTGTTCCTATAAAAGGAGCAAAGCTTAGAGTTGCTTATGGTAAAGGGTATCAAAATGATGAAACTAAAAATGTAGTAGTAAATGCTTTCATAGGATCAGACAACAGTCTAAAAGATACTGATGTTTATGGTGTATTTTTAGAGTCAAATCTTTTTGGTAAAGATAATACTCTTTTTCAAATAGGTGTAGCTAAAATGAAAAATATCATAGCAAATGCTTTAGAGACAAATAGCACAGCTAACAAAAATATAGGTGATGTAACATTTGCTGGTGTGATGTTTGAAGGAACAAATATAGAACAAACAGGTTTAGATCTTTTTGCTCACTTTGCTTACTCAAATGCTAAACCATCTGGAGAGGTATATGAGTATGGAGGTAGAGGATTTTCTTTACTTGGAAATGGTCAAAACTTTGATGACAAAGATTCAACAGCATTTTGGATAGGTGGTAGATATCAAGTTAGTGAAAATTCAAAGTTTGGTATGGAGTATAACCAAGCTGGTAGATATTGGGTTAGTGCAACACAAGGAGCATATGATCTTGTAAACAAACTTGCTACAAGAGGAAAAGCTTTTGAGTCATATTATATACACAATATAAACAGATATAGTTTTATCAAGTTTGGTGGTATGTATGTTGACTATGATTATACAAATAGTGGATGGTTTTTGGGTGAGCCTAAAAGTATGGATAGTTTAACTGGAGAAAGTGCTAAAAATAATATAAAAAATATCAAAAATGTATATTTACAATTTGGATTAAACTATTAAGGTTATAGATGTTTAGAATTAAGTTTGGATTAAAGTTATATTTTCCTATTTTCTTAGTAACTCTTTTGGTATTAGGGATAGCTACGAAAATGCAAAATATATCCAAACTTATTGATTCTCAGTTAAAAGCTGTAAATAAAGAAGAGTTAAAATTAGAAAAAAATGTAAAGTTTATCAAAGAAACTTTACAAGATATGAAAACAACACTTATACAAAATATTTTAGATAAAAATGTTGAAAGACAAGAACTTATATATCTCAACAAAAGTTTTCTTTCTGTAAAAGCAAAGTTAAAAGAGATAGAGGAAAATTCTTATTTTCAAACAAAAAAAAGAAAAAAAATATTAAAAAAACTTATGGCGAGAGTAAATGGTTACTATGATATTTTAAAAGAGATGCCAGAAGATTTTCAAGATAGTTTTGAAGATGGTACTTATAGTATTATATCTTTAAGTTATGTAGAAAAAAAGTTAAATAGTGATTTGATTAAGTTGCAAAATATTACAAAAGATATTTTGACAAGTAAAATATATGGTATAGTTGAGTCAAAAGTCAAGTCAAATATGATGATACTGATAACAAGTTTGTTTTTATTGTTTTTATTTACAAAATATATCATAGATAAACAGATTATGGCATCTTTGTTAAAGTTAAAAGAGTTAAATCATTCATTTTTAAATTTTGTACAGCATAAAGTCTCAAAAGTGCAAAAGATAGATAAAAGTAAAATACCAAATGATGAGATAGGTGATATTATAAAAGATATTGCAGATAATATTAATCATGTTGAAGAAATACTAAAAGAGGAGTTAAATCAAAGAGAGATTATCTTTACTATGGGAATGATGGGTGAAAAAAGATCTCGTGAAACTGGAAATCATGTAAAAAGAGTAGCAGAATATAGTTATCTTTTGGCAAAACTTTATGGTTTAAGTGAAGATGAAGCACAGTTGATAAAAGAGGCAAGTCCTTTGCATGATCTTGGAAAAGTTGCTATACCTGATAGTATCCTAAACAAACCTGGTAGATTAACCAAAGAAGAGTTTGAAATCATGAAAACACATGCTCAGTTTGGATATGATATCTTAAAGTCATCAAATAGTCCTATCATAAAAGCAGCTGCGATAATAGCACACCAACATCATGAAAAATACAATGGAACTGGATACCCAAGAGGTTTAAAAGGCGATGAAATACATATCTATGGTGCTATAGTCGCTGTAGCAGATGTTTTTGATGCACTTGGAAGTGATAGAGTATATAAAAAAGCGTGGGATGATGAGCGGATTATCAATTTTTTTATAGAAGAGACTGGAGCGCATTTTCATCCTGTTTTAGCAAATCTTTTTTTGGCAAATTTTGAGAGATTTACAAAGATAAGAGATAGTTTGAAAGATAATTTTGAAGAAAAAGATAAAATAATGTTAGTAGCTTAACTTATTTTAAAGATTTTTATATATAATTCCCTCCACAAGCCTGGGTGGTGAAATTGGTAGACACGACGGATTCAAAATCCGTTGGCTTCACGGCCGTGCCGGTTCGAGTCCGGCCCTAGGTACCATTTGTTAAACATATATCTTCACTTGCCGATATATTTGGTAAAAAAAGGCAAAAATACATGGATTTTTTACAGATAAAAGGTGGTAAAAAGCTTAGTGGCACCGTTGAAATAGACGGAGCAAAAAACTCTGCACTTCCTATGATAGCATCCACGATACTTTCAAAAAACAAAGTAACTATCTCAAATCTTCCTCAAGTTAGCGATATACATACTATGATAAAACTTTTAGAAAACTTGGGAGCAAAGTGCGAGATAGATGAAGAAAATAAAAAAGCAATTATTGATACTACAACGATAAATCACACGATAGCCCAATATGACATAGTTAGAAAGATGAGAGCTTCGATACTTGTTTTGGGACCTCTTTTGGCTAGGTTTGACTATTGTGAAGTTTCTCTTCCGGGTGGTTGTGCCATAGGGCAAAGACCTATAGATTTGCACTTAAAAGCTTTGGAAGAGATGGGAGCAAAGATAGAGATAAAACAAGGATATGTTATAGCAAAAGCCGAAGGTGGACTAAAAGGTGCTACTATCATCTTTGATAAGATAACTGTAACTGGTAGTGAAAATATCATAATGGCAGCAGCACTGGCTCATGGATCTACAAAGATCATAAACTGTGCAAAAGAGCCGGAAGTCGTGCAACTTTGTGAAGTTTTGGCTGATAGTGGAGTAAAGATAGAAGGTATAGGAAGCGATGAGGTTATCATAGAGGGAACTGGTGGGGAACTTTTGGATATGAAAGACTTTTCTATCATCCCAGATAGGATAGAAGCTGGTACTTATCTTTGTGCAGGAGCTATAACAAACTCTGAGATAACATTGACAAAAGTTGAACCAGCTCACTTAAAAGCCATGCTTTTAAAGCTTAAAGAGATGGGCTTTGATTATAGTATAGATAAAGATAGTGTTACTATAAAACCAGCAGATGAGGTAAAACCTGTAAAGATAACTACTACAGAGTATCCAGGTTTTCCTACTGATATGCAAGCTCAGTTTATGGCTTTGACTTTGATAGCAAATGGAACAAGTACTATAGAAGAGAAACTATTTGAAAACCGTTTTATGCATGTTAGTGAACTAAACCGTATGGGAGCAAATATTACTCTAAACGGATATACCGCTACGGTTGAGGGAAATGCAAAACTTTACGGAGCCGATGTGATGGCTACCGATCTTAGAGCCAGTTCGGCTTTAGTTCTAGCGGCTATGATAGCAGATGGAACTACAAATGTCCACCGTATCTATCACTTGGATCGCGGATATGTAAAACTTGAAGAAAAACTAAGAAAACTTGGAGCTGACATAGTTCGTCTTAGTGAGTAGTATATAAAAGTTTTAGGAGGTGAATTTTGGCTGATGATATGGAAAAAACCGAAGAGCCCACCTCCAAAAAGCTTGAAGATGCCAAAAAAGAGGGAAATGTCCCCAAATCCCAAGATGTTGCTAGTTTTATTACTCTTTTAGTTGCTTTGGGTGCTATGTTTGCACTTTTTAAGTTTATGAGTACACATATCTTCAATCTTTACAAATACTATATGTCTTTTATGGGGCAAGAGATAACAAAAGAGCTTGTGTTTAAGATAGGACTTCACTCTTTAGTGGAGTTGGTTTTTATAGTGATACCACTTTCTTTAATGGTTGCTATTTCTGGTATTTTAGCTTCTGTAATCCAGTTTGGCTTTATTTTTACAACAAAACCTCTAACTCCTAACTTTAGTAAGATAGATCCTATAAAAGGTTTTGGTAAACTTTTTAGTTTGAAAAAACTTATAGATGGTATAAAGATAACGGCAAAAGTGGCAGTAGTTTTTGTGGTAGCTTTTTATTATTTGATAGATTATACAAAAGAGCTTCAAAGTGTTATAATGTTTAGTTTAAATGCCCAATTTATGTGGCTTTTAAACAAAGCTATGATGTTGATAGCTATCATGATTATACTATTTTTTATATTTGCATTTTTGGATTTGATGATTGTAAGATTTCAGTATTTTAAAGATCTTCGTATGAGTAAGCAAGAGATAAAAGATGAGTATAAGCAGATGGAAGGAGATCCTCAAGTAAAGGCAAGAATAAAAAAACTCCAGATGGAGATGGCACAAAAGAGGATGATGAACGATGTTCCTAGTGCAGATGTTGTTATCACAAATCCAACTCATTATGCTGTTGCTTTGAGATACGATAAGACAAAAGAAAATGCTCCTAGAGTGATAGCCAAAGGTATAGATAATATGGCTTTAAAGATCAAAGAGATAGCCAGAGAACATCTTATACAAGTTGTAGAAAACCCGCCTCTTGCAAGAGAACTGTATAAAAGTTGTGATGTGGATGAAACTATTCCAGAAACTCTTTTTAAAGCTGTTGCAGAAATACTTGCATTTGTCTATAAAGCCCGTGGTAAGAAAATTAACAAATAATTAACATAGAAGTTGTATGATAAAACTATAAATTTATAAGAGGAGAAGATGATGAAAAAACTTTTAGTTTTTATGATGGTTCTTAGTAGTATGCTATTTGCTAAGATGGGTATGATGAAGATGTATCAAAGTGTACCTATGGATAAAGCAATTATCCTCCAAAAAGGTGATGCAAAAATGTTTTGTCCAAAGTGTGGTATGACTTTACCGATGTTTTATAAAACAAATCATGTAGCTACAGATGAAAAAGGTGTTGTAAAACAGTATTGTTCTATACATTGTTTAGCAGAAGATGCTTTGAATCATAGTTTAAAAGATATGAAAGTTGTTGATAATACAACTTTAAAATTTATTCCAGTAGAAAAAGCTTATTATGTAGTAGGATCAAAGAAAAAAGGTACTATGAGTATGGTTAGTAAGTATGCTTTTGGAACAAAAGAAGCGGCGGAAGCGTTCCAAAAAGAAAATGGCGGAAAGATTATGAAGTTTGTAGATGTTTTTAAAATGGTTCAAGACAATCTAAAAAAAGAGTCAGCTATGATAGCTAAAAAGCAACATAAAATGGCTAAAATGGGTGGAATGATCTATAAAAAGATGTGTAAAGGTGAGAAAAAAAGTTTTTCTTCAGTTGCAGAAGCAAAAGCTTATATAAAATCTAGTGGTGTTTGTGGCAATCTAAAAGGTAAAAAACTTCAAGCTGTTGGACTTTATTTAACCGGTAAATAGGGCTTTTAAAAAACTTTGTCAAGAAATTTGAAAATTTTTTCAAAAAACTCTTGACAAAGTGAAAAAATTTGTATATAATCTCCCTCACATTTAAAGGGTAAGCCTTTAAATCTTCAAATGTTCCGGATTAGCTCAGCGGTAGAGTAGGCGGCTGTTAACCGCTTGGTCGCTGGTTCGAATCCAGCATCCGGAGCCATTCTTTCTACTTATTAGTTTTGCTTTTTTAAAATTTAAG
>Ga0256843_1002884_pt1 | contig 12326 bp, 10 predicted proteins | sample AlvinellametaG_FD_191572 | JGI IMG/M metagenome (GOLD analysis project Ga0256843, IMG submission 191572) | Pompeii worm associated microbial communities from hydrothermal vent at the East Pacific Rise, Pacific Ocean - Alvinella | ecosystem: Host-associated > Annelida > Integument > Unclassified ... | reverse complement strand
ATAATATTTTAGAACCCTCTTATCCAAATCTTACAAAATATGGAGTGCAAAAGTTAGAAGAAAAAGAGGAAAAAGAGTATGATTATTATGCAGCTTTATTTGGGACTGCTCTACACTATACTTTAGAAAATTTAAAAGATTTTACTCTAGAATCTTTAGGATTTGCAATTGAAAGCACAAAAAATAGATTTGGAGCAATTTTATCAGAAGAAGAAATTTTAGATATTAAAAGTAGAATTACAATGCTTATAAAAAGTAGTAAATTTCAAGATTTAATAAAAGATTCTAAAATTTTTAAAGAGACTCCTTTTTCTTTTGAAGGAGAGCTTTTTCAAGTTGATTTGATGCTAGAAAAAGAGAATAAAATTTTGATTATTGATTATAAAAGTTCTCCAAAAGAGTTTTATAAACACAAAAAACAAGTTTTAAATTATTGTAAAATTATCTCAAAACTTACAAATAAGAAAACAGAAGGTCTAATCTATTACCTTCTAAAAGAAGAAATTTTTTTTAAAAAAATTTGAAAAAAGACTCAAAAAAGAGTCTTTTTGAGTTAAACAGTTTTAGAAAAACTTTTTTTGTTATTCTTATATTTTTCCATGTAAGCATCAAAGGCCATTGCAATATTTCTAATTAACATTGTTCCAGTTGGAGAAACTTCTATTTTATCTTTTGAAATCTCTAAAAGATTTGCTTCCTCAAACTCCTTTAATTTCTTTATATCATCTTCAAAATAATCTTGAAAATCTATTTTAAATTTATCCTCAACTCTTTTTATATCGACTTTGAAATTTGCCATTAATTCCATTATTACATATTTTCTAATTAAATCATCTTCACTTAAATTGACTCCTCTTTCAAAAGGAAGCTTTCCTTGGTCAATTGCATTTTCATATTCACTCATTTTTTTAAAGTTCTGAGCATAATAGCTGTCTCCTTCTCCAATACTTGTAAGTCCAATTCCAATTAATGTTGCCCCTCCTTTTGTTGTATAACCTTGAAAATTTCTATGCAGTTCTCCTTTTGCAATAGCTCCAAAAAGTTCATCTTCAGGTTTTGCAAAATGATCCATCCCGATCATTTTATATCCATTTGAAGTTAGATAATCTATTGTAAATTTTAAAATTTTCAATTTTTCATCTGGAGTTGGAAGGGTAGTTTCATCAAATTTTCTCATAGTTTTTTTTAGCCAAGGAACATGAGCATAATTAAAAATTGCAAATCTATCTGGATCTAGAGATTTTGCAAGTTTAAGAGTCTCTTGAAAGCTCTTTAGACTCTGAAAAGGTAATCCATAAATTAAATCTGTATTAATTGACTCAATTCCATATTTTCTAGCCAAATCTACTGCTTTTTTTGTCAACTCAAAAGGTTGGATTCTATGAATCTCTTTTTGGACTTTTTCATCAAAATCTTGAACTCCAAAGCTTACTCTATTAAATCCATGTTTTTTAAAAATTTTCATCTGCTCTTCATTAAAAAAGCGTGGATCAATCTCTACACTGATTTCTGCTTCATCACTCCAATTTGGAAATTTACTTTTAATATAATTCATGATTTCATCAAGCTCATCTGCTTGATAATAAGTTGGAGTTCCTCCTCCAAAATGAAACTGAATTATCTCTTTTTTAGTGTCTAAGACTTTGGCTAAAAGATCGATTTCTTTTTTTAAATACTCAATATATCTAGATAGCTTATCTCCTTTTGAAGTAAAAACTACATTACATCCACAAAAATAGCAAGCACTTCTACAAAATGGTAAATGGACATATATTGAAAGAGGATTTTTATTAGCTTTTAGATATTTAATATACTCTTCATATTTAAAATCACTATTAAACTCCAAAGCAGTTGGATAACTTGTATATCTTGGTCCTGGCTTTGAGTAGCGGCTAAATTTTTCAAAATCTATACTATTTTCCATCTTCATCCCTTTTTTGATCTAACCAGACCATAATTCCCTTTTGAGCATGAAGTCTATTTTCAGCTTCAGTAAAAATCTCATTTGCATGAGATTCAAAAACTTCCTCACTAACTTCATATCCTCTATAAGCAGGTAGGCAGTGCAAAAATATAGCATCTTCTTTTGCTAAAGTCATTAATTTTTTATCTACCATAAATCCTTGAAAATCTCTTATTCTCTTTTCTTTTTCATCCTCTTGTCCCATTGATACCCAAGTATCAGTTGTAACAACATCAGCACCTTTTACAGCCTCTTTTGGATCATATAAAATTGAGATTTTTGCTCCAGATTTTTTGGCAAATTCAAGGGCTTCTTTTAAGATCTCTTCTTTGCATTCATAACCTTTTGGAGTTGCAACCCTTAATTCAAATCCCATAATTGCAGCCAAAAATAGCCAAGAATTTGCCATATTATTTCCATCTCCAACATAAGCTACAATTGGATCTTTTTTCCCAAACTCCAACATTGTCATATAATCTGTCATCAGTTGAACTGGATGAAAACTGTCTGTTAGACCATTAATAACTGGAACTTTAGAAAAGTTGGCAAACTCTTCTAAAGAACTTTGAGAAAAAGTTCTAATCATTACCATATCTACCATTGAGCTTACAACTCTAGCAGTATCTTTCATAGGTTCTCCACGTCCTAATTGAAGATCTCTGCTTGAGAGAAAAATTCCTTGGCCTCCAAGTTGATATATTCCAGTTTCAAAACTAACTCTGGTTCTAGTAGAACTTTTTTCAAAAATCATTGCCAAAGTTTGATTTTTTAAATAAGGAACAAACTCTTTATTTTTAGTCTGCTTTTTTATTTTAAATGCAAGATCAATCATCTCTTGGAGTTCTTCTTTTGTGAAATCTTTTAGAGCTAAAAAGTGTCGCATAATCTTCCTCATAAAACCTATTCTATTATTTTATTTAAAGTTTGATTTTAACATAAATATCAAAATATGAACTAAAGCTTTAGTTCAAAATATTCAACATCCAAAAGAGGATTAAAATAGTAGGCATCGATTTTTTTAAAACCAAATTTTTGATAGAGTTTTTTTGCTTCTTGCATCTTTTTTAAAGTATCAAGTCTTGCAAATTTATATCCAGATTTTTTAGCTTCTTTAAGAGCACTTTTCAAAAGAAGTTTTGCTATCTTTTTTCCTCTAAATTTTTCATATACAAAAAGTCTCTTTATTTCACACACCTCATCATCAAATCTTTTAAATCCAACTCCTCCAGCTAAATTATTTTCTAAAATTGCTATAAAAAATCCTCCATCTGGAGATTTATAAATCTTTTGAAACTCTTTTAGTTCATCTTCAAAATTTTGAAAAGAAAGATCTAAATTTAACCATTTCACATAATCCAAAACAATCTGCTTTGCTTCTAAAAATTCTTCTTTATTTTTACATAGTTTAATTTCTAAATCCATAAATTATCGATAAGTCTTGTAGTTCCTACTTTCCCAGCTACCAAAATAATAGTATTTTTTTCTTCAATCTTTTCTATAAATTTAAATTCTTTATTTACAATTGCTACATATTCTAAAGAGTCTAAATTTGGTCTTAAAATAGCCTCCATCTCTTTTATAATTTTTTTAGAATCTCTTTCATTTGCCATAATCATTTTACTAGCTTTTTTTAAAGAATTTGGAATTGCAAGTGCTCTTTTTCTCTCCTCTTTTGAAAGATAAACATTTCTACTACTTAAAGCTAATCCATCTTTATCTCTTACAATTTCACAAGGAACAATCTCTAAATCTAAAAAATAATCTTTGACCATTTGAGTAATTAAGACAAGTTGTTGGGCATCTTTTTTTCCAAAATAAGCTTTTGTAGGCTTTACAATATTAAAAAGTTTCATAACAACTTGCAAAACCCCATCAAAGTGTCCTGGTCTAAAAGCTCCTTCTAAAATATATCCCCTAATTGCTGGAGCTAGAATTTTTAATTCATCTTTATTATAGACTTGATCAATTGTAGGAGTAAAAAGAAGGTCTACTCCTGCTAATTGACAAATTTTACTATCTGCTTCTAATTTTCTTGGATATTTATCTAAATCTTCCCCTTCCAAAAATTGTGTTGGATTTACAAAAATTGAAACTACGACATGATCATTCTCAGCTTTTGCTCTTCTGATTAAAGAAAGATGTCCATCGTGCAAAGCACCCATTGTTGGCACAAATCCAACACTTCCTTTTAAAGTATTTCTGGCTTCTTTAAAACTTTTATACTCTTTTAAAATTTTCATTTTCTTCTCTTAACTGACATATTCTAAAGTGGCAAGTTCTACTTTTTTCCCTCTTTGTTCTAAAACAACTACATCAATCTCATCTCCAACTTTAAAGAGTTGTTCTAGGTTATAAACTCTTCCTTTACTTATTTTTGAAATATGCAAAAGTGCATCATACCCTCCAGGAAGTTCTACAAAAACTCCAAAGTCTACAATTTTTTTTACGATTCCTTTATAATGTTTTCCAGCTTCATAAGTTGGAACATTTATCTCTTCTGCTGTATTTGCAATATTTTCTATATGCTCTTTTGCTTTTAAAACGTTCTCTTTATCTTGTCCGGAGACTTTAACTCCTCCGTTTGTACGATCCAAATCTATACTTACTCCAAATTTTTCAATAATCTCTTTTATTGTTGCTCCAGCTTTTCCAATTACATGTACAATTTTTGAAGGGTCAATAAAGAAATGTTCTGTTGTTGGTAAAGCTCCACTTGGTTTAATTAGACCTTTAGCTTCTTCCATAATATCTAGGATTTTTTCTCTAGCTTCTTTTGCTTGCAACAAGGCTTCTTTTAAAATTTCCAGATCCAATCCTCCAAGTTTTATATCCATTTGCATAGCAGTAATTCCATCTCTTGTACCAGCTACTTTTAAGTCTACATCTCCATCATGATCTTCTAATCCCATAATATCAGTTAAAATTGCATATTCTCCATTTTCTCCTGTCATGAGTCCCATAGCAACACCTGCTACCATCTTCTTTAATTCTACTTCGGCAGAATAAAGCGCCAAAGCACCTCCACAAACAGTTGCCATAGAAGATGAACCATTACTCTCTAAAATCTCAGATACAACTCTAATAGTTTGAGATCCATCTAATTCTACAACAGGCTCAAGTGCTCTTTTAGCAAGATTTCCATGCCCTAATTCTCTTCTACTTGGAGCTCCAAGAGGCTTTGCTTCTCCTACACTAAATCCTGGAAAGTTGTAATGAACCATAAAATGTTCCATTCTAGGAGAGTAATCATTTAGAAGTTCATACATTTGAGCATCTTTGCTATCTCCTAATGTAGCAGTAACTAATGCTTGAGTCTCTCCTCTTCTAAAAAGACAAGAACCATGCACACTTGGAAGAATATTTGTCTCAATTGTTATTGGTCTAACTTCATCTAAAGCTCTTCCATCTGCTCTTACTCTTTGTTTTAAAATCTGTTCTCTAACTAAATTAGACTTTAACTCTTCAATAGCTTTTTTAATTTGAGATTCATCGTAATCTTTTTCTTTCTCTTTTGCAAGTTCAATTGCTTCTTTTATAATTTCATCCAAAGCTCCAGCTCTTTCACTTTTAGAGAGTCCTTCTAAAGTTGCAAATATTTTCTCTTTAAAATGTTCTTTTACAAATAATTCTATATTTTCTGGAACCTTTGTAACTAAAATATCAATCTCTTTTTGTGGCTTTTTGAAAGGTAAGAGTTTTTCATCATAATTTTTACTTGCATCTTCAATGGCAATAATATACTTTTTAATTAAATCAATTAAATCACTCTCCTTTAACTCATTAACCTTCCACTCCAATTCTGGAAGAGACTCAATTCCAATTATTGGATCAGTATCTACAAATTCTGAAATTATCTCTTTTGTAGCTTTTACTGCAAGTTCAATCATCATCATCTCATTTTTGCTTCCAACTAACAAAAGATCCAATTTCCCGGCTTCTAATTCTGAGAGCTTTGGATTTAAAATAAAACCGTTTTCATCTCTTCCTACTCTAACTCCAGCAACTGATCTTGTTACAGGGAGAGATGAGGTAAGCAGTGCTGCATTTGCACAGTGTAAAGCTGCAATTTGTAAATCTACCTCTTTGTCCCCACTTAAAACCATTACAGTAATTACAACTGGATAAGGAAAATTATCTGGAAAAAGTGGTCTTAAAGATCTATCAATTATTCTTGCTGTAAGTGTTTCAAAATCACTTGGCTTACTCTCTCTTTTTACAAAGCCTCCAGGAATCTTAGAAACTGCATAAGCTCTTTCTAAATATTGAACAGTAAGAGGAAGAAAGTCCTCTTCAATTGGAGTAGAATAATCAACTGTAACTGTTCCAAGTAAAACTGCTTTTCCTTGCTGATAAAGTACAGAACCATCTGCTTGTCTTGCAACTTTTCCAAAAGTAAATTTCTCTTTTAAACCATTTACTTCTATTTCTACTATTTTTTCATCCATTTGAATCTATCCTTTTTTACTTTTCTTTTTATCTCTAAAACTTCCAAAAGGAGCAAAATTTTTTTGAAAATTTCCATTTGGAAACTGTTTTTTTATCTCATCTTCATCAAAACTGTATCTAAAACCATCTATATAAGAGTTTAAAACTTCATAAGCCCAATTAATCTCTTCCATTTTGTTGGTATCTCCACCTCTATCTGGATGAAATTTTTTAGCAAGATAGAGGTATCTTCTTTTTATATCACCTTTTGTTATAAAAACTGGAAGTCCTAAAATCTCTAAAGCTTTATGAATATCATCCATTTTAATTTGTATTATTTAAAGCTTTTGTATTAGTCCCTACTCCACCAAAAGGGACTAAATTAATTTGAAAAGAGATAGTATTATTTCTGATTGAACCTTTATCATTTTTTGTTAAAACTGGAGTAATATCTTGCTCAAAAAGAAGCTTAAAATTCCAACAATTTCTATCATATAAAAAACCAACTTTCCACTTTTTACTCATATCTACCTTTAGATCGTATGAATATCCTCCATAAAGAGTTAAATTATCACTATACTTATAAGATCCATCTAGAGTTAGATCATTTGAAGAGATTTTATTTAGGATTCTATCTTTTTGGAGATTGTGAGAGATTGAAAGAGTTAAATTATTTTCACTATATTTAAGGGTATTTGTCAATTGAGTAATATGATCATACTCTAAAGAGTAATCCATTTTTGTCTCTAGATTATATTTTCCATATTTTAAGTTTAAATTTTGTCTTAAAAGACTCCATTGAGAGTCATATTCTGGAAAATAATCTGCTGCAATTAGATAATCTAGTCTTAAACCATTCCCATCAGCAGGTTCCCAAAAATGGTGCATCTTAAGAGTAATTTTTGAATCATAAAAAATATCTAAGTTAAAATCTCCACTTAATTTAGGATCAATTTCATCAAACTCTAAATCTCCTTCTGCTAACTTTGTAGTTTTTGAGTAAGATGTAGATAAAATCATTGTATGAATTCCACTCTCATATCCTTTTACAAGGTCAGAAGAGAGTTCTATTTTATGATGCAAAACAGCAGCAGCATAATGATTTTGTTTTATATCTTTTATATTTCCATTTGTAAAGTGGGTATCTGAAGCTTCAAACTCCTCTTCAATACTTAAGTTTAAATAATCATTAAATAAAGATGTATGGAAATCTACTGGAAGAGAAAATGTAGCTTGATAAGCTTTTGGATCATCTTCTCTATAAAAATTATTCAAAGTTGCATCAACAGAATAACTTAAAAATTTTCCAAAAATAGGAGAGTAAAATTTATGATAATTTAAAGATGGAAGTTCTTGAATTGTTTGAGAATTATCAACCTTTGTGGTATCTATAAAATATCTACCTCTAATTCCAAAAAAATCTCTATCGCTATATAAAAAATAGTTTATTCTAGATTCTTTAAATCTACTTGTTTCTTCTAGGTGATTAAAAAGTCCTCTATTTTGTAAATTGATATAATCAATATCATTAAATAGATTTAAGTTTATATATAATTTGTCTTTATATCCTTCTGGCTTCTTCTCTCCTAAGAGATCACTATTTTCATAGATAAATTCAACTCCATAGTGATTTTGATTTTCTAAAGAGAATTTCTTTTGATAACTTTCATAATCATGGAAATACCCAAATCTTAACTTTCCTTTTGAGTGTGGTGAATCTACAAAGCGGTAAGTATTATATATTCCATATCCTCTACTTGTTCTAATTTGGGGACGAAACTCTAAATCTTGACTCTTTGAAATTGCCCAAAAATAGGGCTGTTCATAAATAAAACCTTCATCTGGAGAATAACTTAAAACTGGCATCAAAAATCCAGAATGTCTTTCTCTATTTAGAGAAAAAGCAAGATAAGGAGTATAAAATAAAGGCACTTCATTTGCATAAAATTTTACATCTTTTAATTTCATATATTTTGAGCTAGTGTCATATTTAGCTTCTTTGAATTTTACTTTCCAGTCAGGATGTTTTACAGAGCAGCTAGATAAAACACTATTTCTTAAGTTGATATTTTTATCTTTTTTTGTAGCTTTTTGAGAATAAAGCCAAATATCATCTTGATTTATTCCATAAAAGTTTGAAAATTCAATATATTTATTTTTTGCTTCAAATACAACTTTATCAGCAAGGACTTTAAAACCTGTGCTTCCTACAATTTGAACATCTCCTTCTAAGATAATAACATTTGTTTTTCTATTATAAGTTGCCTTTTTAGCGAAGAAAATACTATCATTATATCTCATTACAATATCGCCATAAGCATAGGCAATATCATCTTTATAATCAAATCTATCAGCATTTAAAACTATACTAGCTTTTAGAGAAAAAATAAAAAAAATAAAGCTAAAAAATATCCTAAACATTTATTATTACCAGATTTCTTGTATAATTTTGCAAAGTTTGTCTTTTGAAATCAAAATGGCCAAATAAAAATCCAAAGTATAAATCGTTTGCCAATTTAAAAATAGCTTTTAATGTGACTTTGGGAAAATTTATATTATACTTATTAACTTTTATATTTACGAAATATTTTCTCAAAATCACACCTTCCTTTATATCCCATAAAAATAACTTCATCAATTAAAGCACTCAAATATTATTTTTTATTAATACTCTTTAAAAGCTTAAAAAGGAGTTATTTAATCAAAATATATTATTAAAAATAAAAATTTACAACTCCTTTTTTAATAACAAAAGCCCAAAATATTTTTTATCCAAAGGTACAAAATCTTCTTTTAAGAATATTCTCTAAGAGCTTGATAAGCAATGTCCATTCTGCACTGTTTTCCTGCAAAATGTACTTGTCCTACCAACATATAAGCTCTATCTCTAGCTTCTTTTATACTATCTCCAAGTCCAATACAAACCAAAACTCTTCCACCAGTTGCAAAGAGTTTTCCATCTTCTTTACTTACTCCAGCAAAAGAGATCAGAGTATTTTCTTTAATCTCTTCATGGTTAATCTCATCAATTATAATTTCTGCTGGTTGACTAGGGCCATAAGGATAATTTTTACTAGCAAGTACAACTCCAACACTATACTTATTTAAAAATTCAATCTTTGCTTCAGATAGTTTTTGAGTTGCCGCTTTAAGAAATAGTTCACTTGCATCAGATTTTAAAAGTGGCATTAAAACTTCACACTCTGGATCTCCAAATCTAACATTATATTCCAGAATGTAAGGTTCATTATTTACAACCATAACTCCCATAAAAAGAACGCCAGTAAATGGCATATTTTCTTTTTCCATTCCAACTAAAGTAGGTTTAATTACTTTTTCATCCAATTTTTTATATAATTCATCGTTAATAAGCGGAGTTGGTGCATAAGCTCCCATACCCCCAGTATTTGGACCTTTATCATTATCTAAAAGTCTTTTATGATCTTGTGCTGCTGGTAAAACTACATAATCTTTTCCATCACAAACTGCAAATACAGAAAGTTCATATCCATCTAAAAACTCTTCAATAATAACTCTCTTGCCTGCTTCTCCAAATTTCTCTCCACTTAGCATTTCTTTGAGAGTCTTTTTTGCTTCTTCGTAAGTAGAAGCAATAATTACCCCTTTCCCAGCACAAAGTCCATCAGCTTTTACTACTATTGGAGGAGTTAAAGAGTCTATAAATTTAGATCCATCTTCAAAAGAGGAAGTTTCTATATATTTTGCAGTTGGAATATTATATTTTTTTAAAAAGTTTTTCATAAAAACTTTAGAACCTTCAAGTTGAGCAGCCTTTTTAGTTGGTCCAAAAATAGTAAGACCTTCTTCTTGGAAAATATCTACAATCCCATCAACTAAGGGTGCTTCTGGACCTACAATTGTTAAATTAATATTTTTTTCTTTAGCAAATTTTGCAAGCTCTTTATAATCTTTTATTTGAATATTTTCTCCAAGAAGATCAGTAGCTCCGTTTCCTGGAGCGAAATAGATTTTATCAACATTTTTATCTTTACTCAAAGCCAAACCAATAGAGTATTCTCTTCCACCGCTTCCTACAATCAAAACATCCATTTAATCTCCTAAAAACCCCAGGTAGCCGTAATTGCGTCAGTTGGCCCCTAAAGCCAACGGTGGGGGAGCGAGTAGCCTTTAGGGGGCAACTTCTCGCCTTTTTTGAAGGCTCAAGCGAAGCCACCCACACACCAGCTATCTACGTAGTCCCCCTATTACTCTTGTGTTGGACCCCTTTTGCAAGTTGGCGAACTACCCAGGGTGATCCCTTCTTGATATTTTACCATAATAGTGTATTTAACTTAATTATCTTAACTCCTTTTTTTGGAGTTTTTAATATAAAGTTACACTTTTTAAAACTTTTTTGTATTAAGTTGCTGATTTTATATTTTCTATTAATTCATCTTCATTTATTGGTTTAATCATAAAATATTCAGCTCCAAGATTCATTACAGTACTTTTTTGAGTATCATCAGTTGAAAGCACTATAATTGGAACTTTTTCATTTGCTGGTTCTGATCTAAAAATTTTTAAAAACTCTTTTCCATCCAAAACTGGCATCAAAATATCTAATAAAATTAGATCAATATCTTTATGTTCTTTCAAAATTGAGAGAGCTTCAGATCCATTTTCAGCTTCTAAAACTTCTCCAATTAATTCTGGATGTCTTTTTAACAGAGCTTGAATTAATTTTCTATTTATAAAGTCATCATCAATTACCAAAACTTTTAGTGCCATCATCTACCCCTTAATTTTTTTAATAAAGCTATCAAACTTCTCTTTAGACATTTTACCACTATAAACTTCATATTTCAATCCAGAAAGTTCGAAGTGTTCATCTGGATTACTTGTAAAGATTGTGTGAATTCCTCTTTCTTTTGCCATTGCAATAAATTTTTCATCTAACATACTTTGATCTGCAAATACAATTTTGTAATCATTTTTTTCTGTTAATTTTGTAACCTCATCTCTATCGCCTGCAATATCATATTTATACCCTAAAGAATCTAGAAGTTTTGCTAAAAGTTTTCTTGAAAATGGAAGATTTTTTGCAATTAAAATCTCTTTTGAGCTATCTAGCTGAGGTTCTTTTGGCTCTTTCTTTGGAGCTGTTTTTTGTTCTTTGGAAGTATTATTTTGATTTTTTGGAGCTTCAATTTCAGTTCTAGATTTATTGTGTAAAAACTTATTTAAGATATAGATGAGCTCTGACATCTCAATTGGTTTGGAGATATATTCATCCATTCCCTCACCTAAGAATCTTTCTCTGTCTCCTTTTAGAGCATTTGCAGTAAGTGCTACAATTGGGACATGTTCTACATCTTCTGCTTCTTCATAATCTAAAATTGCATGGGTTGCTTCAATTCCATTCATAACAGGCATTTGAATATCCATAAATACTAAATCGTATTTATTTTTCTTTCTCATCTCTACACCTTCTCGCCCATTATTTGCAATATCAACTCTAAGTCCCATTCCTTCTAAAATACTTTTTACTAATTTTTGATTGATGATGTTATCTTCAATTACTAAAACATCAGCATCATATTTTGTAAGAATTTTTGGTTGAGTATTTTGAGACTTTGCATCTTTGTCTTCAAATTTTGAGAAATATTTAAATGTATTTAAAAGTTTTATATAAGTAACTGGTTTGAAGATAATATTATCATTTGGAAGATCAAGAGATTCAAGATCTTTTCTAGATGTAACTCGCGCCATTACCACAAGACGATTTGAAGAGATATGATTTAAAGCTTCTTTTACATCATCTGGAGCATTTTCATAATCTACCCAAATAATAGGACATGAGTTTGAGGACATCAAAGATTGAAGCTGTCCTGCATTTTTAAAATCTTTAACTTCTACTCCAAAATATTCAATATATCTGTTTAAATAACTATTTAACCTAGTAATATTTGCGCTATCT
>Ga0256843_1002883_pt1 | contig 12330 bp, 9 predicted proteins | sample AlvinellametaG_FD_191572 | JGI IMG/M metagenome (GOLD analysis project Ga0256843, IMG submission 191572) | Pompeii worm associated microbial communities from hydrothermal vent at the East Pacific Rise, Pacific Ocean - Alvinella | ecosystem: Host-associated > Annelida > Integument > Unclassified ... | reverse complement strand
GCTTGGAAAAAAGAGATTTCATCTTTTACATCCATCGCTTCTTCATGAGGAACTGCTATAGCAAAAGCTTGAGAGAGTGCTGTAACTTCATTAATGTATCTTTTCTTGCCATCTTCAAGTGATAGTATATGCTCCTCAGCTTCAAGAATTAAAGAGAGTTTCTCTCTTGTATCTGCACTAAAATAGTTTTCATAAGCAAAGCCATAAAACATTTGCGATACTACTTCGAGTTTTTCAAGCATAAGAGCAACTGCTTGTTCTTGTGCTAAAGCTGGGTCTCCTTTTCCTCCACTATCACTATAAAAAGAGAGTGCCTTTTTTAAGTCACTTGCAATTCCTAGATAATCCACTACAAGCCCAGCAGGTTTATCTTTATAAACTCTATTTACCCTTGCTATGGCTTGCATAAGGTTATGCCCTTTCATAGGTTTATCTATGTAGAGTGTGTGCATAGATGGAGCATCAAAACCTGTAAGCCACATATCTCGAACAATTACAAGTTTTAACTCATCGGCTGGGTCTTTCATACGATTTGCCAAATCTCGTCTTTGTTGTTTTGTAGTATGGTGTTTTGAGAGGAGTGGACCATCACTACTTGTTGCAGTCATTACAACTTTTATAACACCCTTATCTAAATCATCACTATGCCACTCAGGTTTGATTTTAATTATCTCATTATAAAGCTCTACGGCAATTCTGCGGCTCATAGCAACAACCATCCCTTTACCATCAAAGACCTCTTGTCGTTTTTCAAAGTGAGAGACTATATCTTTTGCTACCTCTTGAACTCTATTTTTACTTCCTATGAGAGCTTCGAGTTGTGTCCACTTCGCTTTTGTTTTTTGAGTCTCACTTAAATCATCATTTTTAAGTTCATCATCAAGCTCTTTTACTAACTGTTTTCCCTCATCACTCAAAGTAATCTTAGCAAGTCTGCTCTCATAGTAAATCTTAACAGTTGCTCCATCTTCTACAGCTTGAGCAATGTCATAAATATCTACATAATCCCCAAAAACAGCAGGAGTATTTACATCGCTACTCTCAATAGGTGTACCAGTAAATCCAAGATAAGTTGCATTTGGCAGAGCATCTCTGAGATACTTCGCAAATCCATAGACTATTTTTTTACCTATGATATTACCATCTTTATCTTTCTCATCAACTGTTTTTGGTTTAAACCCATACTGTGTACGGTGTGCCTCATCGGCTAAAACAATGATGTTTCTTCTACTTGATAGTTCATCATAGACATTTCCCTCTTCGGGCTGAAACTTTTGAATGGTGGTAAATATCACTCCACCGCTAGCCACTTTGAGAAGCTTTTTGAGATGCTCTCTGTCATCTGCTTGCACAGGCTCTTGCCTTAGTAGTGTTGCCGAAGAGGCAAAGGTATCAAAAAGTTGGTCATCTAAATCATTTCTATCTGTGATAACAAGTACCGTAGGATTATTCAGAGCTAAAACAATTTTACCCGTGTAAAAAACCATAGAGAGTGATTTACCACTCCCTTGAGTATGCCAGATAACACCACCTTTTTTGTCACCATCTATACTACTAGCTTTCATGGTTCTTTCAACTGCTTTGTTTACTGCATAGTACTGATGATAAGCTGCGAGTTTTTTAACGGTTTCTATGGTAGTTATGCCTGTTTTAGCATCTTCTTTTGTGCTTTTTTCATAAACTATAAAACTACGAACCAAATCTAAAAGAGTTGCCTTGTTTAGCATCCCATTTATCATAGTTTCTACTTGTGAAACAAGTTTGGAAGCTTCACTTTTACCATCTGCACTCTTCCAAGCCATAAAACGAGTTAAACCTGCACTTATAGTTCCAGCTTTCGCCTCTAAACCATCACTTATAATACAAAAGGCATTGTAGGTGAAAAGCGAGGGAATGGTACTTTTGTAAGTTTGTATCTGTTTATATGCAGAATCAATAGTTGCATTTTCATCTACGGGGTTTTTAAGCTCAATCACCACCAATGGTAAGCCATTGATAAACAGAATCAAATCTGGTCGTTTGTTTACCCCGTTTTCTATGATGGTAAATTGATTTGCTACGACAAAGTCGTTGTTTGAAATATCATCAAAATCTATAAGCTTAACTATCTCCCCACGAGTAACACCGTCCACCTGCTTTTCAACAGTTATACCCTCTGTAAGCATTTTGTGAAAAGTCTCGTTGTCAGTTAGAAGCTCTGTGGAATGTAATCTTTCTATCTCTTTTACGGCGAACTCTATCTGTTCATACTCTAAAGCTGGGTTTATGATAGTAAAGGCGTTTTGAAGTCTCTCTTTTAAGATGACCTCTTCCTTGTTCCTTTTTAAGGAACTCTCTTTGAGAAAGTTTCGTTCATACTCTGGAGCATAAATATACTCATAGCCTTGCTTCTCCAGTAGTTCAATGGCAAAGAGTTCTATCTCGTTTTCGGTTATTTTAGTCATTTATACTCCGTTACAAACCCATCGAATTCGATGGGTTTAAGTTTAAAAATTAGAATTTCCAATTTTCTTAATAAATAATAGAGAACTTCTATAAAATTATTCTAACTTTATGACAATAGTTCAATATTTGTAACATTAATCGTTTGAGGTTTTATTTTATTTCCATAAACTTTAATTTTAGTTGCACTAAAACTATCTAAATCTTTTAAAATATTTATTACTTGTTCATATCTTGAAAAATCATTTTGTGATAAACTTTTTAAATGGCAATAAAATTTTCCCTTATCTTCTGAATAAATTTCAAAAGAATCTGAGCGTTTCTTATATGCTTCAAATATTCCTATTAAATCAATAGATTCATTATATATATTTTTACTTTGTTCTTTTAAATACTTTCTTTTGGTTATTTCAAACTCTTGACCATCAATAATGATATAAAATTCTTGAAGCCTTTTTTGTGAATTTAAATCATTTAAATTTTTAATAATTGTCTGATAGCGATATTGTTGTTCCTTGTCATTAAATTTAAATGGGTTTATTTCCTCGTTTTCTATGTCATTATAGATAGAACGAATAAATGCAATAGGTTCTTCATATTTTTTTGTCGCTTCTAAAGTTAATATTAAACTACCATGAGCTTTTTTAATATAAATATCATCACTTCTATAATTAGTATTATTAGCAGCAAACAATTGAGTTTTAATGCCGTGTATGCTATTCATAGCGTTAAATTGAGCACTCTCAAGCATAGGACTATTTTGATTCCCTCTAAAACCAGCACCAATTAATCTTACTCCAAAATGTTCACAAAGATTTGTTGCTCTTAAAAGTACTGACAACCCATAAAAGTCCATCAAAAATGATTTAAAGGTATTTAAATTTTCTTCATAATCTTCAGATTCTATATTGAAAGTATGTTTGTCATAATTTTCACCATTATGATATTCTAAGCTAAGTTCTCCATTTAATGCTTCAATCATTAACGGCTCATAAGTATCATTTAAATCAAAAAATAAATCATAATCATTTTTTGAATGTATAATTGCATGAAAACATAAATTATCATCTATTTGTTCATTAGTTAGATATACTTTTATCTCCGTACTCATGCTATCTCCTTATACATTTTAGCTAAACCTATTTTGCCAAAACCATTATAGACCCATTCTTTGAAATCTATATTATCATCTTTTAGGTAATGCAAACTAATTGAGAATGGTTTATTCTTAATTGTTTTTTCTATCTCTTCAATCGACATATTCTTAATCTCTCGTAGATACCGTTGTATTGCTATTTTTATTAAACTTTCATCTTTAACACTTGCAAATTTAAAAAACATTTTTTTCCATACCACAAGACCATCCCAAGCGGCGTCTAACTGTATTTCATTGAAATTATTTCTACGATAAGTTTCTAGTTCTTTTACATGAACAGAAGAAGCAATTTTTTTTCCTTGAAATTCATCTTTTAAAATAAAATACTCATGCTTTACAACTTTACCAAGCTCTTCTTTTTTAGACAATAGTTCTTTATTTCTAAAATATACCCTTTCTATATCTCTTTGAAGCATATAGTTATTATATTTATCAAAAATTTTGATTAGTGATTTTTTACTATCATCTGTTTCACAATTACTTACAATACTATTAGTAACTATTAAATTATCATCTTTATAAATGTTTTCTATATCGCTATTACTTATTAAATCATTACAAGGCATATATATTCCAAAAATTTATTTTTTTAATTATAGCTAGTTTTTTATTTAAGAGCATTGAATCCTCACTTCCCCACTCATAAGCTTAGGCAAAAGTGTATCTCTCATATTTTCAAGGATTTTGATTTGTTGTTGGTTTACAAAAACTTTATTAAATAGTGGTTCGATTAAAGCATGAAAATTATCTAATGTATCTTCACCAGGCTTTATTACTCCCATTTTTTTAAAATCACCAGTATTAAGATTGAGAGTTGCAGTACCACCACTAGCCATAGCATGTAATAGATCATAAGATGATTTCATATATAAATATAAAAAGTATCTAAAATTTTCTTGTTTTGGAATGATTGAGTTTATCTGTTGATTTGTTTGACTTTCAATTATATTCATCGAAACTAATCCAACCGTTGCAATACAACTAACACATATTGATTTTGGCGGTAACAATTTATTCTTTTGAGAATTGCTTCCTTCTTCAGTTAATGTATCTGTGGTATTAAAAATAAATGTGTTTCCATGCATATCAGGAATTTTTATAAATGGTATAGTTCCATTATGATATTCTGGTTTCTTTTTTGATGGTGTTTTTCCACAAATAATATCTCCAAAATCACTTAATGGCTTTTCTTCCCACTCATCCTTAGCCTCTTCAATAAACCATTGTCTAAAAAGTGTTTGTGCCATCTCTTCAAGGGTTTTGTTTTGGCGATGGAGGAGGTCGATTTTATCATCAAGGGAGCTTAGAACTTGGGCTATTGCTTTTTGTTCTTTTAGTGGGGGAACTTCCCAAAGTGTTTGAGATAAAAATTTCCAATCAGCTCTTGGCATTCTTGTACCACTAGAACTAGAATACGATAAATCTATAAGCTCTTGATTTGCAAAAAAATAAAATAAAAAATTTACATCAGATTTATCTGTCGCATTAATGACCCAAATATCAGTTGAACATATCCCATCAAAATTTGGTTGTACTACTTTTCTAAAATATGGTCTAAGTTTTCCAAATAAAATATCACTTGCCTTAAAATGATACTTATTACTTGCTACATCATTTGAACTGCCAACACCATTTAATCTTAATTTTGCTTCTTCAATATGTTCAAGTCCTAGATATGGTAACTCTTCATCACCAACTTTCCAACTATCTTTTTTCAGAATAGCAATATCAGAAATTTTATACTCCCTCCACTTACCCATCACACATCCCCCATATTGACTTTACAAGCTCTATATGCTATAATGCACTTACAATTGTCCTTCGGGATGCCCCTTGATTTTTCAGGGGGAGAAAATCTACACATTAACTAACTCCCTAAACTTATTTTTTAAGTTGTTAAAATCTTCTTGGTTTATTTTGCCTATTTTATTTTCTAGTCTTTTAGCATCATAAACTCTAGCTTGAACAAGCAAGGCATTACTTGGTTTGCCATTGAGTAAAAACTCAAAAAAGAAACTCCCTTGTTTTATCTGAGTTGAGAGTGGTATGCCTAAAAATATATTTTTATTATACTTTTTGAGTACAAGCACAGGTCTTGAAAATATTTCACCTTTTCCATCTTGTTCATATCCAACATTAACCCCAATACTCACCCAAAAAACATCCCTCTCCTTAAAATAGTTCTCTTTTTTACTACTATGGAGCTTCTGTTTTAAATTATTCCATTTATCAAACTTTTTACTCATCTATTAAAACCCTTGCCAAGTTCTCCTTTATGCGTCTATTAAGCTCTTGTTCTTCTTTCATCTGCTCTTGCAACTCTTTTTGAAGCTGGGTAAATCTCTCTTTAAAATCAAACTCATCTTCTACTTCTTCTAAGCCCACATATCGCCCAGGGGTGAGTACATAGTTTAACTCTCGCACTTCATCTAAACTTGCAGATTTACAGAACCCTTTTATATCTTCATACTCTTTGTTGTTTTTCCAGTTATGATAGACACTCGCTATATAGTCTGTATCTTCATGGCTAAACTCTTTTGTTCGTCTGTTGATAAGCTCACCCATATTTCGTGCATCTATAAAGAGTATATCTTTTCGAGGAAAGTTTGCTTCGCAACCGCTATTCGCTACTTTTGTGGTTCTGCCTCGCTTCATAAACCATATAGAAGCAGGAATTTGAGTATTTAAAAAAAGTTTTGCGGGTAGATTGACTATGGCGTCTACAAGATTTGCTTCGATGAGTGCTTTTCGTATCTCACCCTCATTAGAAGTATTAGATGTAAGACTCCCTTTTGCCAGTACAAAACCTGCTGTACCCGTTGGGGCTAGGTGGTAAAGAAAGTGTTGTATCCAAGCATAGTTGGCATTTCCCTCTGGTGGTACTCCATACTTCCATCTTCCATCATTTCTAAGGAGGTCTCCACTCCAGTCTGAAACATTAAAAGGTGGATTAGCTATGATGAAGTCTGCTTTTAGGTCTTTGTGGGCATCATTTAAAAATGAGCCTTCATTGTTCCACTTTACTTGTGATGAGTCAATGCCTCGAATGGCAAGGTTCATCTTTGCTAGTCGCCAAGTGGTTTGGTTTGACTCTTGCCCATATATTGATATATCGTTTATCTTTCCTTGATGCTCTGTTACAAACTTTTCAGATTGAACAAACATACCACCACTGCCACAACAAGGGTCAAATACTCTGCCTTTGTATGGCTCTAACATCTTGACAAGAAGCTCAACTACACTCTTAGGTGTGTAGAATTGTCCACCCTGCTTACCCTCAGCAAGTGCAAACTCCCCTAAAAAGTACTCAAACACATGACCAAGTACATCAGCACTTCTCGCTTTTGCATCTGCTAAAGCGATGTTACCTATAAGGTCGATTAAACCTCCCAAAGACTTAGAGTCTAGGTTGTCTCGTGCATAGACTTTAGGAAGTACACCTTTGAGTGAGCTATTCTCTTTTTCTATGGCATCCATAGCCTCATCAACAATTTTACCTATGTTTGGAAGTTTAGCATTTGCAAGTAAGTGTGACCATCTAGCAGTTTGTGGCACAAAAAAGACATTTTCAGCTTTGTACTCATCTCTATCTTCTGGGTCTGCTCCCATTTCGACTTGAGCTTTGAGCTCATTATAAAGCTCTTCAAAACTATCAGAGATATACTTTAAAAAAACAAGCCCCATTACCACATGCTTATACTCTGCGGCATCTATATTTTTTCTGAGTTTATCTGCGGCTTTCCATAGTTGCTTTTCGATTGATTCTTCTTGTTTTGCTTTTCGAGGAAATTTTTTCGTTTCACTCAAACCGCTATTGCTTAATTTTGCCAATTTTAAATACCATACCTAATATAATTTATTTTATTTTATTATACCTATAGTTTACATATTTAAAAATTAAAGCAATCATTAAAACCAATAAATCACACATCAACACACTTTTACCAAATTTTAGATATAATCGCATTTTATAACATAAGGAATTTATTATATGGAATTTTTTTCACATATCAATACACAATTTTTCATTTTAGCCTATTTGGTTGGTTCTATACCATTTGGGATGATACTTGCAAAATATTTTGCAGGGGTAAATGTAAAAGAGGATGGTAGCAAAAGTATAGGTGCAACCAATGTTTTACGAGTAGTAAAAAAAACAAATCCAGCTTTGGCAAAAAAATTAGGAATTGCTACAGTTGTATTAGATGCACTAAAAGGTGCAGTTGTTATAGGTATTGCTATGGCTTTGGGTCTTGGTCAATCTACTTTATGGGGGATTGCAGTACTTGCAGTACTTGGACACTGTTACAGTTTATATCTTGGATTTGAAGGTGGAAAAGGTGTTGCAACTGCTCTTGGGGTGTTTTTAGTACTTATTCCAATACCTACACTTATTGGTGCAGTTGTTTGGGGATTTTGTGCAAAAGTACTTAAGATATCATCTTTATCTTCACTTTTAGGACTTATTGGCGTAGTTATATCAGCACTGTTTTTAAATAACGGCTTAGGGGTAAACTCAAACGCACCAATGTACATAATAGCTTTTATCATCATATATAAACATATTCCAAATATAATTAGAATGATAAAAGGTGAAGAATCAAAAGTGGTATAATGAAAGTATATATAAATGATCTTACATTTGATACTATTATTGGTATTTTAGATTTTGAAAGAGTAAACAAACAAAAAGTGATTATAGACCTAAGTTTTGAGTATGATTTTAAAAATGGTGATTTTATAGATTATTCAAAAGTGGCAAACTTTGTAGAGAAAAAGATTAAAAAGAAAAAATTCAAACTAATTGAAGAGGCTATAAATTATCTACAAAACAGATTAAATAAAAAATACAAATTAAAAAATCTTGTGATAAAAATCACAAAACCAAATATATTAAAAAACTGCGTAGTCAGTGTAGAAGGATAGATATGAGTTTTATAGAAACTAGAGGAAATGACGGTGTTCATCCAAAAGAGGTAGAGTTTTCTTACGCAATATTAAATCCAAGTGCATCTTATGGTGGGCTTTATGTACCAAAAGAGTTGCCAACATTGGGTGAAGATTTTATACAAAATCATATTGACAAAGATTATAAAACTTTGGCATATGATATATTAAAAGCTTTTAATATAGATATTAATGATGAAGATATAAACAAAGCACTTGATCTATATGATAATTTTGATAATCCAAAAGATCCATCACCAGTAGTAAAAATCAAAGATGATCTTTTTGTAAATGAACAATACCATGGTCCTACTCGTGCATTTAAAGATATGGCACTTCAACCATTTGGATCGATTTTGTCAAGTATTGCAAAAAAACAAGATGACAAATATTTAATACTAGCTGCAACTTCAGGAGATACAGGACCTGCAGCTTTAAATACATTTAAAAACAAAGAAAATATCCAAGTAGTATGTCTATACCCAAGTGGTGGTACAAGTGATGTACAAAGACTTCAAATGGTAACAGAAGATGGGAAAAACCTAAAAGTAGTAGGGATCAATGGAAACTTTGATGATGCACAAAATGCACTTAAAAATCTACTTGCTAGTAAAAGTTTTAAACAAGAGCTTATAAATGATGGTATCAAACTAAGTGCTGCAAACTCTGTAAACTTTGGAAGAATTATATTTCAAATTGTTTACCACTTCTGGAGTTATATCTCACTTCTAAAACAAAATGAGATTAAAATGGGTGAAAAAATATATCTAAATGTACCATCAGGAAACTTTGGAAATGTACTTGGTGGATATTATGCCAAAAAGATGGGATTGCCTGTAGAGAAACTTTTGGTATCTTCAAATCAAAACAATATCCTAACACAATGGCTAAAAACAGGTATTTATGATATAAGTAATAAAGAGCTTATACTTACAAAATCTCCAGCAATGGATATACTTAAATCATCAAATATCGAAAGAGTTATATTTGATCTGTATGGAGCAAATAGAACAAAAGAGCTTATGGATGATCTAAACAACAACAAATGTTTTAAACTTACAAGTGAGGAGTTAGCACTTTTACAAGAGCATTTTGATGCGATATACAGTGATGATGAGTATGGACTTAAAACTATTAAAAAATATCTTGATGAGGGGTATTTAATGGATCCACATACTGCTACTTGTATAAAAGCGTATGAAGAGCTAAAACAAACTGATGCAAAAATGGTGATATACTCAACAGCAGAGTGGACAAAGTTTTCTGCAACTGTTTTAAATGCAATAAATCAAGATGATAAAAAATATGATGATAAAACTGCACTTGAAAATATCAGTAAAAAATGTGGTGTAAAAGTTCCAGCTTCAATAGAACAACTTTTTACAGCTCCTATTTTACACGATACTGTAATAGATATTGATAATCTAGAAAGTGAGATTGTGAAGTTTTTAAGATCTAATTAGATCTTTTAAACTTCTTTGGCTTTTTAATATTTTGTAAAACAAACGGCATAAAAACTATAAGCTCAAGTACTATACTTATAGTAAATACTGTCCATGTTCCATTTGGATCATTGGTAAATGGCAATCCACCTGTATTCATACCAAAAAATCCACTCACAAGTGTTAAAGGCAAAAATATACCAGACAATAAAGTAAGATAATAGATATTTTTATTCATCTTCTCATCTACTTTTGCTCTATAAAAATCATACAGATGATCCAATTTATCCAAAGCTACTTTTGATAGATCTTTTATCCTTTCAATATGTTCATATTGATCTTCATATTCCAACTCTTTAAAACTTTTACTATTTTTATTGTGTTTTATAAAAAGATCAAAAGATAAAGCTACATCAAACATCAGTCTATGTACAAGTGATATATCTTTTTTGTATCTTAGCCATTTTGACATAAAATCATTTGTAAAATAGTTCTCGTAAAGTGAATCTTCTAATCTATCTATCTCATAAAAATACTGCTTGATATCTTTTATAAGTTTTTGAGTATGTACATCCAAAAATTGATTTAGTTGTGTTAGATCTCCAACTAATTCAAACTCATTTATATCTCTATTGTAGACATAACATACACTGTCTTTTAATACAAAAGAGTAAGATACAATACTTACTTGTTCCAACTCTATTTTTGGTAATCTTAATATCAAAATACTATGATCATCTGCAATAATATAATCAGATGGATGATCTGTACTTTGAATATCTTCTAAATGAAATTCATCTAAAAAATTTATATTTTCTTGTTTAATATTAATCCTTTTTATACATTACATTTCATAGCTTTTTTTATAAGTTCATAAGATACTATCTCATTTGCATTTACAAAGCTATGGATATGCAGATCTCTAAACTCATCAATTTGTGATTGGTGAGTAACCTTAACTACTATATTAACATCTGGGTTTATATTTTTTATAGCTTCTGTAATAAGTCTTATCTTGTCATCATTATTGATTGCGATAATAACTGCACTTGCTTCTTTTAGATATAAAGCATTTAGCATATGTTTGGATGCTGCATTTCCAAAAAACACAATATCTCCAGCATCTTTCCCTTTTTTTACAAGTTGTCTATCATGTTCTACTACTACATAAGCTACAGAAAACTCTTTTAAGTTTTTTACAATCTTTTGACCTAAAAGGGAATACCCACATACTATCACATGATCTCTTATACCTGCATTTAATATAGGTTGTGTAATTTTTTCATCTATATCTTTATGAAATAGATCAACAAATGCTCTAACATGTCTTAAAGCTAAAGATGTAAAAACCAAAGATAAAATTACAACTGATACCATAATTTGATTTACATAATCACTAATTAGTTCATTTGTACTAGCCAATGCAAATACTGCAAATGAGAACTCCCCAACTTGAGCTAATGCAAGTGCTGTTTTAATAGCTCTTTTTGTAAATGTAAAAACTCTTAGAATCAAAAATATCAATACTACTTTTAAAGCCAAAATTGCAACGGTCAATCCAACTATAATAAAAAAATTATTTAAAAATAAGCTAAAATTTACCTGCATACCAACTGATATAAAAAATACACCAAGTAATATATCTCTAAAAGGTACAAGATCAGCTTCTATTTGAAATTTGTATTTTGTTTCAGCTATTAACATCCCTGCCAAAAATGCACCCAATGAATAAGAAAATCCAAAAGTATGTGCCAATAGTGCAGAACTTAAAACAATTAATAAAATAGATACTATAAAAAGCTCTTCTACTTTTGTATCAACTACATAAGCCAAAAATTTCTCTGTTATATATTTTCCTAAAATAAATAATATAATACCTACTACAATTGCTGAATATAAAGTACTTAAAAGCATATCAGACAAAGATACTGTTGAATCAGATAATATTGTTATCATTAGTAAAATAGGGATTACAGCTAAATCTTGAAATATCAATATCCCTACACTATTTCTTCCATAAGGTCTGTGTATATCACCATTGTCATTTAGTGTTTTTAGTACAATAGCTGTTGAAGATAAAGCTAGTGCTGAACCAATCACTATTGATGATTTTATATCAAGTCCAAATACAAGATTTGCAACATATGTAAAAAATAAAGTTGTAAGAACAACTTGTAAAGTTCCAAATACAAAAACCTCTTTTTTCATCTGTTTGAGGTGAGATACAGAAAATTCAAGTCCAATTGTAAACATCAAAAAAACTATCCCAAACTCAGCTATATGTGATAAATTTTCTTTATCAATATGGATCAAGTCTGTAAAAACAGCAATAATCATACCTGT
>Ga0256843_1002882_pt1 | contig 12332 bp, 12 predicted proteins | sample AlvinellametaG_FD_191572 | JGI IMG/M metagenome (GOLD analysis project Ga0256843, IMG submission 191572) | Pompeii worm associated microbial communities from hydrothermal vent at the East Pacific Rise, Pacific Ocean - Alvinella | ecosystem: Host-associated > Annelida > Integument > Unclassified ... | reverse complement strand
ATAGAACAAACTTTGAGAGACTCTACCTCAAAGCCCTTGATGTCATCATAAAAATGCAAAATGCAAAAACAGAGAAACTTCCACTCTATGATAAAGAGTTTTTACACTTTGAAATGGCGTTAATGCGAGAGTGGTATTTAGAAAAAAAGCTTAACATACAACTCAATACAAAACAAGAAAATATACTGAATACAACGCTTGATGCAATCTCTACTGTTGTACTCTCCCAACCACAAAATACTTTTGTTCATAGAGATTTTCACTCTCGGAACATTATGCTTCGAGTAAAAGATGAACTCGGCATCATAGATTATCAAGATGCTATGAGTGGTGCTATTACTTATGACTTAGTCTCTCTTCTAAAAGATTGTTATATCGAGTTTGAAAGAGAAAAGATAGTTCAACTCGCTTTAGCATTTAAACTAAAAAAAGGTTTAGCAGTAGATGATGCCACCTTTATAAAATGGTTTGACTTTATGGGAATGCAGAGACATATAAAAGTACTAGGTGTATTTTCTCGCTTGCACCTTCGAGATAACAAAGATGGCTACCTTCAAGATATACCACTCACACTAAAGTATACACTTGACGCACTTTGGAGATATGATGAGACAAAAGAGTTAGCTAAGCTTTTAAGAGAGTTTACAGTATGAAAGCGATGATACTTGCTGCTGGTCGAGGTGAGAGAATGCGTCCACTTACAGACTCTCTACCAAAACCACTACTAAAGGTTCAAAACAAAGCTTTAATAGTTTGGCATATAGAAAAACTAGCTCAAAACGGCTTTACTGAGATAGTTATCAACATCGCACATTTAGGGCATCTAATTCCTCAACTTCTTGGTGATGGTAGTAGATGGGGTGTCACTATTTCATACTCTGATGAGCGAACATCGGGGGCATTAGAGTCAGCAGGAGGTATTAAAAAAGCTCTTTCTTTACTTGGGGATGAAACTTTTTTAGTTGTAAATGGAGATATATTTTGTGAATATAATTTTGATGCTTCCTTTGAGTTAAAAGATAAAAAAGCACATCTTATTTTAGTACCTAATCCCCCACATAACCCTCAGGGTGACTTTGGCATCAAAGATAAACTTCTCTTAAATAGTGATACTCAAATGTATACCTTTTCAGGTATAGCTTACTATAATCCCTCTTTTTTTAAAAATGTAGAGTTACAAAAAAGCCCACTTGCTCCAATTATAAGAGAGTTTTGTGATAAAAAAGAGATAAGTGCGGAAGTATTTAAAAAGATGTGGCACGATATAGGTACACCACAAAGATTAGAAGAGATAAACAATGTATAAAACAATTTTACTACTAGTACTACTTACAACTTTTTTAAATGCTAATAGAGTCTATACTAACTGTGACTTTAAAAATGAGCATTATGAAGATATTTGCAAAAAAACAGTAAAAAATGGCGTAAGTTATCAGTATGCAAATCATTTTTTGCTCTCCTACTTTCAAGATACACAGTTTGATGAAGTAAGCTGGAAATACCTCCAACCAAATAAAATAATGCATCATAGAACTCAAGAACAAAAAGCAAATAATGTACTTGTAAAATATGTTTCTAAAATGGTCGAGAATCTCAAAGAGTATAAAGAGGTTTATGACTATGTTGAAAAAGAGTTTGGTGTGAACCGTGAGATAGTTGCTGCCATCCTACTCAAAGAGACAAAACTTGGAGCAATACAACCAACTCACGATGCTTTTATAGTCTTTAATACTATGGTTCTTCGTACAAACCCTGAATCATCACGAGAAAGATGGCTCTTAAAAATGGGTAAATCAAATATGACCTCTATCATCACCCACTGCTACAAAAAAGGTGTAGAACCAAGAGAGTGTAGACTTCCAAGTTCTTATGCTGGTGCAGTCGGAATCCCTCAGTTTATGCCAAATAGTTTTGTATATGCTAAACCATACAAAGGTAAAGTTGCAGACCTTACAAAAATGGAGGATGCCATAGTTTCTGCTGCCTATTTTCTTCATAAAAAAGCAAACTTTTCTGTGCCAATAGTCTGGGACATTATGCCAAATGTTGTCAAAGTAGAAAAAGAGTGGTATCAATATGCTTTTGAGCATAAAGATGCCTCTTTTGTATATGAAAAAAGTAAAAGTGGTAAATCTTATAACTGTTTTACAAAAACAAAACCAGAATTAGAGTATATGAAAGACTATATAAAAAAAATTATGAGATATAATAACTCTTCAAACTATGCCGTTGGTGTAATGCGACTAGCTTACGACGCACACTACCAACTGATAAATGAGTAAGAGAAAATTATTTAGAGTTAGAGTGTGTATCGCTCATTAAGACAAGTTCTAAGCTACCACTTATATAGTTCGCAAAAAAAGTAAGTGTCTCTAAATCTTTCTCATCAAAATCAAATCGAGATTTATTTAACAACTGTATGATTCCCATTACTTCACGTCCAGAATTAAAGATAGGAACAGTAATCATATTTTTAGTTTTAAAGCCACTTTTTTTGTCTATATGCGGCAAAAAACGAGCATCTTCATAAGGATTATTTACAAGTTGAGGCTCTTTTTTACTATAGGTATCACCTACTATTCCTGAGTCCAATCCTATAACAATTCGCCCCATACCATCACTTAGTTTAGTCCATAGCATCTTATCTTCATTATCTACAATAAAGATAGAACACCTCTCAGCATCAACCAACCTTTTTGCTTCTGCACCTATAAGTTGTATAGCATTATCCATATTCTCTTGCGACATTAACTCTCTACCGAAATCTGCTATCTGGTTAAATTTTTTCATTTATATTTCTACTCTCTTAACTTTTTTTATTTTTTGCTAAATATACTTTTGTTAACTCTAAAAATCCACTGATATAGTGTGCAAAAAATATCATAAATTTTACATCATCATTATCAAATCCACCCTCTTTGTTAATAAGCTGTAAAACTCCAATGATTTCTCGTTTAGAGGTAAAAACTGGTGCAGTGATAACACTTTTTGTAATATACCCTGTCTCTTTGTCTATATCACTTAAAAAATGTGGATGAGAGTATGGCTCGTTTGAGAGTATAGGTTTTTTTTCACTTAAAGTAAATCCTACTAAACCTTTATCATCGGGAATGACAATTCTATCAACACCATCAGCAAGTGTAGTCCAAAAACTTTTATCTGCTTTATCATGGATGAAAATAGAGCATCTATCTGCCCCAATAACCGTCTTTGCATAAGTAGATATAAGAGGAAGGCCCTCCTCTAAAGATCTTTTATCAAGCAACTCTCTTCCAAACTTAGCCAATGATTGATAAGTATTCGCATATTTCATTAAAAAACCTTTTCCAGATACATTATATTGTGAATAATTGTATCTAGTAAGGTATTAGAGATTCATTAAACACTTTTTTAAGACTGCTTACAACCAACAACAGTAGCACTACCATCGGTAGATTCATAAGTGATGGTAGTTACTCCTGTAGAAGTATTTGTACTAAATGTTATATCAGGGCTTGTTCCACTCTCTGGCTCTACTGAAAAAGTGTTCTCATCACTACACGATACACTCTTACCAGAAGTAAGTAGCACATCTACAATGCTAGATGTGGTAGAACCTGAAGAGCTATCACTACTCGATGAACAAGCACCAAGACCAACTAAAAGTGCCAATGAAAGTATAAATTTTATAGTTAAAGTTCTCATAATGTTCTCCTATCTTTGAAACACAATTTTTGATGTCAGTTTTGTTTTTACTTCTATAATAACAGCATCTGACTCTGTAGCTACATGAACACTTGAACCACTACTAAAGGTTGGCATAGAAACTTCTTTATCTCCAATGGAGTAATTTGGGGTTACTTCTGCTGAGGCATCAGCAGTAAGGTGTAGTGTAAAGTTTCCATATACTGCTCTTATTGCACTACTTCCATCATTATTAACCTGAGCACTCTCAACCACCAAGTCAACAAGAACTCTTGTACGCTCTTGTATTTCAGCTAAAAGTTTCTCTATCTCACTCATAACTGTTCCATTTTTATTCACCGTAGTAATTACTTGTGTATTTATAGATGGAGGAGTTACAGTTGTCACACCTCCATCATTATTTGTGAAAACCTCACTTGCTGGAGGTACCGTTATAACAGGCTTTTTATCTCCCATATCTACTTCTACCTCTTTTGCATCACCATTATCAACAACTACAAAGCCTTTGACTTCATAATCTGTCTCGATTGTACTCGGTGCTTCATAGATACCATACTGAACTTGCAAGTTTTCTATGGTAATATTTTTTGTTTGTGACTCATACTGTTCTATTGCATAGAGTGTTGTAAATAAAAACTCTACTTGTGTCACATCTTTTGATGCAGGAAGATAGTACTCTTTTAAACATTCAGAAGAGGATGGATCAACAGTAACTGCTGAGATAGTATTCCCCTCTGCATCAAATGTTCTTACTAGAAAGTTTGACTGACTTTGGTTAGATTTCGCTTTAAAAGTCACTCCACTTATATTTGAAACATCTAAAACTACTTTGTCATTGAGTTTCGCGTCTGTAATAGTAAGTTGATTTCCTTGGAAACTCCACGCACCTACAACACTACTAAATTTCTCAGAAGGTGCACCTGTAAACTCTATCTCTTTTGCTACACTTTTTGCCACAACTTTTGCTGTTGTTGCAAACTCAGAGAGAGTAAAAGAAGCAGATGTCGATGCATATGTATCTCCCATCGTAAAACCAATAGGTACACCATTTCTGGAGAGAGCAAGCTGTTGATCAGTAAGCTCGTGTTCCCTACTATCCACAACATCATCTCCAGAAGTTGCGTAAGCATTTTTTGCAGTTATCGTTGTTGCTTTATTACCACTCACTGTCATAGTTGTATAATACCAAGTGTTGCTCTCTATTTTTGAACTCCCTGCAAAACTATGATTTGTAGTCATAAATCCACCCGTAATATTCATAATAGAAGGAGTAAATCCTGAGTACTCAGCACTATCTGCTTTCCATTTCATAAGTGTTACAGAATCTCTTACATCATAAACTTGCACACTTTTAAGGTTATTACCATATCTGTAAGAAGTTCCACTTACTTTGATTCCATCTTCTGTACTTACATAAGTTCCACAATACTCAACTCTAAAATCATTATAGTTAGCTTTTTCTACAACTATTGGAGTTGTAGGTTCATCTGGATTATCAGTTGGAATATCTAGAGGACCATTCACACTCACTACACATTTAGGGTGACCATTACTATCTGCTGGCCATGCTCCCTCTTGAGAACAGTCTGCATCCATTGCACAGGCTTGATAAGAATCTTCGTAGAAATCTGATTTGCTATCTGCCCAGTAAAATGTATCTTTTTCAAATCCCTCAGGGGAGATTGTTCCTCCATTAAAATTCCAAACATAAATAAGTTCTTCCATCGTTGGAAGTCTGTATCCTCTCTCTTTACAGAACTTGTCTGCTTCACTCCATGAGAAGTAGCCATCTGGTTCATACTCTAAGAAAGTAATATTTCCTATATCTTGTTTCGTATCTGGTGTTGTTATAGGTGTTGGGGTTCCATCTCCTACTGTTATATAGAGATGACCTTCTCCATTTTTATCACTTACTGTCACTGTCGCTGTTCCATCTGATATAGCTTTTAGTTCCACTTCATCTACATACTCACCTTTTGAGCGAGTTGCGACTACTACACTCTCATCACTACTTTGAATAGTAACTGGATCACATACCGTTATATTAAGATAGTTCAAATCACCTACTTTTAAACTTATCTGTTGTTCATTTTTCTCTAGGCTAAATGTTGGACAAGTTGTAGTACTACCATCGCCTACTTGAACAGACTTTGAAAACTCGGATGATAGCCCCTCATTATCGTAGGTTGTACATTGGATGTTATAGTTTCCGTCTTCTGTATAGGTTACCATTTTTATAATACTGTCATGTAAATAATCATTATACACATTACCGTAAATCTCTTGTTTCCCTTCGCCATCACCAAAATCACAAACTACCCTAGCAGCAAACCCATCACTATCTTCTGCATTAAATTTTAAGTAGTTATACGCATTTTTCGTAATTTGTGTCGGAAAATCAACCGTTTTTAAAGTGGGTGCTTCATTTGATGGAAAAGTGGCTCTTAAAACTCTAGCACCATCCTCTGATAGAAAATACAAATCATTTCCCACCTGTGCCACTGAAGATAGGTTTGCATAATTATTTAAATAGAGTCCGTCAATTCCCTCAAGTAGTTCTGGGTCAAATGCTTTATATGCTGGCTCTCTTGGTGTTCCTGAGCTATCTTGACCAATTACATACGCAGATTTCAACTCACCATTTGATTGAAAAACTTTTTGAATAGCATAAGGAGTAGAGAAGTAGAGTAACTCATTATTTGAAAATATCATATTTCTTGCTGTAGAACTACAACACTCAGATACTTTAAAATAGTACTCTAACTCTTTTGTTGCGAGGTTGAGTCTATGAATTCCTCTAAAGTAATTATTTGCAGAAAACATCACACCTGAAGATATATAGATATAACCGTTGTTATACTTCATCGCAGTTATAGAATCAAACTCTTCATTTATGGTTTTTAAATCAATAAACACTGACATAGTTCCATCGCTGTTAAGCTTATAAATATTTGATTTTTCTATCCAGTCAGGTGCGTAACTTGGTGTAATGTGAGGTGCCATATATACATTATCACTTGCGTCAATCGCTAAGTAAAGCAATGAGTCTGTATACTCATCATCTGCATCCGTACACGCATTACTCCAAGTCTGTAAAAGTGTTCCAGTTGGTGAAAACTTCTGAATTCTAACATCACTAAAAGTATAAATCGTATCATTACAAGATTGAGGATCATCAACCCAGTATCTTGCACTAGTGTAAATGTTTCCTACACTATCTACTTTAATATCATAAAAATATGCAAGATTAAAATTGACACTATTTAATGTTGTTATACTATTTGTAGCTGGATTAAATTTTTTGAGTCCATACCAATCACCAATAAGTAACTGGTTATCTGCTGACTTTGTAATCACTTTTGGAGTATAAATAGCTGCTGAACTACCAACTCCATCAATATTTCCACTTCCATTAGTTCCAGTTCCCCCACCACCAAGCAGAGTTACTACTTCACTCTGAGCAAAAAGGGACAAAACTAATAACAAATTTACAAATAAAATTTTTAACATGATAGACTCCTTCTCTTAGGCTATACTTAATGATAAGTCTAATTTCTTAAAAACTTACTTAAACTCCCTTAACTTTAACAAATTTTATAGAAAAACATTTAGTTAATTAAATTTATGTGATTTTAAAATGTATATGTCAGAGACGCCTTATAAAAATCATAGTCTTTATTCGCATCACTATCTGAATTAACTCTAGCACTTTCGTATACTAAACTCACTTCTAAATTTTTGAAAGATTTTATCTTATGTGAATAGATGAGATCTAGTACATTTTGACTATTCTCTAAAGCTTCATCATGAGAGTTGAAAATCACATAATGAGCACCAAACTCTCCAAAATCAGAGTTATAAATAATGCCTACTTTTATAGCATTTACACCTGAAATATTATAGTTAGTTACAAAACTTTCTTGTGCAAAAACATACTCAGGGTAAGACCCCCAGATACCATGTATTGCAGGAAGATTTTTTCGCATATTCATATCATGGTAGGCTACTATTATACTTGTATCATACATATTTACCTCTGACATTATCCCATATACACTATAATTAATTTGCTCATCTTCTGTACCACTCGCCCATTGATCATACTTAGAACAAGAATCAATATGCCAATATTGTGCAGCAAACTTCAACCCTAAAGAATCTATTTTTGTCGTATGCATCCCCTCTATGTAGTATATATCGACTAAATCATGTGCTTTATAGTACCATGCTTCTAAAACTGTCCCAACTATACCAGAGTAAATAATAGAAGCTAAACTCACCCCTCGGTTATACTGTGCAACTCCATTTTGTGAAAATGTAATACCTGCTGCTTGGGTCATCGGGACAAACTTTGTAATATCTCCAGAAAGAGAGTCCCAGCCAGCCATTTTTGCAACATGCCCTAAAGTTATTTTAGTATCATTTATCGTACTATTTGTAAAGATATAGGCTTCAAAAAGATTTGGAATAATTCTTGAATAATCTGCACCAATAAAAGGAGTATCCAAGTACTGTCTACCCATCTTAAGAGTAGAGTCTTTATTTTTATACTGAATATATGCTTGACCAACTATCGTATAACTACTATTTCCATCTAGTAAGTGAGTGTTTGTAAGCTTTTTAGACTCGACAATAAAAGGATTATCACTCCCTGTTACTCTATTTGTGGTATACGCCATAGCACCTAGACTAAAGCCATAAAAAGAAGTAGTTTGTATACCTAAGTTACCACCAATAGCAGAACCTTTAGCATCTCCTCCAACTACATCATTATCTTTTATAATATATTGATAACGAACATCACCGCTCACAGTAGCATGTGTCAAAATTTCTGATATAGAATCATCTGCTAGAAGAGAGGAAGCAACAAGAAAAAATCTTATTGTTAAAGCAACAAAAAACAACTTCATTACTGTCATCTTGAATCTACTTATGTTAATTTTTAAATTTTTATTACTGTTAAAGTATACTCTTATACTCTCATAATTAAAATAAAAATAATTTGAAAAAAAGCTATAATTCGATACAAAATTATAAATAAAGGATTTTTATGAAAAAAGTACAAATTTGGCATAATCCGAGATGTTCAAAGTCTCGTGAAGCAGTAGCAATAAGTGAAGAGAATAAAGTAGAGAGTGAGATAATAAAGTATTTAGATGAAAAACCAAACAAAGACACCTTAAAAGAAGTTCTTAAAATGCTAGGTTTTTCCAGTGTTCGAGAGTGGATGCGAACAAAGGAAGATATTTATAAAGAGTTGGATTTAAAAAATGAGACCGATGAAGAGAAACTTCTTGATGCAATGGTAGAGCATCCAAAACTTATAGAACGTCCTGTCCTTATAAAAGGAGATAAAGCAATTATAGGTCGTCCTACTTCGATAATAGCAGACTTTTTAAAGAGTTAACTTCTCTATACTCACACCGTTATCTTTAATAAATTTAGAGATAACTTCTGAGTAAGTATGCTCATACTCTTTGGCGTAAACTATACGTTTGATACCACTTGCTATAAGGTTCTTACTACACTCGCTGCAAGGTTCTAAAGTAACATAAATAGTCGCACCATCTATACTTATTCCTTCTCGAGCTGCCCAGATGATAGCATTCATCTCAGCATGAATCTCATACGTCTTACTCCACTCATGATGCTCAGGTGTGTACTCACCATTCCAATGATCACAACAGTTTGTAAAACCAGCGGGTGTACCGTTATACCCCGTACTTAAAATACGTCCATTTTTGACAATAACAGCGCCCACTTGCTTGGAGACACACTTCGATGCTTTAGCTATCTCTGATGCGATATTTATAAAACTTTCATCACTAATCATAACTACTCTACTTCACGAATAACATTGATATCCGCATTGTGTTTGAGTCTAGCAAAGTAGTCACCCAAAACCTGCTCACGCTTTTCACCCATAATAGAGTTGATAATCTGGTTTCTTACACTCTCTAAACCACCCTCTTTTGCAGACTCTATCTCTTTTATGTAAAAACTCATAAATCCACCTTTACCATTAGGAATCACATTTGTAAAGTGATTTAACTCTGTTCTTTCTAAAAGTGATGCTAACTCTGGAGAGATTTTATCATAAGGTAAAACCTGTTCATTTGTCATGACTTGAGGAGAGTAGAACATTGGGTTATCAACTTTTGTCTGAAGAGCCTCTCTATTTTTTGAGTCATAAATGATGACAGTAAATGATGCAGGGTGTTTATAGTTCTCTTTATGCATGTTGTAGTACTCTTCTATCTCTGCATCACTTGGCTCACTTATGGAAGAGTAAGCTATCTGAGAGTAGAGTTTTTGACTTAGTAGTCTCTGTTTTATTTTTGCTTTTAAATCCGTAGAACTCATACCATTTGATTCACGAACTGCATCATAAAAATCACTGATATTCATGTTGTTTCTTGAGGCCATCTCTTTAATATCATCATACACTTCTGTTGAGCTTACAGTAATCTTTCGCTCATCAATCTCTATCTCTTCTAGCTTTTTACGAATCAACATATTTGTCGCTCGCTTTGCATCGACCTTTGAGAGTTGCATCTCTTTTTTTATATCTAAAAGGGTAATCGCCTTATCTTTTACAACAACTGCTACACCATCGTAGACTTTAGCGTTTAAAAATCCAACTAAAAACAGTATCAAAAATAATTTATACATATATATTCCATTAAAAAAATTTAAAAAAAGATTTTATCCTCTTTTTCCAAACAGTTGCATAAACTCAAGCAAAAAGTAGTTTATAGTTGGTAGTTTAAAACTCTTCGCTCTATCTTTTCATCAATACTTTCTATTTTTTTGAGATACTCTTTTGGAGTTAAAAAACCAAATAGATATTTCACATAAACTATGATAGATTGTAGATGAAGCTCTTGTAGTGACTCTCTCATAACACTCTCCTTGTAAATAATCTTTAGCGGTAGTATATAACCATAGTGTTTGTGAAGAGTTAGCAGCTTTACATTGTTTCTTTAACCAACTTTAGCTAGAATTCCATCATTAAAACATAAAGGCTTTTTACATGGTAGTTACTCGTTTTGCACCCTCTCCTACTGGATACTTACATATTGGTGGTCTTCGTACTGCACTTTTCTCTTATCTTTGGGCGAAAAAAAATGAAAAAGATGGCAATGGAGGGAAGTTTGTACTTCGTATCGAAGATACAGATAAGGCTCGTAATTCAGAGGAAGCAACTCAAGCTATTCTCAAGGCATTTGAATGGTTAGGTCTCGAGGCTGATGGTGAGATTACCTACCAATCTCAACGTGATGAGATTTATGCAAAGTATATCAAGCAACTCCTTGATGAAGGAAAAGCATACAAATGTTATATGTCAAAAGAGGAACTTACAGAGCTTCGTGAAACACAGATGGCAAATAAAGAGAGAACTATGTACGATGGTCGCTATCGTGACTTTGATGGGACTCCACCAGAGGGAATAGAGCCAGTTATCCGTATAAAAGCACCTTTAAGTGGAGAGATTATAGTCAAAGATGGTGTCAAAGGTGACATCTCATTTCAGGCTGAAGATATTTTAGATGATTTTGTTATTGCCCGTGCGGATGGAAGTCCAACTTATAACTTTGTTGTGGCTATTGATGATGCACTTATGGGAATTAATGAAGTTATTCGTGGAGATGACCACCTCTCAAACACTCCAAAACAGATAGTTGTTTATGAAGCACTTGGTCTTGATATCCCTAACTTCTATCATGTACCAATGATTCACAATAGTGCTGGGAAAAAACTCTCTAAACGTGATGGGGCAACAGATGTTATGGCATATAAAGAGATGGGCTATACTCCCGAAGCACTGCTAAACTTTTTAGTACGTTTAGGATGGAGTCATGGAGACCAAGAGATTTTTTCTATGGAGGAGATGATAGAGCTTTTCAACCCAAAAGATATTAATAAATCAGCTTCTATCTATAACACAGAAAAGCTAGACTGGTTAAATGCACACTATATCAAGAACACTCCAAATGAAAAACTTGCAGAACTTCTTAACGACTATGGTTTAACACTTACTTCTCATGATAAAAAAGAGATTCTTCTTGATGCACTTAAAGAGAGAGCAAAAACACTCAAAGAGATGAGTGAAATGGTCAAAGAGATACTAGAGACTCCAACAAGCTATGATGCAAAAGCTGTTAAAAAAGCTTTTAAAGGCAATGCTATTGAAGTACTCAACGCTTTTGGTGCAAAACTTACATCAAGTGAAGCACATCTTCCATCAGACTACCATGCTCTAATGGAAGAAGTTGTTACAGAGATGGAGATAGGCTTTGGAAAAATAGGAATGCCTCTTCGTGTAGCACTCTTAGGAAAAATGGGTGGACCAAATATAGATGTTATTATGGCGGTTCTTGGAAAAGAGGAAACAATGCTTCGTATTGCACAGGCAATAACTGCAAACTCTTAATAAACTTACATACTCCAAACATAGCATACTCGACTTTCATAAAGAAGAAGAGTATGTTACCCTCTCCCACCCCGCACATAACTCTCTTTAAAAAATCACTGTAAGTATATTTTTGGATGAATTAGGCTAAAATTTAGCCATGTTAGAGCAGTACAAAGATGCCATTGAAAAAAGCAATATTATCTCAAAAACAGACCTAAAAGGTATCATCACT
>Ga0256843_1002881_pt1 | contig 12333 bp, 7 predicted proteins | sample AlvinellametaG_FD_191572 | JGI IMG/M metagenome (GOLD analysis project Ga0256843, IMG submission 191572) | Pompeii worm associated microbial communities from hydrothermal vent at the East Pacific Rise, Pacific Ocean - Alvinella | ecosystem: Host-associated > Annelida > Integument > Unclassified ... | reverse complement strand
ATGGTCGTGTTATCAGCCAGAGTGGCTCTATCAGAGTGAGTATATCCATACCTTGTCTAATATGGTCGTGTTAGCAGTCAGAGTGGTGCTGGTAATGTGGGTGTGCACTACATGGCCTATATATAACGTGTTTAGCCCTTCTTGTGTGACACCTATTGGTATATGAGTGTACTAACAGTCAGAGTGGCTCTGTCAGAGTGAGTATATCCATACCTTGTCTGATATGAGTGTATTAGCAGTCAGAGTGGTCATATATGGTCCTGTTCTAAAAGGTATTGCCCCATTTGATGCCACCTATTGGTATATGAGTGTACTAACAGTCAGAGTGGCTCTGTCAGAGTGAGTATATCCATACCTTGTCTAATATGGTCGTGTTAGCAGTCAGAGTGGCTTTATCAGAGTGAGTATATCATCGATAGTGCTTACATGACCTCTCTACTAATCAGAGTGGTGCTGGTAATGTGGGTGTATCCATACCTTGTCTGATATGAGTGTGTTATCAGCCAGAGTGGTGCTGGTAATGTGGGTGTATCCATACCTTGTCTGATATGAGTGTGTTATCAGCCAGAGTGGCTCTATCAGAGTGAGTATATCATCGATAGTGCTTACATGACCTCTCTACTAATCAGAGTGGTGCTGGTAATGTGGGTAGACACTACATGGCCTATATATGACGTGTTTAGCCCTCGTCGTGTAACACCTATTGGTATATGGTCGTGTTATCAGCCATAGTGGTGCTGGTAATGTGGGTAGACACTACATGGCCTATATATGACGTGTTTAGCCCTCGTCGTGTGACACCTATTGGTATATGGTCTCTCTGCTAATCAGAGTGGTCATATATGGTACTGTTCTAAAAGGCATTGCCCAATTCCGACGTCACCCATTGGTATATGGCCACTCTGTTGCTCGTAGTGGTCATATCAGAGTGAGCGATGGTCGAAAAAATCAGTGATTGACCTATGTATGGGAAATCGGTCGTTTTAGGAGTGGGGTGGTTGGTTGATTGATTAACCGAGTATGTTCTCGATTACCTTCATATAGTCGTTGCGTAGGTCGTTAAGTACTGATATGTAGTGATTACCCCATCCCAGTCTTCTACTCCTGCTAATATCTATATCATTCAATATGCTATATAGGATGCGTATATAGGTGATATCATCTGAACTGATGACTGTATTGATATCATTATACATGGTACTGTACATATCGGCGAACGCGATCCTGTTAGCCATACTCTTAATGCTATTACTATTGCATATGTTGTAGATGTAATCGCTATTCACAGTGTTCCTTAGATGGTCTAGTATATTGGATAGAGCAGCTGTGCTGTTAGCTACGGCAATGTCATCATTGGTGCTGTCATCGGTGGTACCACCTACAGTATCACCAACCGTACCATTAGCGCTATTATCTATGCTGTTACTATCATCGCTATCATCTATAGACTCATCTGACTGTGTTGAATGTACTGATTGGCTATACTTAGTAGTGTCTTGTGATGGTATGATATATAGTAGTATGTGTATTATCGATATGGCTACTATATACCGTAGAGCTCTCACATTGATGTTGATCATTATACGTACATATGTGACTAGCAGAGACCACATGGTAGTAAATGCACGTGCTATACTGTGCATGTATTGCATTATTACTTGCGACAGTGTGGTTGGGACAGTAGGTACTTTAAGTGGTGTCTTATTGATGGTTGCATCGACCATCCTATGGGTAATACGCTTAATATAGTCCATTGTATGTGATTTGGCTGCTATGCTCATTAACTTTAGGTACTAACAGGATGCATCCAGTCGTTTATTAATATCACTCACCAGTATATGAGTCTACTGTACAGTGTTTAGGCCCCTATTTGTGTAAGTGTCATGTGTCTGGTCAAATCGGACCCCTCGATTTTATGGGAAAATTCACTCATGCTCCCAGGGGCTTAAATCGCGTCAGAGGGCCAATATACGTCAAGTCGTTTTTTTCGGGGTTTCAGAGTTATAGCGTGTTTAGAGGCCTATAACTCGAAAATTGCAAACCCCTATGGGTACCTACCCATGGGACTTTAACGATTTCTGATTTCAGAGTTATAGGGCATTTAGAGCGTCATAACTCTAACGACTCACTTTGCTGCTCAGGGCTATGTGAGACGATGGCGTGCTAATATCTTATAAGGTATGACTAATCGTTAGAGCCAGAGAGCATTTAGACCGCTATAACTCGAAATCACCACTTGACTTGACCACCAGATTAGGTCACTACTTGTGACCCATTTTCGTCACTTACTAGTATAGGGGCTTAAATACTAGTCAGTAAGCCAATATCTGTATGAGTGTCTCGATTATGATCAATTCATACCTCTCGATTTTATGGGAAAATTCACTCATGCTCCCAGGGGCTTAAATCGCGTCAGAGAGCCAATATACGTCAAGTCAATTTTTCAGGGTTTCAGAGTTATAGCGTGTTTAGAGGCCTATAACTCGAAAATTGCAAAACCCCATGGGTACCTACCCATGGGACTTTAACGATTTGCAATATTGCATGTTTTCGACCTATTTTAGTGTCACTATCATTCGAACAGGCCTAATTATGCGAAAAAAGGTCGGTTTAGACTATAGTGTGTACTGCGCGTTTAGTCGAGTACCCCTTCAAACGGGTTCCCGTCCGCATCTACTATGCTTTCTGTGGGTGTTGGACCATATACCTCATTATAGTAGTCCTCGATTATGCTGTATGGCATCGCGTAGAAGCTACTCTTACCATCATGTTTGGATCCGTCAAACGATCTAGCATTGCTAAGCGTTCTACGTGTTATACCTATGTCTTTAAATGCGCTGATCAGTTTCCTATTCCATCTCTTATAGTTATCATGCATGTAACGCGCCTCTAGCTTACTGTATGAGCGCTTATCTATCAGAACGTACTTAATATTCCTAATAGTATGCGTTGCTAGCTTGTTGAGATCAGGGTCTATCTCTCGTCGATCATAGTATCCAGACGATGGATCACCAGTCGTATAGCCTATAAGTGCTTCACATAGGGTGTCTATGAATGCGTGCTTAGCCTTAGTTATCTTAGTAGCGGCCATTGCCTTCATAGCGTTAGTCTGGAACTCAGTGGTATCGTAGTGCTTCTCGAACCAACGTCCTCTGTACTCTAGGAGTAGTCTGAGTAGTATTCGAGGGTATTCCATCAGTAATTCACCGAATCTCATCGCTCTAGCCTTATCCTTAGGTATCTTCATCTCACTAGGTCGCAGAGGGGTGTTAAACTGTATAAACCTACGCTGTTCTCCATCACCTTCGAGCAGAGGGTACTCCTTGTTAGTAGCTAGGGCTACGTTAAGCAGGTTCTTAACAGTAATAGGCCTACGGTACTTCTCATTGATAGTGAATGTCTTAGCAGTGATGACTTGCTTAAGACCTGATATAGCATTAGATACTGACTTAGAGTATGAATCAACCTCTTCGATTAGCACTAGCTTCTTGAATTTCCGCTTATCCTTGAATATGGTCTTATTGAAGTACCCTAGACCATCTTTAGACTCCTCGTACGCGATTTGGGGCAGTATCTGCTGTAGAGCATGGAATATTACCGACTTGCCCATTCCCTTAGGTCCTGAGAATATGAGCATGCGTCTAGTAGGCTTATAGTCGAATATTACTGCGCTCATCCAACTCAGGAGGACGTCGATCCAATAGTCCTTATTGTCCTCCATCATTAGGTGATAGTCCTTTATGTATGATATGATGGTGCTCTTATACTCATCGTACCAAGTGCACTCCATGTCAGGCTCACGTATTCTAGGCATAGGCATGATATTGACCGTTTTGGGTGGTAACTTGGTCCATGGATTCTGCATGACTATTCTGACTCTATATAGAGCATTATAGGACTTGAAGTAGTCTAGATAGCTGATATATGTAGTCTTACCGCTTCTAACTCCTACTTGAGGTACCTGTTTCTCGGTTATAGAATGCTCACGCTTAGGCTGTATATCATAGGTACCATCGGGTCTCTTCACTACTACCACGTCCTTCCCTTGGTAGAAGGATATGGCCACTCTGCTAAATAGATAGCTAGCCAGCTCTTCAAACGTCCATTTAGGCTTATCCATGATTTCTGAAGCCCCTATAGACCAACTATACCCTTTTAGGTAGTTAGTATCTAGTGGGTCGCAGAATCGCTTAATAGCCTCCTTGATGCTATCACATCTGCTATCGGTATCGATTTCCCGCATACGCTTGATATAGGTATCGAATTCAGGACTAGGGATCATTCTGGACTTAAGTCGCTTATAACGCTTCTGCTCTTCATTGAGCTCCACCATTACCTTATAGAACGTGCATCTAGGCTTGGTGTTCAGATAGTGCTTGATATAGTGGCTATCTGGCTTGACCCTATCTGGTCTCACTCTAGTGAACCAAGGCATATAGAGTGATCCTAGCTCTACACCCTTCTTAAGCTCTAGCCACTTCCATGCATTGTACATGCGCAGCCTGTTATCATGCTCAGCCCATTTGGGTCCAGCATTAGTGAGTAGCTTTTCCACTACTGAAGGCTTAAGCTTGCACACTATATGGCTTGGATCAACGCATATGGTGTTCATACACATATGTCCAATGATACTAGTCCTATTAGCCATTCTAATGATTGTATATTTATAACCAATAGTAATATTGTCTATATATACTATTATATTCCCATCTATGATTGCTGACTAACTCAATTAGTACTGCTAATCATTCCCAACATCGTCACCTAGTCATCCAGAGGCCTAACAACTAGTCAGTAAGGCCCTATTTGTATGAGTGTCACGTGGACAGTCAAATTGGACCCCTCGATTTTATGGGAAAAATCAGTCATACCCACAGGGGCTTAAATCACGTCAGAGGGCCAATATACGTTATACTGATTTTTCGGGACTTCAGAGTTATAGGCCTCTAAACACGCTATAACTCGAAAATTGCAAGACCCTATGGGTAGGTACCCATGGGCTATGTTCGATTTCTGATTTCAGAGTTATAGGCACTTTACGACGCTTCTACGTGTCAGTCACTTGTATATGAGTCCTCTGGTCATTAGCATGCGCGTATCAGACAAGGTGTGATTAACCATCCGAGTTATAGGTACTTTACGATGCTTCTACGTGTCAGTCACTTGTATATGAGTCCTCTGGTCGTTAGCACGCTCGTATCAGGCAAGGTGTGATTAGCCATCCGAGTTATAGGCACTTTACGACGCTTCTACGTGTCAGTCACTTGTATATGAGTCCTCTGGTCGTTAGCACGCTCGTATCAGGCAAGGTGTGATTAGCCATCCGAGTTATAGGCACTTTACGACGCTTCTACGTGTCAGTCACTTGTATATGGGTCCTCTGATCGTTAGCACGCTCATATCAGGCAAGGTGTGATTAGCCATCCGAGTTATAGGCACTAATACCTCATTAGTACTTCCTAGGTATCAGCTCATATCGTAGATGGCGCTTTAGTACTGTATCATCCTCATATCGTATGTATACGTCTTCGGCCTCATCTAGTGTTAGTGATACATCAGTTAGTATGCGACTGTATAGCTTAGTAGCTGGTTCAGTATAGCTATATATGTATACGCGTTCATATCGACTGTATAGTTCATCCTCATCTGGTATGCCCTCTAGTTGTTGTATAGCGTATAGTAGTGAATCCATTCTGCCTATAATGGTCTCATTACGCGATCTAGCCTCTATATCGACGAAGTGCTTGATGAAGTTGAAGACTAGCAGGTTAGACTCCTTCACTATATGCCACTGCTCATCATAGTACATATGGTATATAGATGGATCGTATTGCAATATAAGCATGCATATGACCTCAGAATCGATTGAGTTCAAGTAGTTGAACATCGTCTGCTTGTAGTTATTGCGCTCCTTCTTATAGTACATACGTATCTCTCCATGCCCATACTCTGATATGTCCTTCCATATGCATGATTTAATGCGTATAGGCTGTTTGATGATGTTATATAGTCGTAGAGCCAGGTTCTTATACTTCTTAGGGTTGTTCATAGCGTATCGTGCTAATCCAGTACTGTTTATCATATTATACGTAAACAACCTATAAACCCACAATGCTAATGATACATATGCTGTCCAATACCCGTGTTAAGGATCGATATCGGTCCATACGACTCAAGCGGTATAGTATATCTGATGATTTAGACTCTGATATCTACATACTAGCAGACAATATACAAGGTGATTTAAACTCACTTACCTTCATAATGGTACATAACCCATCATCTACTACGATACAGTGCAGGTTGGATAGGTATATCCCTATTATACAGTTTGAGCGTGTCACTATACTGTCATCTATGCGTATACCTATCTCTATGTCTAACACTGCTATTGGTACTGATAGCCTACATGTCAACATGTGTAGTAATATCAGCATAGATGCTGCTAAGTTCCCTGATGTACGATATATCGAGATAACATCATCATATAACGTGGCATTCATTGGCACCTTCAGATATCTAATATATGTACATATACGTGATCTTCGCATGCCAGGCATTGAGGCACATACTGTTAAGTCAGATAGGCGATTGACGCGTATGGTAGTTAGATCGTATGTTGATACCTGTAAGTATGTGGTAGATAGCATAGAGATAGACGATGCTATATTCAGCTTCACGTATAACGACCCCAACAAGGACTATAAGTATGATGGTAGTGCCCTATCGTTTAGATTCTTAGATCCGTCCAGCCATAAGGCCAATCTATATGATAAGGTGATGAGCATTAATATGGTAACTCCTGTGTTGGAGCTACCTGATATATCTGACCTAAATGAGTCTGACTCATCTGATTAATCATCACTTACTAGTATAGAGGCTTAAACACTAGTCAGTAAGCCCATATCTGTGTAGGTGTCGTGTGTCTGGTCAAATTGGACCCCTCGATTTTATGGGAAAAATCAGTCATGCCAACAGGGGCTTAAATCACGTCAGAGGCTTCATATACGTCATGTCGATTTTTTGAGGCTTCAGAGTTATAGGCCTCTAAACACGCTATAACTCGAAAATTGCAAGACCCCATGGGTAGGTACCCATGGGCTAAGTTCGATTTCTGATTTCAGAGTTATAGGGCATTTAGAGCGTCATAACTCTAACGGTTCACTTCACTGTTCAGGACCACGCTGATCGTTAGTATGTACGTATCAGACAAGGTATGATTAGCCATTAGAGCCAGACAGCATTTAGAGCGTCATAACTCGGAAGCACCACTTCGACTTGACCACCAGATTAGACACTACTTGTGTCTCATTTACGTCACTCTAATGCTCAGGGGTTTAAACACAATGTAATAGGCCTATATCTGTGTAAGTGTCGTGTGTCTGGTCAAATCGGACACCTCGATTTTATGGGAAAAATCAGTCATATCCATAGGGGCTTAAATCACGTCAGAGTGCTCATATACGACATGTTAATTTTTTGGGACTTCAGAGTTATAGGCCTCTAAACACGCTATAACTCGAAAATTGCAAGACCCCATGGGTACCTACCCATGGGCCTTTATCGATTTCTGATTTCAGAGTTATAGGGCTCTAAACATGCTATAACTCTAACAGGTCACTTCACTGCTTAGGACCATACTGATCGTTAGCACGCTCATATCAGGCAAGGTGTGATTAGCCATTAGAGCCAGACAGGTCTAAGACCGCTATAACTCTGAAAGACCACTTCGGCTTGACCACCAGATTAGGTCACTACTTGCACTTGATTTATGTCACTCACTAGTATAGTGGCTTAAACACAATGTAATAGGCCTATATCTGTGTAAGTGTCGTGTGTCTGGTCAAATCGGACACCCTCGATTTTATGGGAAAAATCAGTCATACCCACAGGGGATTAAATCACGTCAGAGACCTCATATACGTCGTATTGATTTTTCGGGACTTTAGAGTTATAGGCCTCTAAACACGCTATAACTCGAAAATTGCAAGACCCCATGGGTAGGTACCCATGGGCTATGTTCGATTTCTGATTTCAGAGTTATAGGGCTCTAAACATGCTATAATTCTAACGGCTCACTTCACTGTCCAGAGCCACACTGATCTCTAACACGCTCATATCAGACAAGGTGTAATTAGCCATTAGACCAGAGAAGCCGTAGGCCCGCTATAACTCGAAAGGGCTAATCAAAATGGACTAAAACAGCGTGGAGTGACTATATCCAATATGGTCATATGGAAAATAGGGCGTTTTATCAGATATCTCCAGTCTCATCGCTAATACTAGGCAGATCTGATGATGGTTCTGACTCTACACTAGTACTATAGTCGGATTCATACTCCTCCATGTTCATCATATCATCATATGACGTAGCTATGAGCTCATTGGCTAATGAGTTATTGGTTCTCATGGTTGGCCTGCTATATATCAGGTTATAGGCATTTGGGTCGTCATTATAGCCTATATCATTCTTATAACTACTCCTATAGTCAGAATAGTCGTATGTCATACCAATTGGTGAGTCATTATAGTTGATCATAGCATCACACACTATATAGTCGTCTGGGTCGTCATCACGGTATCCGGACTTCAATACGTATTCGTATAGTCGTATAGGCACTATATAGTGCGCACTATTGTAGTTAGTCCTGGTAGGGCTGAACCATATTGTATCAGCAGTACGTCCTATAGGAGTGGTATATCTAATCTCATCACATGCACCATAACTATCCACTGCTGCTTTAGAGAATGCGTAGTGCATACAGTTACCTAGCACTAAGTAGTACTTACCATCTGTATCTAGCTTATATGCTTCCATATATCCAGCTTTATGCGTGAACTCGTGGCGATCATACTCATTTAGGCTACCTATATCGATATACTCGTCAGTATCAGGCAATAGATCTACTCTGGGGACATCGATAGTGTCATACTCGTATATGGTACGTAGGAAGTCAATGAACCCATTGCGGTGTATTGGCATGTTGGATATCGTCCTAACGTACATACAGTCATCTAGTGCTCTGTTCCAGTCATTGATTACATATGTGGTGATGTACTTAGCAGGTGATCCATATATGATCCTATTGTTATGGTTGATGGCATATGATGCGTACATAGGCACTTGCATATCTAATACATCATCTACACTAGTGATATCTGACCGTAGTGTGCTAAACCATTGCGTGATGTCCCATTGTAGGTGCATATAGCGAGTATGCCTCCATTGTATGAACTTATGCTCTTCATATGCGTCCATAGCGTGTATTTACCTATATAACCTTTAAAAATGAACCACGTATAGTTATAGTTGATTATTAAACAGCAAGTAGCATCAGTATATAGTCAATATGAGCCTTATAAACCCCAACAAGCTTAAGAACGAGTTCATAGAGTTCGTAACTATAGGTAGGCCTGTACCTATACTACGGATCAATTTCCAGAGTGGCATACACATACAAAATGGATACATATATGTAAGCACCACCAATGAGCAGTTCAAGACATATGTGGATCGTATATCAGCGTGGGACGAGTTCGATAAGTATGCTAAGAATAGTGGTAGCGATAGCGACAGTGATAGTGATTGAATCACACACCATCCCTGATTAGCCTAAAATAGTATAAACACTATCCTAGATAGGCACCTAAAAAAAGTCATGTTTTTTAGACCGTATTGGGCGTATATCTTATACCTCAGTCTTCAATTGCCATATCAAGACCGGTGTTATTGATATTGGGCTTATTGATCAGATCAGACATCGTCTTGATCAATCGCTGTACCTCATCGTCTGGTATGCGTAGGAATGAGTTAAACGTCTCTGGGACTATGAATGGCTTAATATCTGGCATATTGGTGTTGATGTATATAGCACTCTTGACGTACCATCCATATCTAGCTGCTTTCTTCGACCCTAGCTCGTACTTGATCCATCTAGGCTTATAGCTCATTGCTGTGTATGCTATTACTGTGTATTACTATATGTTACCTTATTACTGACTACCCTAGTGAATTGTTAAAAGCCCTCTGGTGCTACTATCATAGGGTTAGGCACCTTACTAACGATATTAGTATATACTGGTATGCTATCTCGCCACATCTCTATATAATCAGCATCGTCATCAGTACACTCAGTACCATTCACTAGACGCTCATCGATACTCTCAGTATACTTACGAACTGATCTATACATCTCCATTGCTCTATAGTCATATGCTGTAATACGTGATCCATTGACTATGTCCTTAGTCAATTCAATCAGTACGTCATATAGCGTTACATAACCACCATTAACCACGTTTGCGATCATGGGCTTGTCATAAGCACCAGATAGGTATATTACTGGATGCCCATCCTGCTCGAACATATCTACATCCTTAAGCCTATTGGTTATGTCATCGATAGAGATATTGGATAGGGTCTTATCTGTTATAGGGCCTTGGCTGTTAGGGTGCAACAGTACAGGTGATAGCTTAGTCTTCAGACTGTTGAATATACGATTACTCACACGGCTAATAGCATCATCAGGGTAGAAGTGTTGGATTCCGTTATAGTAGTCGTCATCACTGCAATTGGCCAGGAAGTCAATCTTACTCTCAATCGTATGATCATATAAGCTATCGAATAGAGCTGTGCGTAGTACTACTATCATATGTCTGATCGTCTTAAGGTAGTACCATATCTTGCATAGTGCATCGTTCGAGTATACCACCTTCAAATAGGCATCATTGTAAGTAGCTACGTAGTCGACCCACTTTAACCACTTATACCTAGCATGGTCTATATCATCATGATGATCGATGTGCAAGTATGAGTATATATCTGAGTACGTCCATATCCCTGTATCATATAGCAGCTCACATACTGTACTATAGGTATCTAGGTTAATATTGATTCCATGGTCTAGACCTACGGTCTTTGGGTCTAAGTGCTCACCAAACATGGTGAATATATCATCTGACTTGACTGATAGCCATTCAGACATGACATCGTCGCTTACAACAGCATGGATCTTCTCATTGACCTTAGGGTCTAGATACTCGTGCCGTATTCTGATATATGTGTCCAATAGATAGCCTATTGCCATATTGACACCATATGCCCATGTGAAGCTTATAGGGTTACTGACCATTATGGGTATCGTCCCATCATCACAAATCAGCTTAATCCATGTGATAGCCAGCATAGTGTTACCATTGAAATCGACAACCAGGTCTGATGCCTTACTGTTAGTCTGGATCATATCCATGAGCATATCCTGAGTTATATATACGTCAGTATCATTACTAGTATGTGGTCGAACATCACTCAACAACACGTACATAGATGCAATAGCCTTATAGATAGCATCAGCTGGTAGTCCATTAGTAAGCAGATGGTCGTTATATCGTACGTATTGGGCATGGTCATATAGGTCAAAGTATGGCTTATTCCATCCAGTGATAAGCCTAGCGCTTATATCGCCAACTATCGACCCTAGACTCAGAGCCTTTGCCGGCATCTGCCTGTATATGACACTAGTGTTGATGTTAGCGATTAGCTTAAGCATATCCTCATTACTAGCTATAGTGCTTAGTATATCTGACTTGACTCCATTCAATGTGCCGTATGAGTGATTATATACACTATCATACGTATAACGATCACATGGTATCTTATATGTATGCTGCTTACCCTTCTTGACCTCTGTTATATATCGTACCAGTGTGTGATTGGACTCACGTTGTATGTATGTGTGTGCGTCATCTCTTGATAGTACCTTCAGGGCATATGTATACTCCAGGTTGCACTCAGAATCGTTAATTATAGCTAGTGCCCAATTACCTATACGCGTTGTAAACGTAGTAATATGCTGCTTAGTGATATCATAACAGTATACGATACTCAGTCTAACCACATCAGACAGTTCCTTATAGGTTAGCTCCTTAAGCCCATCACCCGACTCTATATAGTATAGAGACTTCAAGTTGGGATCGGGCACGTAATTGGGTATATTGGCAAATGCTGAGTATATCTGCATCATGAACATAGCTACTAGTGCGTTCTTGATGATTGTAGCATGCTCATCAACAGAGACATTGGCCCTATGGTTATAGTATTCGATCGAGCTCATGAACCCATTGAGACGGTTATTGGACACTGAGGCATGTGTTGACGCTATACTGACATGATATCGTACTATATCATTCAGTTGACGATGCATCTTATCGTTATACACTACCTTATCACCAGGCGACAGTATGAGTATGCTAGACAAGTCTAGGCCCGCCCTAGGTATACGTATGCTCTTATTTAGCGAGTACTTCATGAATAGAGGCAATGCGACATGATCT